>Ga0208814_1001468_pt1 | contig 11018 bp, 23 predicted proteins | sample MalvirAntarct_55_FD_184253 | JGI IMG/M metagenome (GOLD analysis project Ga0208814, IMG submission 184253) | Marine viral communities from the Global Malaspina Expedition - Malaspina viral metaG Antarct_55 (SPAdes) (version 2) | ecosystem: Environmental > Aquatic > Marine > Oceanic | place...
ATCTTACAAAAGCATCAACAGCAAAATAACTACCGCTAACACTGTATAAAATCAATTGCTCGTTGTGTTTAACTAAAGCAAGTCTTTCTTTCAATGTAAGTTCATTCCAATTTGTTTCTGTATTTTTCATAATATCTATTTTTTTAATTGTTATTGCTTAACACTGCAAATATACAAATAGTTATTTGATTAACTACTATCTTTTCAAAAAACTTTTAAATTATTTTTTTAAAGTATATCTTTAAGATTTTGTGAAACCATATTTAATTGTTTCAACTTTACATTTGTTATCAACGCATTTTCATAGTCCAATTCCCATTGGTACTCCTCAAGATACTTGCTTAACTGCTCACATCTTGCATCAATTCTAATTATTTCTGTTAACAATCTCTCTCTTAATGTATTTTCCATAATTTCTATTCTTGCACTTATAGGTTTTTTAGGCATCTTGTATCGTTTTTAGGTCTTCTATAAATTGGATATAACATTGTCTTTGAGTGTCAGCCACTTTTTTTACGTTAGTCCATTCGTCTATTGTCATTGCAGAAGTTCCGTTTCTTCTAATTATTTTAAATTCTAATAAGATAGATTCAATAACATTATCAAGACCTAAAACCTTGCTTTCGTACTCTTCAATTAATTTCTGTGTTTTCATAATATCTATTTTTTTAATTATTAATATAGCAATATATGTTTCCCCGCTATTAGTTAAGTAAATAACGGGGGAGACATTAAGTTATGCAACTAATTCCAATGCCTTGCTAAACATTTTCTTGTTAACATCCTGATCTTGCTTGAAATTTTTAATAACTCGAGCTTGACGTTTTTTACCTGATTTGGTAATATATTCGAAATTACCTTCAATAATATTCTCTTGAACACGATTAAATACTTCCCAAAGCATATTTCCTTCATCTGCTTTACGTTGAGATTCTAAAACTTCCTCAATTGCGTGATTATCAAAAGTATTTTCTGTACCTTCTACTCTAATATCTAGAAATGATTTGGCAAGATCAAACATTTGCTCTTCTTGTAATTCAACTTCCTTCATTTTATTCATCGCTTCAACAGTTAATGGTAAATTTTCAACCATTTCCTTAATAGTATCTTGTAAAGTTTCGAAATCATAACCCATATGACGAATTTTTACATCTTCATAAGTATCTGTAGCAACAACTAAACCATTTTCACAAATCATTCTAAACAAACCTGCTGTAAATTGAAATGAATTTTTACCATCATGAGAATTAGTAAGCACTATCTGTGGATAAACAGTATCACCATCTTCCCCAGTAATTACAACATCAGGATTTCTAAAAACAACTAAATGTTTTTGGAAACCAACTGTTGATTCTAATCTTGCTTTAACTTCCTTAACATCAGCAACTTTCCAACCTAACACTTCCATATCCTTAATCACTTGATCAGTTGGAATGTGTGTGTACTTATCACTCGTATCTTTAGATCCCATTTGGGTAAAAATACTTGGAGCGATTTCTCTTAACTCTTCTAAACTTTTGAACTCTGAATTTTGTAAATCTAACATAAACCTTTATTTTTAAATTAATTAATTGTTGACATTATTACCAACACGTGAAGATACGAACCCTATCCCAGGTATCCAAGTCTCCTGTGCATTACTTTTAATTACTTTTTAACTAATAAACTTGGTGAAACTCTCATTTGTACTCCTACTCTACCATTCCCGGGGTTAAGTTTTTCAACTCCAATATTTTTAGAATTAATTTTGTAAATTCTAAATTGATCTTTAGGATTAACTTTTTTATGGTTAATTCCAACTACATCTCCAATTTGGAAATCATCTTTAGTTACTTTTACTACCTTTTCTCCTTTTCGAGCCGTCATTTTAGATCTTAACTCACTCCCATCAAAACTGATAGTACCTAATGAGATATTACAACCATACTGCTCTTCTAATTTAGCAACTGCTAATTGGAAATCACTTCTAAACCCTTTTAAATTTTGTCTGTTGAACATAACCTTTATTTTAAATTAATTTTAATCGCTCGAACCATTCGAACACGTAAATATACGAACCCTTTCCCGGGTATCCAAGCCTCCTGTGCATTATCTTTAATTATTTTTTATACCAATTTCATTAATTGTTCCTTTGAATATGTAGATAATAAAACTCCAAAACCAACTCCGGCTTTAAATCTAGCTTGAATCGCTCTTACCTCACTCATTACTTCAGGGTAAGCTCTTTCTAAAAACTCATCATAACCTATGGTGTCAATCTCACATTTATGGAAATATCTTGCTTTTTCAACAACTTTTATACTAAGAATGCTATCCATAGAATATAACTCTCTACTCTCAGTCAATTCTTTTATAAGGATATTGAAAACTTCTTTTGTAGATTTTAATTTAGCATTGTTGATAAAATCAAATCTATTGTTGAATGCAAGTGCTCTCTGTGCCTCCTTATATTCTGTGTATTCAAATTGTGCCCATCCTCCGAATGGAGCGTTTTCTTTTGTTCTTAAACTTTTATCGTTTATTGCTTGTTCGTAAGTTGCTACTGTTTTCATAACCTTTATTTTAATCGCTCGAACCATTCGAACACGTAAATATACGAACTCTATCCCGGGTATCCAAGCCTCCTATGCATTACTTTTTCTTTTTTATTTAATCGTTACAGCCTCTATTTCATTTAAATCAATAGTTAAGATACTACCACCCTCAGTATTCATTGTTCTTTTACCATGTGTTCCTGATAATTTAGAGATTTCGAATTTAGTGTACCTTCTTTTAATTACGTTTCCACTTTTCATGTAAAACGTTACTCTTAGTTTTCTATTGAACATATCTTATAATTTTTTAAATTGTTTTTAAATAACTTTTAATAATTCTATTTTCTCTTTTAAGTATAACTTAGAGAACTTTGGGTCATGCTTAGTTATACTAATCGTGTTGTGAGCTATATCCATTCTCTTAACTAACTTAGCATCATCACTAACTCCACTTAACCTAATGCATTCCAATGCCTTCCGTCTATATCTATTTAACTCTGGAAATGCATCATGTGTAAAGACATCCGTTAATTCAACAACAATGTCTAGCACCTTCTTAGCATAAGAGAAATTTAGTATTTTAAATAAGAATATTCTTAGCTCCTCATGTGTCACCTTAGTGTCCTCTAGTACGTCATGAAGTAGTGCTGACCAAACTAATAATTCATCCCCACCATTTTCACCCACTAATTCTGCAACTGCTATTGGGTGGGTTATATAATCTTCTCCCGTATACTTTCTTTTCTGTACCCCATGTGCCTTAGTGGCAAATTTTAAGATATCTCTGTACATTAATGTATTCATAATTTTATTATATTTAGTGGTTTAAGTTTTAGTGTACCCATGTCCGAATGACTTACATTGATTAGTGGAGTTTTATCTAAAGTTACTTGGTTGAATCTTAACATTCTATTCCATCCCGAGAAAGTTAATTTTCCAATCCACTCTTCCCCATTGTAAATTAAAGATACTCTTTTTCCCAACATATGTTTGTGTGAGCTTTGTTGGTTTTGACTATGTAGTAAATTCATAATAACCTTTATTTTTAATTAAACGTCCGAACCATTCGAACACGTGAAGATACGAAAAATAGCCCGGGAAGCCAAGCCTCCCGCGCGTTACTTTTAATTATTTTTTAAACTAATCCTCCGTCTGTAATAGTCCAATTTAATCCAGTTGGCTCAGTTAAAATAGCCTTTCCAGGAGACCCAGTTGATGTAAATGTTGAATCACCAAAACTAATTGTTAAATTAGTTAGTAAATTCCCGTCATTAGCAGCCCAACCATTATATAAAGTATCTAACCCAGTATAAGTTATAGCAGATGAACCACCAGTAGCTCCCATAAAATCACTAGCTGAAGTTAAGGCATTTACTTCCCATAAATTTAAGGGTTGTTGGAATGAACTAGCATTAGCAAACATGAACCCCATCTTCTCCACTTTTTGGACTTGCCAGTCATTAATAGGTTTATTAAAGGCGGTTGCTCCTGAAAACATAAACTGCATATTCTCTACACTAGACACATTCCATAAACCTATATCTCCATTAAATGAAGTTGAGCCCGTAAACATAGATTCCATATTGGTTACATTACTAACAGTCCATGATTGTAAGCTTTGATTAAATGCTAATGCCCCAGAAAACATCTGCTGCATACTAGTAACACTAGTAACTTTCCATGAATCTATATTTTGATTAAAAGCATCTGCCAAAGCAAACATACTATTCATTTGGGTTACATTCTCAACATCCCATGAACTTATATCTTGGTTAAATATATCAGTACCTCTAAACATACTATTCATATTAGTTACATTACTAACATCCCAATTTGAAATATCACTATTAAATGTAGTTTTATTGTTAAATAATGCCGACATATCTGTAATAGCTGTAACAATCCAGGTATTAATATCACCATATGCTGCTAGAGCGGCTGTTCTATCTGAAATCCATAAATCAACAGCTGTTTGTAATTCTGTTTTTGTAGTAAATACAAAACCAGATGTAGAGTTAAGTTGTAATCCAATACCACCTGTACTCCTTAACCTCGAAGAACCAGCAGCTATATTTACCGTGGGAGAAAATTTATAAGAAACAGCAGTTGGTGTAGATTTAGTACACACAATTGAAGAAATGTATGATGATGTTATAAACCCTATTAGAGGGGTATTAACAAAATCCGTGTAGATACCAATAGCATTAGTAGGGCTAGTTGAGTTATAAAACCCATCAGCATCCTTAACTGTCTCCACAGTAAAATAACCAGAACCATTTAAAGTAGTTGGTATAACCATTACAAATTGATATTGCGTACTTGCAATTAACTCAGGTATTGCAATTCCTGCTCCCGATAATTGTTCCCCAGTATAATTAGCCATATTATTTTATTTTACTATAAATATTATGAAAGGTGGGGAAACAACAATCCCTCTCATACATACCCACATTCACGAATACGTATATACTAACATACTTACATTTATTTTCAAAAAGAAAATGAATTTTCTAGATAAGCATTTATGCTTACTTTCTAAAATTCCGTGTGTTCTTGGATTAATATTTGTATATTACATTTATATAAAATATACAACTATGGAATTAATTTACTTTATACTAGGATTTTTATTTACCGTAACAGGTTATGGAATCGTATTGCTTTACAAAACTCAATCTTCGCATAAGTCATTATTGGATGAATTATACAAATCCCAAGATCTTTTCTCAAAACAATTTGAGGTTTATAATGATAGAAATAGTTTACTAACAAGTGAAATAAAACAGGTATCTGAAGAATATAATAGTATCCAGAAACAATTAAAGACTGACGCATACGAGGGTAATACTAAATTAAACGACCGTATAACAGTTTTATCTAGGTTATTTAATGAGCAGGGAAACAGAAATAAACAGTTATTTGACTTGGCTGATAAACAACTTCGGCAAAATCAAAATGAAATACAACAGTGTAATAACACGTTGAAAAAAATTGTAGATGACCCAACAGTACTAGCACGTTATTAGACAAATACGAAGATTATGAATATGATAATGTTTGTAGTGGGTACATTAATATTTACTATTTTTTTAGTAGGTGTAATATGGGAAGCTAAAACCGAAGAGAAGGTAACAGATGAAAATTATGGGTATTATGCGAGACACCAACCCGAAAAAGATGAATTAAAATAAATTTTTATATATGGAAATATTAGGTTTGATTATTGGTATGGTTGTAGTAGCATTTATATCATTAAGGGTTGGAAAAATCCTTCCTCAAGAAATGGCTTTGGTTCCATTACTGATTATGTTGATACTGGATGGGATGTTAGTGTATGGGTTTAAAGAGTTTGTACAAATGGAAAACAAACAAATAGCATTCGCTATAATGGGAGCAACGATGGTTAAAGTTTTGTTTTTAGTGTTAACATTACCTAAGGGTAAGTAAAAAGGTATAAGATATGGAAACAAATAAAATAGATAGACTAAAAGCAGAAATTGCAGAACTAACTAACAACTAAAATACAAATGAAAAAAGTAACACAAAAACTACAAAAATTTATTGATTCAATTTCTACAATAGGAGACAGTAATATACCTGATGATGATGGTAAAATTTACTACTCTAAAGTAGATGGTTCTTACTTGACAAGAGTAGGAATGGAAAACGATTTAAACTTCTTATTAAAAAGAGGTGTAAGTGAACAAATACAAGATGGATATGGAGAACCTAAAACTTGTTGTATTGGACTAAACCCAACAGAGCAAAAATGGTACGGATGGTCTCATAGAGCAATTTTTGGATTTGGAGTTGGTAGCGAATGCAAAAAAGGAGATTGTGGATATAAAGCCGATAATAAAGAAAATTTTGCTCAAAGTTGTTTAGATTTTTGGGGAGATAAAGAATATAGTACTGGAGATAATCATTTTCAATTTAGCAAAGGTCTTGATTACTCTGGAGAAAAAGAAGTTGATGGCGTTTGGGTTGCCTATACTTATAATAATAAAGTGCCTAACAAAAGTTTAAGAGGAACTGAATACACAAATTTTTCACAATTTCCTGACAAATGGGGGAAAGGAGAATGGACTGCAAAAACACTTGATGAAGCAAGAGAAATGGCAGTAGATTTTGCAAGAGGTGTATCATAAATATTAATGGCTATTTGCCGACCGAGTAAGTCGCCCTTTTTATTTGTAGTTAACACTGGAAAATCAACATCGACAAATTTTTGATGGAAAATCGTTCATCTTCATCCACTTAAATTTATCGATGCCAAAAATTTTTTAGAGAAAAAGAGTTGAGTTCTTTGACATATTGATAAATTGGGGTTAAATATATTTGTATATACAATATCGATGGTGTAGAGTTGTAAGAGTCTCGTGTGTTTGTCTACACCAGTCTCTTGCGCACGCCACGCTATATGGATACTAACGCGTATGGGCATATGCACATATATATGCGGCGGTATGACGGCATACCCAATGTATAACCATAGGTATATTAATGTATTAAGTATGTGATATGTAAGTACCCCCATTGTATTAAGTACCACGTACAGAAGTACCACCGCGGGAATTATACCTACGATGGTAAGTGATGGGGTGTAACGAATTATATCGAAATGCACCCCTTTATAATCGCTATGTTCACCGTGGAGATGAACTGGATATCACATTTAAGCTGTAATGTTTATATATACCTTGCTTATTTAATATTGATATTATTAAGATACATTCCAGTTGTTGTTACACATATAACTAGTCTAGAATTTGTTATATGCCTGTCACTCAGTTACACCTATGGCTAAGGCAGCTTATTTTGATATTGAGCTTCAACTGGAAATACAACCCGACTGTATTGAATACTTTATGTCATGGAGTGATTGACTAGGTAATTGCAGCATAGGTAATTACTCCTACACCTCACTCTCCCACCGTATGAACCCCCCCAATTGAGGGCTGGTTGTGTATCTTAATAATTTCAATGAACTTTTTTTACTTTCTACCCCATGAAGATACGAAATCTACTCCGGGTATCCTAATTATTCTTTAATTATTTTTACAATATCATGATCAGTTTCAGGTTTTCTATTTTTAGCAAATACAAAACCATCATGTGTTCTTGTTCCATCTCCTAACCCCTCACTCATATATCCAACTACATGGTCTAAATACTCACCATCAGTTGTTGGTCTTAAATACATTAACTTAGCACCGTGTGAACTAATTAAAATATCACCTTTTTTACAATTTCTTAAATCTACGCTCATAACCTTTATATTTATTATTTATACGTGAAGATACGAAATATCACCCGGGTAGCCTAATTAAACCGCATAAGTCGTTTAATTACTGTTATTTTGGATTGATTCTCTAATGGTGTGGTGCCCTATTAATAACTCGTTACGTGATTCTATTGCCGTTCGGTAGGCATTTGCTGATATTTCTGTGTAAAACCAACCCATAAATTCACCTGTTACACCATTTTCTACTACATACATTATATTTTTCATAACCTTTATATTAAATTCATACTTATTGTTTAATTAATATGTTGTAGCCATTAGTCCCTCTTGGTCCATTTCATACTTTACGCCAGAATTTACTATTTCAGCTCTCGTCCAATACTTCTTTTCTTCATCCTTATCATCTACGCTCCAAATGTACTCTTCTGCATCAGATTTATTATTAAATAAATCGGTTCTTACAAAATCTATACTCTCATTCTTTCCGTATGTCGTTATTACTATTATCATAATATTTATTGTTTAATTGTTTTATTTTAATTCATTAACTAAACCTACAAGTTCATTTACTTTTAACATTAACATATGCATATTTCTAGCTGTAGGTTCTAGCATCTCTAAATTGATCCCAGCAACAAATTTACTAGTTACTGTTTCATTACTATCCCAAGTTGATAATTCTTCTACCCAAGTACCCTTACCTACACTATCGGGTATAGCAAATAATTTTACTATCCTTTTTGTTGCATCATTAATATTTTGCTGAGTATCAGGTACACTAACACTATGCTTACTATCTAATTCAAATAGTAAATCTTTCAATTCTTTAATTTGAATGTAATTATCTTCTAATTCTTTAATTTTATCATTCATAATTTTTATTTTAATCGTGGCGCTTAAATGCTCCAACATGGTGAAGATACGAAAGATATCCCGTGTATCCAAATCTCTCACGCATTACCTTAACTTACTTTATAAGCACTATTTACTTTACGTGTTAAACGCTTATCATCTTCCCAATTACCCTTTATAACACCATCAATTAAGGCGAATGCATGTCCGTTTACTGTAATAATATAATTACCCTCACTATGTGCTTTAACAAATTCATCTACTTTATAAGGCACTTGAACTATTTCGCGTTTAGTTACCCATTTACATTTAGCCTGACTATATTTTTCAACCTTAGATTTCTGTGGGCGGGTAATGTGACGAAAATCACTATATTTACTTGCTTTACCTAATTGCTTCATTTTCTTACCGAACGCTTGTTTAATTTTAGGCATATAACGTTGAGTATAAGTACCCTTACCAGATTCACGGTGTAATTTCATTTCACAGAAGTGGTGAGCTTCAATATAATCAACATTAAATGCTGTCGCTACCGCTCTTACAACGCAATCATTGGTTTCTTTACTGGATAACATTGATGACGCCTCTGGAATACCATACTTTTTAATTAATCTTTGTGCTTCTGTTTTGTTGTAACTCATATACCTTTATTTCTTATACGTAAAGATACGAAATATTACCGCGGTAGCCAAATTTAATCGCATGTTTCGTTGTGAGCATTTATGAACATATTGTTGTTCACAAATATGTGTGGTATTGCTTGGTATTGTCATATCCTCAGTTTACCAGCGTTTCATTGTGAATAAGAAAGATGTACACGTGTGGCAAATGTGAATAATGCAATTCTCGTATATACTTTAGTAGTAGGTCGAAAATAGGTTGGGAGCGATGGCAAGGGGTTAATCCCACCCCTTCTTTAACCCACACAATACTACCAATGTTTGTCATCCACTATCACTAGATATATTAATGTGATGATATCCCAATCCCCATATTCCATACTTATATATGGTTGGTCACACATAAACATGAATGTTAGTCTCACTTGTACTAATTTTATGCTATCAAATGCCACATTGCACCTACAACTCCACTTAACACGACCAAACTCAACATAACGATAATGAGTTGATATAACTTAACCAATAGATTATTTAAGTGTTTATTACCTTGATATATCATTACTTAAAGTTCTTAATCCTAATATTATAGTCCAACACTAATTTCTTTGGATTCTGTTGTGGTACATTATTTGTCGTTTTAGATGTCTTCCGCGTTGGATTATCCATTGTTTTTAACCATTCGGTTAATTGTATGTACCTTTGTTTTACACTGCTTTTACTCATAATTTTTATTGTTTAATTGTTTTACATCTAATTTTACTAATTTCCTACTCTCACCAAACCTACCAATGCTACGTACTACATCCTTTGTTTCAATAACCAGCTCACTAATTATCTCGGTTTTGTTTTTCAATTCAGTGTATTTAAACCTAAATATTCCTGAATAAACCTGTGGGTTTGTCTTATTATTCTTACTCATACCTATTTATTTCTTGTTTTACTTCTATTAATTCTTTATATGCTTTTGATAGCTTCATTAGCCTAATGGTGGTCTTAGTATTTCCGCCAAAAGAATCTTCAATACTTTTAAACTTTTCATCTACACAAATCAAAGCACATTGTTTTGCTTCAAATAAATTTAATTCATCTTGGTATCTTTGTTCTCTATCAATTAATTCAAATTTCTGTATTAATTGCTTTGCTTTTTCTTTTGGTGTTTCTTTCATAATTTATTTATTTCTCGTTTAACTTCTTTCCAATATTTACTTGTGTATATGTATGGATTTTGACGACTGGGTGGTCTATCATTTACTGAAGGTAAGCAATCTATTAATTTATCTACACAAATCAATGCACATTCTATTGCTTTCTCCTCACTCATCCTAATATCAAATCCTGCATCTCCCATTTTAGCTCTAAAATCTTCTACTAATTCTTTTGCTTCTAATTGATAATATATTGGTGTTTCTATCATTATTTATTTCTTGTTTTACTTCACTCCAATAATTAAATGTATTATTTTTTAATGTCCTTATCCACATCACTAAGATTATAGGCTGCGTCATCAATAGCGTCTCTAACCTCATTTGTCATTGGTTCACCACTCATAATAACACTTCTTAGAAATGCTAGTGTAGCATGTACTTGTTTAAGTCTTTTATCTCTAATTATCCTAACTAAATCATCATTCATAATTTCTGTTTTATCTACTCGTTCGCTAAGTTTGTTAATTAAATATTCACCGTAAATTTCCGCATTTTCTTTTTTCTTAAAAGACATTGTTTTAAATGTAGAATTATCAATTGTAATTTCTTTATAGTATCT
>Ga0208814_1001469_pt1 | contig 11016 bp, 6 predicted proteins | sample MalvirAntarct_55_FD_184253 | JGI IMG/M metagenome (GOLD analysis project Ga0208814, IMG submission 184253) | Marine viral communities from the Global Malaspina Expedition - Malaspina viral metaG Antarct_55 (SPAdes) (version 2) | ecosystem: Environmental > Aquatic > Marine > Oceanic | place: South...
TAATAGGTTCTTCATTTTAAACTCTTGACTACTTTACTTAGTACCATGTCCTGTAATTCTTTACTACGTCTACCTACTTGTCCGTACCATTTACTGTCTTCCATTTGTACAGCCATTTCTTTCCAGTCGTGTTCTCTACAAGCTTTAATCATATTTTTAAATTTAGATAGTCTTGTTCCACCTAGATTAAAACACATGTTTACTAACACATGTTGTATATCTTCAGGTAAGTTATAGAAACCTTCCTCGCTTCCAAAGATATGTATAGCCTCTGCTAAGTGAGTAACAAAATCATCTTTGTAATACAGGTCTACAACCTCTTGAGTTACAGGTGTACCAACTTCCCAAGTATATTCAGGGTCTTCTACCTTACAGAGATGTCCTATTCCTAGAGTTTTGTAGCCTAAGCTATCCTCGTAGATTTCGAGTACTTCACCTTCGTGTCTTTTTATCTGTTCTTTACATAGTTCTATATTCATTTAGTTAATCCTAGTTTAGTTAATTGTTTTGTTATGTTTAAGTTTGCTGAGTAAGGCAGTCCTGTATTAGGATTAACCCTATCAGCAGGGTCTTCTTTAGTGTAAGGTACATCATCTTTGCCTTCTACTAGTCCTCCTATTGAATAAGTTCCTTTAGGTATAATATTTTTATCTTCTACTTTAGCTGCTTCATAAATATTAGTATCAAATCCTATTGTTTCTCCTACTTCTTCTCTCCTAGTAATTTCTTTACCAAAAGGTACTAAAGTTTCAAAAGCCTCTACTCCGGCTTCTCTAGGTTTACCAGTTCCTAAATCAACAAACGCAGAAATTAAATCTTGAAGAAGCCCTACAATAGGATATATATTTTCTATAGCACTAGATTGTGAGTATCTAAAATTTTGAACAATTTTATCTATCCACCAAGGAACATTACCAGAAAACATAACTGAATCACCAATCATTTTTTTAAAATTTTCTTCGTTTTCAAAAGGTTTACCCATCTCATCTCTATAATCTTTATTAGGGTTCATTGCTATTTGGGCTTGTCTTATAGTTGCATACATAGGTATACTTGCCATTATTAACATAGCTAATTTTCCATCTCCATCTTCTATCCTTCTAACTAGACCATTTGTTTGTTGTGCCTTGCCTTGTGCCCAAGATAAAAAACTACCTGCAAACTTAATCATAGGGTCATTAGACTGAGAAAACAATCTTCTATTACCTATTTCTGGAACAATAGCGTCTCTAGCAGAAGCTTTTCTTCCTGCCCTTTCTAAAAATATTTTGCCTGTAGCATCTGCATAAGCGTCATCCATGCTTTTAAACTTGCCTAAGTATTTAACATTTTCTACACTTAAACCTAACTCACTTAGTTCTCTTTTTCTAGCCGTGCTAAACTTTGTTTTTTTACCAAGGTCAAAAGCTCTAAAAGAACCGGCATCAAAAGCAAACTCTCTAGCATATCTAGTAATACGCCCTAATTGTACAACTTCAAAAAACTTTTCCTGTAGTCTAAGAAGTCTTTTTTGATTTTGTGTAGTTCCTGACATTCCAAAGTCACTAAGTTCTCTTTGAAGAGTACCGTTATATCTTCTGTTTTTAAATTCTCTTCCAAAGAAACCGTCATAATCATCAGAGGTTCTTTGTGCTAAAGAGGCAGAAGGTTTATTAGCAGTTAATCCTCTTTGTCTTATTTGCAATACAAAAGAATTAAAAGCTGCACTGTACCCACTATTATTCATTACCTGAATAGTATCACCTACAGAAGGTAGTGCAACTTTTGTTAATTTTGTAGTAGCTAATAAAGTTTGTAAAGTTAATACAACAGTTTTAAGAGCTTCTCCGCCTCTTGCACCACTTATCCCATGAACTTTAAACATAGAATTAACAGTATCAGATACTTGTTTTATATCCGTCTTGACTAAACTTATTAAACCTGGATTACTTGTTATATCTCCAAATTGACTATAATAATTTTTAATATCTTGAACTACTTTTTTTAATCCTTGTCCATTAGAACCAAACCTTCTAGCAAACTCTGCTATAGGAACGGTGTTTTCAAACAGTCGAATATTAGTAAATTCAGGGTCTTGAATAAATAATTTTTTAGCTGCTGCTCTAGCTTCTTGGTCGTATAAAGTTCTTTCATTTTGAAAGAATCTTGCATTGCTAATAAGAGGACTTTCATTAGTGTTTTCTGAACCCCTTTTAGCAGTTTGTAAAGTTTTTCTTTCTAGCTCATCTGTGTCTATTATAGCTTGTCTTCTAATATTGTCAGATTTATTTAAATAATTTTCTGCAATCTTTTTAGCTTTTTCATCTGTTATTTTTGTAGGCTTTGTAGGATTATTTAAAGCTTGTATTTTAAAAGAACCTGCAAGTATTTTAATAGCTTCTTTTCTGCCTAATTTTTTAACAGCGTCCTCGTCTATAATCTGAGTAAGACCATAGGCTTCTTGTTTCCTATATAAAACTCCTGTTTTAGAAACATATTTTTCAAAAGAAGCAGTTAAAGAAATCATTTTATCAGCCATTTCTAAAGCTTTTTTATTTTCTAAATCTCCCTTTTCTAAAAAAGTAAATTTAGAAGTAGAGGGCATGTCTCTTTGCTGTACTATCCTACCTGCTGCCATTACTGTAGCATCATCTGCAAGACCAGTAATATCATATAAAGATTTTCTATAGAAATCTTGACTAATTTGTGTTAAAGATTCTACTGACTCTCCTACAACATCATCAGCTGCAAGTCGGGTAGTATGAATCTTTAATGTATCTCTTGTAAAATTTTGAACAGGAGTACTCATAGCCATACCTTTCATGGCGTTACCACCAGCTAACAATTGTTTTAAATACGTTCTCCAATTTCTTCTTATTATTTTTTCAGATTCATCTTTGAATGCTGACATAACACTAGGTTTAATTTTGTAAGAACTATTTTCTATTCTTTTACCTAAAAATCCAAACACAGTTCCCATTATAATTGCATTGTTTAATGCATCATCATCTGAACCGTCTGAAGAAAGTAAAGCAATACTACCTCCTATACCAGCACCCATAAGAGGTCTGACTGTTTCGTGTAACATAGCCCTTACTAAATTACTTCCCATAGACCCTTCAAGAACGCCTGCTTTTTGAGCCTGTACTAAGGAAGCAAATCCTACGTTAGCAATATTTTTAGGAGTCTTTACAAATAAAAGGTCATCTATTTCTTTTTGAATAACAGGTAATTGTTTTTTGTAATCTAATAATTCTTTTTTCTTTTTAATAACATCTAACTGTGATAGTTTTATTGTTTTAGAAGGACTTGATATTTTACCATCTAAACCAAAAGGAAGATTTCCCTGTATAACATTAGCTTGTTTTATATCTTCTAGTTTTTTAAGATTACTACCAGATTTTAATTCATCTGTTAACCTACGAATCTCACCAAATACTAAATCTTTTTCAGTATATTTTTGACCTAAGAAACCTACGTCATCTTTAAAAGCATTAATAAAAGGCATACTAATAGTAAATGATTCTTCTGAAATTTCTTTTAACGATTCTTGTAGTTCTTTAGGTAACGGACCTACCATAGGTAAATCAGTATTTTTTAAATCTTGTAATACTTTATCGCCTTTAGAATCTATAGTTAATATTTGCTCAGGATTATTTTTAATATTTAATCTTTTAGCTATTACATCTCCTAGTCCAGAACTAGCTCCTCCTAGTATAGCACTAAGACCTACATATCCAAGACTTATATCTCCGTATAAAGTTTTTTCTCTCAAAGCTGCGTCTGCTGAAGCTACAGTAGCTCCTGTAGTAACACTAGCTAGTTTACCAGCTTTAGCAACTTTAGCCCACGGAATAAAAAAAGTAACTGGGTCTGCTACAGCAGCTCCCATTCTTCCACTCATAACTACTAAGTCTTCTTTTTTACCTCTAAACTCGGGATAATCTTTTAATATTGTTTCTTGTCTTTCAGCTTCTATTCTTTTAGCAGCTTCATTAAAAGTCTCGTTAGGAGATATAGCAGCTACTCCAGCTTTTAAAAGTCTAAAAGCACTACCTGCAATCATGGGTTCTTGTCTAGCACCGTATTGTATTTTTCTAGTTGTGCTTATGTTATTGTTTAATTCAGTATAATCAACATCTAAGTCTTCTTTGCTTTCAAGCATTTTTATTTTATTAAATAATTTATCAGATACAAAAGATTTTTCTTGTTCTAAAAAAGGTAATGGTTCTTCTACTATTTCAACAGGCTCTTCTTGCTCCTTAGTTTGTTGTATAGATTTTAAAAGTTCTTTTTCTTTTTTTATTCTTTCTTCTTCTTCTCTTTTTCTTTTTTCTTCTTCTGTCTCTGTGTTCTCAGAAGATTGTAAATCTTGAAGAGTTTTAATCTTATCAAATAAAATTTTACTTACTTCCATTAGTTAATTTCCTAAAGGATTTTTTGTGAATTTTTTATTGTACTGAAAAAATGAAGAGTCTCTACTGATGTCTGTAGGTTGCCTTTGTTCTTTAAATTTATCACTAACTAATCTTTCTAAGTAGGCTATAAAATCCGGTGATTGTTTAGCCAGTTCTTTGTAAAGACTTAGTGCCTCTAAAGCTTCTTCTTCAGTTTTAAAATTTTCAAATTCAGATACTATAGCACCTGCTTTTATTTCTGCAGTTTTTCCATTTTCTGAACTTACTGATATCATTGTAGTGTTTAAATTAAAAGCGTCTTCTTCTTTACTAGGTAGACGAATAACTTCTTTAACTGCTAAATCTAAAAAATATTCAGCATCTTTAACATCAGTAGTGCTTGGGTCTTTTTCATATGCTATTTGTAAATCTCTTGAAACTGTAAGTACATCATTATAAAAAATTGTTGCTTTCTGTATGCTGTCTTCTGAAATAGATTCATATATTTTTCTAACAGTTTGTCCTTCTTTTTCGTCATATGTATAAGTATATTCATTTAATAAACTTTCTTGTCTTTTTAAATTGTTTTCTGATACAGCTCTTGAAAGCGAAGTATTGTGACTACCTATAGGTTTTACAGAAGTTGTTCCTTCAGGCATGTAAGTTCGTATTTCTTCGTCTGACATAGGTTGATACTGAGACTGAGAAGTTGCCTTATCTACATTTTTATTTAATAAGTCAGCTTGTTTAAATTCAATCATAAGTTGGCTTCTTTCTTCATTAGATAATCCACCTGCAGTTACTATAGATTCTCCATCTAATATAGTAGTAGTTTGCATATCTGCTTTTTTTCTACCTAAAATACCTACTTGAGAAAGTAAAAAATTACCTACGTTATCATTTTTAGTAATGGTAGAAGCACTTTTTTCTAACTTATCACGAAGAGTTTTTACATACGCGGTTTTAGATTTTTCTCTTCCGGTAGTTGAGATGTTTTTAAAGTCTTTATAAAGATTTAATTTTTCTTCATAAGCTGTTAAATCATCTTGAATTTTAGAATCTACACTTTGTTTAAACTTTATTAAATCTTTAGGTGCACTACCGCCTAATTCTCTGGCTTTGTATACAGCATATTGTTCTTCTTTATAAGCATCTTTCCAATCACCGCCTCCGGCAATACCTTTACTAGACATTAATTTATTATGTTTATCCCAAAAAGTAACTCCCTGTTGAAATTGAGTAGCTCTCTGGTCTAAAACTCCTTTATTACTAGCCCAAAATTGATTGGCTCTTTTTTCTGCTCTTTTTCTTAGTGCCACATTACTTAATTGTACACCTAGCATAAGCCCTGTAAAAAGTTTAGCTTTTTTCTTTTCTTTTTTCTTTCTATCTCTAGCTTGAGATAATAAAGATTCACCTAATTGTTCTATTGCCATATTACTCCTCTCTACCTAATAAACTTTCTGATTGTTGTGGTTTTTCTAATAAACTTGGTTGTTCTGGTGCATTAAATTTTTCTAATCTTTCTTCTATTTCTTTTGGAAATATTCCTGCTTTTGCTTTAGGAACAATTCTATCTTCTGCTATGTTAATAGCTTCTTCTATTCCAGCAAGTTGTTCGTCATCGTCATCTGGTTCTTCGTCTTCACCTTCGTAAGTAACATAATCTTGTATATCTGCTTTTTCTGCAAAAGCAATAATCATATACATAGTAGGCTCAACAAGCAACATTAATAAATCAGGATTCCACATTCCTTTTTGAAAACCATCTGTTAATAATACTTGAGCTATGTCTCCTATAGGCATACCGTTTCTAACTAAATCCATAGTAGAATGATAAGCTTCAGGCTCTGTAAGCTCTAAAAATAATGCATCCATTGCAGGTTGTAATTCTACAAACTGAGGAGCTTGTTCCCAAGCATACGGAGTTTCTGGACTATTAGTTAAAGATGAGCCGGGAATAGGTCTGCCGTTATTAGCTAAAAATTCTAAGCCTTCTTGGTCAAAATCTTTATATTGTTTTTCTTCCATTATCTAGTTCCTTGTAATCCTTTCATATAATTACTCCATTCAGTATCTTCAAGACCGAATGAAGAGTTTGTCTGTACAACAGCTCCGTGAATTAATCCTCCAAACATTCCTCCTTGACTTTGTAATTTTGCATCTTCAGCTACTAAATCTTTTTCATTAAATACAGAACTAAAAGTATTATTAGTTCCTAACATGTCTACAACATTTGGTGGATAATTAATATCTCCTTCTGGTGAAATAGAACGTGCTATTCCTTCTTTAATTCCAGCAGTTGTACTAGCAATGGTTCCGTCTACAAGTTTTCCGGGAGCTTCAAAAGCAGCTTTTTTAATACTGCCTAGTAAAGTTTCTTCTGTTGCTTTTTTTGAAATATCTCCAATAACACTGTCAGTTACTTTTCCAATTGCATCAGGAATTGTAGAAGCTAATTGTCCTTCTATAGTTTTTGTAGCTGCTACATCTGATATAGCTTTTTCAGATAAATTACTACCAAAATCAAACTCTTTCATTTCAGGAGCATTTTTTATAAAGTCTGAAGCATCAGCTTTAATGCCAAACATTTCTTTAGCTTTACCAGTAACAGTTTCTAAACCACCACTAATAGCATCAGTAACTTTAGTAAAAGCTCCTTTAACCGTACTAGCTCCTGCATGAATACCCTTCATAACTGTACCAGCAGCTTTAATAAACATATTACTACTTGCTGCCATACTTGTTGCGAGAGTTCCAAAGCCAGAAAATATAGCACCTGCAGCCCAAGGCATAATAAATCCTAAAGCAATTTGTCCAACGATACCAAGTTTTGCAAAAGGTTTCATAATCTTACCCATTACTTTTTTAAGACCTTTACCAATCTTTTTAATACCTTTACCAATTCCTTTTACTATTTTTTTTAAATTCTTAAAGGGGTTAAATCCCATATTATTCTCCTATGTTCCACCAAATATACTGTTAATTAAAGTTCCTATTGAGTCTACATTACTCTTCCAATTTTCTGCAGAACCACCTTCGTTAGCTAGGGCTTGTGCATATAACTGAGCTTTTCTATTTTCTTCATTTTCACCACTTTGAAAAGTATAGTTAGCTTGGTCTCTTAACTCTTGCCATAAAAATGATTGAGCTTGTGAGGTCATGTTAAAAGCGTTCTGTGCGTTTTGCATAGAAACTTGATTAGCTGCTGCAGTGTTAATAGTGTTAGACTGTCTTCTCCATGCTAAGTTAGATTGCTCAATAGCTTGTGCATTAGCTGTGTTAAATTTATTTCTTTCAAAGGCTGTTGTTTCATTAAACTGATTAATTTGATTAACCATAGAAGCATTAGCTTTTTCTAAATCAGCTTCTACTTGAAACTCTAAAGCATCTCTAGCGTTTGTTTGTGAAGCGTTAAACTGTTCTGCAGTATTTAATTGATTAGCATTAAACTGTTCAACTTGATTAGCTAGACTAGCCATGAATTGATTTGTTTGATTTTCACTAGAAGCATTAAATTGTTTTGAAGCATTATCAGCAGATTGATTAGATAATAATTGTTGTTGTTCCATCTGAGATTTAAGCATACTTGCTTGTTGCTCATTAGAAAGATTAGCCATATCCATAGATAAAAATGATTGAGCATTAGTAACTGCTAATCTAGTTCTTTGGTCAACAGTTGCTAAATCTAAGGATGCCATAGCTGTAGCATTTTGCATAGCTGCTTGTTGTTTAGCATTAAGATTAGCAAGTGTAGCAGTTTGCATAAACTTGCTATTAGCTAACACAACTTGTTGTTCATTATTAAACTTAGTCATGTCCATATTAGCAACAGTGTTAGCATTAGCCATAGCTGTTTGCTGGTCAACATTAAGATTAGCTATACCCATTTGTTGAGCTAGTTCAGCATTCTTAATATTTGTTTGCATAGTCTTATTAAGATTTGCAAGTTCTGTTTGTTGAGCAGCGTTAAGATTATCTGCACCTGCTTGATTTAAAGATGACAAGTTTGCAAGTTTCATTTGCTGGTCATTAGACAAGTTAGCTAAATTCATTTGCTGTTTAAAGTCAGCGTTCTTAGCTATAAACTCTGCAGCTATATTCATCTCTGATAATTTTTCTTGATTTTCAGCAGACATGTTTTCACGTTCTGTCTGATTTAATATTTCAAGATTTGCAAGTTCTGTTTGTTGCTCATTACCTAAGTTTTGAGCATTCATTGCTTGTTCGTTCTGAGTATTAAGAACAGTAGCCTGTTGTCTGTTTCTTAAATTCTCAACTCTTATTTGTTGTTCTTGTTGTTCTGAAGTAAGTATAGCTTCTTGATTAAACTGACTTTGTAATGTCTTCATCTGTTGAGACATTTGTGCAGTCTGACTTGCAGCATCTTGACGGTTTGCCAAGTTCTGCATTCTAATTTGTTGAGTTTGAGAAGCTTGTTGCAGATTTGCTTGTTGTTGATTATTTAAGTTCTGAGCTGCTCTAGTTTGTAAAGCTTGTGCATTACTCTGAGCCATTGGCATAGCTGTTTGTATAATAGCATTAAATAAAGCATCTCTACCAACAGTAGAAACATTTAAACCTCTAGCAGCCATTCCTTGATTAACAACATCCACAGCCGGTCTAGCCCATAAAGGTATGTTACCATCTTCCATACCACCTAATAAACTTTCCATCTGTGATGATACTAAAGCTTCTACAGGTAAAGCAGCAATAGCTGCAATAACTTCAGGGTCTGTTCCACTATCTAACTGAGCTTCTACTGTTGCAGGGTCTTCTACTATGGCTGCTGTAATTTCAGCAGGTAACTCTGAAACTTCTCCGAGCATAGAAGCAGCAGCACCTTTAGCAGCTGTACCTTTTACAGGTCTACGTTTAGCAGCTGTATAACCTACTTGGTCTATTATCTGTGCAGCAGCTCCTGTAGAAGGCTCACCTGTTAAGGCTTCTCTAGTTTTAGCCTCAGCATCAGGAGTGTCTGATACTTTCTCTGGAGTTAAATCATCTACTTCAGGAACAAAAGCACCTGCTGATAATATACCGTCAACTGTTGTAGCTTTAGCAGCGTCAACAGCTTGTTTAGTAACTTGTTCAGCAATAACTGGTCCTGATAATTTATTAATCTCAGTAACCTTAGCAATAGCATCATCAGATAACTCACCTATTATAGGTGCTACATTAGGAATATTAGTAACTAATTCAGCTTTGTAAGTTTCAGCTTGTAATTGTTCTGGAGTTTTTGCAGTTGTTACATCTTCTATAGTTGCTGCTTCTGGTGCAGCGTCTACTTTAGCTTGTGCAGCTGTAAGAGCTTCTCTTTCTGCCATTGTTTTAGCAACACCTTCTTCACCTACTTCTACTTCTTTAGGAGCTTCAGCTTGAGGTATGCCTTCCATATTACCTTGTAGTATTTGTTCAGCTCTACCTCTAGCAGTAATTAACTCTTCATCCACTGCTTTTTGTTTGTCATCTTCTGTACCGTCTTTCTTAACCCACTGTCCATCTTTGTATGTAAATTCACCACTATCTAAAGCTTCTCTTAAAGTCTTGTATCCTGCGTCAGACCACCAGCCTGTAGTACCGCCTCGACCAGCTCCTCCAGAACCATCTCCGTCTCCTGTGTCATCATAACCATCTTCTCTATTTTCGGCAGTGCTTAAAACACCTTCATCAATAGCAGATTGTACATTTGCAGCTATTTTATCTAATTCTTCTTGACTAAAATTAAAACCATATTTATTTTTTAAATTTTCTACAACTTCATCACTTGCTGTTTGCTGTGCATTTTGTGTAGCAGCAAAAATCATACTATCTCTAGGGTCTTCTTGGATTGGTGCTCTTTGAAAAGTTTGTGAAGTTTGTTCTACCTTATCTTGTGCAGTCCTAGGAACATCAGTATCTACAATTCTATTAGGTTCTTGTGCTACTTGTTGTGCTTTTTCAAATTCTAATTGTGCCTTTTCATTTGCTTGTCTTTCTTGTAATGATATAGCTCTTGTATTTGTAATAGGTTCAGGTTTACCAACTCCTTCTCTATTAATAGATAATTTTTCTATAGGTTGTTTAGTAGGAGCTTTAAGCACAGGCTTAGTTTTTTTAGGAGGTGTTATTTCTGCTTTAGGCATAGGAGTATAAATAGGTTCCAGTTGTTTTGCTTTTTCATTTGCAGGAACAGGAACAGGAACAGGAGCTGTTTTTTTAACAGCTTTTACAGCTTTCATCTGTTCAGCTTCTAGTTTATTTTTAGGTTGTTTTCTAATTGTTGATGATTTATAACTATCTCTATTATCGTCTCTTCTATCAAAACTAAAATTAGGTTTTCCTCCCCTAGCTAGTTTTTTTCGAGTAGTATTTTTATTATTTTTTTTCATAGTTTTCTTTATCTATATGTATATTTTACTTAACTTCAAAGAGTTTGTCAAGCTTTTCGCCAATTTTATCTATTCTATCCATGAGGATTCCCATGTCATCTTTTAATTCTGTTTTAGTAACATACTCTTTTGCAAGTTCCTCACGGGTTTTGTTTAAGAGTATGTCAATTCGTTTAGCTTCTTGTGTGTTTTGTTTAATACTAAACAAGACTGGTGCTAACACCAAAGTTATGAATATGTTCCAAAACAGATATGGTGTTAGTTCCATA
>Ga0208814_1001471_pt1 | contig 11006 bp, 2 predicted proteins | sample MalvirAntarct_55_FD_184253 | JGI IMG/M metagenome (GOLD analysis project Ga0208814, IMG submission 184253) | Marine viral communities from the Global Malaspina Expedition - Malaspina viral metaG Antarct_55 (SPAdes) (version 2) | ecosystem: Environmental > Aquatic > Marine > Oceanic | place: South...
CACAGAAGCAGTAGCAGTAGGCGGCGAGGTAGCTGGCGCAGGCACTGTAGCGACAGAAGCTGGCGTAGCGACTACCGCAGCCTCAGGTACTGGCACTGCCGCCACTCTTGGAGCAATCGCTGCACCCATTGCAATAGGATTAGGTGTTTCATTTCTTCTTAATAAATTATTTTAACTAGGTACTGACGATGGCACGATTAGACAGGATAGGTGGTTTCGCGCAGGGCTTTCAGTCCGGCTTCGGCTTAGTGAATGATATAAAAGATCGTCACGCCAAACAAGAGATTGCGGACGAGGAGATTGGGCTTCGCAAAGAAAATATGCGGCTTGATGGTATTGACCGCCAGAATACTGCCGACTTTCGGAATAGTCAGCTAGGTGTTCAAGCCGCAGATAAAAAACGTGATGATGAGGAGCGAACGCGACAGAGAATATCTCAAGAAGCACAAAACGCAGCTACCAAAGAGTATCAAGCTAATACGGCAGCAGCTACAGCGGATTATAGAGAAAGAACTTTTGAGGCTCAATTTGGGGTCGATGATAATGGTATTCCAAAGGATCCTATTAGGGCGGCGCAACTCCTTAAGTCCCAAGATGAAAACGAGAAGAGAGCGAGGATAGACAGGCAAGTGAGTGCGGGTAATGCGGCAGACACGCTAGCTTCCTTTGATGCGGGATCTTGGCTAGACGAGGGTGGGAATTTTAGCCCAGAAGGCGCAGAGAAATATCAGAAACTAGCCGCCCAAGTCCGAGGCACAACTGTAGACATATATCGAACAGCTAATCCTTTAAATGATGACGTTATTAATAGTACGGCTCAAGAAATCAAAAAGATGGTCACGGGGGAAAACGTCAATATGGAGCAGTTCCTTGGGGGGATGAACTCGATGGCCCTACCTGCTCATCGTGCTGGCGTTGGTCAATTAATACCTTCTGATGGCGCAGGCTTCCCCAATGCCCCTGAGCTAGTGCGCGGATGGAAAGTAATTAATAAAGAAATTGTAGACGGCAAAATGTTTTCAGATGGTTCTATCGGAGGGGATATGTTGGTCACAGTTGAAGACCCCAAGACTGGGTTCGTGTCCGAATATATTGCTCCTGCAACCGAAGGGGGTAAAGGAGACAGTCAAGCAATTAATTTTACGATGGATGATATGGGGACGGCCTTTGCCGCGCATGTACATTTTGATCGTAGTATGAAGAAAAACGCATCAGCCAACCTGCAAGCTTTACGCCAATCAGTTCCGGCGTTTCAGACTAATGGTTATTTTGATAAAAGCAAATATAACGCGGCCTATAAAGTCGCTGAAACAGACTTTAACGAGCAGTTACAGACAAGGTCAGATGTAAAGGTTCAGCAGGGATCTAACTACACCTATGGTCAGATTAGTGCTAACCCTAAGATAAAGAAAGAATTTATTGAATACGAAATGCTTCAGAGGGATGCTCGTCCAATATCTCATAGAGACGGGGCTATGGCGCGTATAGCTACAACGCGGGGAACTTCTATTGTCACGAAACTTGAAAAGATTATGAAGCGCAAAGACGAAAACTCTACCGGATTAACTGACGCGCAAGTCCTAGAGCTACGCATGTATATGGACGAGAACGAAAAGATTGATGATGCTAAACGCTATAACCAATTTTACAAAAAAATGACGGGTATCAACGCATCTATGTCGGGCATTGCAAGTGACAATAGTGGCTATTAAACACTAATTTCTAGCTAATTCTTAATGCCAAACTATATTTGATTGGAGCTGTAAATGATTTACGTCGATAACGTACACCCCTCACTAAGAAAGTCTTACTCCAGCATTGATGAGGATGACCAAGAAACAGGGATGCTCAATGAGTTCAGTAAGGGCGTTGGTGCTGGCGTAGACCAGCTTCAAGGGTTAATCGGTGGTGGCGGTAAAGCGTTAGCAGGAAGCTTATTCGGCAACGATGAGTGGTTTGTTGAGGGTATGAGCTATTACGAAGAGCAGATGAATGAAGCTGCTCAGAACCAAGCTGATGTAGGTCGATTTGAAGATATAGAAGGCTTTGGTGACATGCTCAATTACTCAGCTTTTATCGTCGGTAATGTTGTTCCTAGTCTAATCGGTGGAGGTGGCGCAGGCCTTGTTGGTGGAGCGATAGCAAAAGGCGGTCTTAAAAAGATTGCCAACACAGCCTTGTCTACCATCATTAAACCTAACGCACAGAAACTCGCCAAGCAACAATCAGCCAAAGCCTTTTCGGCCACACAAGCGGGTCGAGAGATTGCGGGGAAACAGGCTGGGATAGGCCGCGCTGTTGGTGCAATGGCGTTTGGCACAGCCGCTGGTGCAGGAGAATCCTTTACTCGGATACTAGAAGAAACTGGGGAAGAGGCTCCGCTAGTAGCATTAGCGACTGGGATAGCCAGTGGCTCTCTTGATGCATTGACTCCTATGCGCGTATTGAAGCGCGTAGTTCCTGCTGAAAGATACAAAGACATTGCCGAGAAAGTAGGCGAGAGCGTTGCGTCAAACTCTTCAATGAAAATAAGGATGCTTAAAGAAGCAGGCAAGACAGCAGGCATTGAAGGCGCGACAGAGATGATGCAAGAGATCGTGCAGAACTCTACTTTAGAGGTTGTGCGTGGTCTCGGTGCTGATCTAGAAGGCTCTTGGGTTGAGCGCATGACCACTGAAGATAAGATGTCTCAGTATATGAATGCGGCTATTGCTGGAGCTATTGGTGGCGCAGCAATTGGTGGTGTCTCAGGCATTGCAAAGAACCCTACAAAAATTGAGCGCGAACCAGAGACTGAAGCACCTACAGTATCTGATAGCCCTACAGTATCTGATGTGCCTGCTCCGGCTACGCTAGAGGAGAATCCAGCTCAGGGCAGGATAGATGCACAGCAAAATGTTGCGGATCAGGTTGCTAACCGTCAAGGTCGCGGTAACACTGCACCGATGACAATAGAAGAAGCCAGAGCCAAAGCTCAGGATCTTCCGTCAGCAAGAGAGACAAGTTCTGATCCCGCAGCTCGAAGACAAGAAGCGCAGCGAGTCATTCGAGATCAAATTGCTGGGATGACAGGAATCCGCAGGCAGGTCAAAGAAATTTATCGCCAAGAAGAGCTAGGAGCCTTAGGAGAAACTACACGAATTCCGGCTGAAAAGCCTGCGCCCATAGCTACGCCAGAGGAAGTTCCCTTTGGTGGCAACTTGCCAGAAAATATCACGCCCCCGCTAGATGCCTTAGTAGGTACTGACGTAGATTATGCTGGCAATAAAGGATTACTGGGCAAGAATGATCAAGGTTATTTCGTAGCTACCCAAGACAATGGCGATGTTTTTATCGAGAGCGGTGAGTACCAAACTCTAGCCGATCTGGGCGTTACACCGCTGTCAGGTGATCTTGAGTTTCAGAACGACTTAGTAGTAGATCCTGAGACCAAAAAATTCCAACTGCGGGGAGAAGAATTTACCCTCACCCGAATTATTAAAGATGCACAAGGCCAAGCATTGTCACTAGCTGTTAGAGACTCAAGGGGTAAGCGAAAGACCATACGCACAAAGGAGATTGTAAAACGAATTGAGAGCCAGCTTGCAACGGCTCCCGATTTCTCGCAGATAAAGGTAGAGCTTGATGAACTTCCTGTAGATATCCAGCAGGCAATCGTTGAGCAGTCAGACCCAGAGAGCATTCCAGATGAGGTCACGGCACAAGAAGCTTTAGATGTAGCGTCTACCTTACCAAATGCTGATCAGCTAACTACGGCATTAAACGAGTCATTTCAGATTAATTTACCTAAGGGCGATGTCGATACGTCTACGCCCATGCAGTACAACCAAACCATACGCAGACCCTCTCTACTGACACCCTTGTCTGAGGCCGTAAAGGACATCAATCAAAGCCAAGGCTCTAACAGATCCGCTATCGATGAGGCGAGAATTGATAGTTTGTTCGATGGTTCATATGACGGCCCCATCCCCTTAGAAGATGGCGGGGAGCTAATGCCTATCAATATGCTTGATGGCATAGAAAGCCCAGAAGGGATGTCAGCACAAATACGAGACGAGGTTAAGGTCGCTCTTTTAGATTTGATCGAAGCAGGAATGCCCAAATCAGTACTAAAAGATATTTCAGGAATATACATTCACTCTCAGGGAGCTTTTGCGAGAGAGACTGACGGAGCATTTTTCCCGTCAACTGGTGCATTAAGCTTGAGCCGCCTTAACTTAGTTAACCTAGTTATGGAGTCTGATAACAATAACAACAGAGCAGGCGGATTCCGATATGTATTAGCGCATGAGCTGGGTCACGCCTATGACATATCTCGGTCACTGTCTGAAACGGCCCCAGAATTTGAAATTGTAATGGATGGCATCACTTCTGAAGGCGTTGAGCTGCAAGTCGGCTCTATCCTTAATGAGCTTGGCCGAAACTACCAGAATAGCACTGAGCTTGGTTTAGAGATGAGCTACCCGTTTGGGGATGCTTGGTTTATGTTAAACGACAACCCTACAGACGTAGATGATATTATAGGCGTATTGCAGAAAGAGGCATTTGCTCAAGCTTTTGCTGTATTCCATTCCAGCCCAGAGCTTTTGCAACAGTCAGCCCCATTAACGTATAATTATTTTAAGAAACTGCTACAAACACCGACGGAGATCCAGAACGATGGAAAAGCTAATACTCAAGCCCAAGAAACTGACTCCCAAGTTGCAGGAGTACGTGCAGACGTTCGGCCACAGACCGTCAGCGGAAGCGAACAAGTTCAAGACGGCTCAGGAGCTGGAGAAGATGGCCGAGGTAGCGCTGTTGCGGAAGAAGCCAGTGAAGGATTGGGAGAGCAGGGTCAACCGCAAGACGGGGACGATTCTGGACAATCTGTACAGCTAGAGCGCACCGAGGTAGTCCTCAAGGCTACCGACAAGAAACCTACCTTTAAGAAAGCCGAGAACTACGAAGACACTGGCAACTACATTGTCACCTTCGCGGACGGTGATCGCTACACTATTTACTTTGACGATGATGCCAAGGAATCTGGCGAAGAGGTATTCTACACTTCGGAGGATGGCAAGATACCTCAGTCAGATGCAATGCTTGGTGAGACCAGAGCAGAAACGATTACGCTTCTGCAAGAATATCGCCAAAGATTAATTGACGCTGGCGAACAAAGTTATAACCTCCCCCTTGATCCGCAGGTTAGTTCGGACACTTCATTCAAAGCTTACATGAGCATTACCGATCACCCTGAAGGAAAGCTTAAACTTACAGATTTACGCAAGAAATTCCCTAAGCTAGAAGACAATCAGTTCGATCAAATGATCCAAGGCCTGACTGGCCCAGATTCGGCACCAGAAGATCTGATGGTCGTTCAAGACGGTGTCATTTCTCACCCAGAGACAGTTCAAGAGATTGAAGAAGAGCGCCTAGCTGAAGAGCGTATGATCGCTGAAGAGTCGGACTTTGAGAGTGATCTTGATTTGCTGGCGGATGATGACATGCTCTTTGCTCCAGTCAGCACCAGATTCCCTACGGGGAAGGGCGATGAAGACCCCATACAGCAGCTCTTAGTTAATGACTACCAGAGCTATGTTGATTCTCCTATTTTCGCCAAAAACATGGTAAAGGTTAAGGAGTACAGCAACCTCACCAAGAAGGAACAGTCTTTACCTGACGATCAAGCATCTGAAGCTTTAATCGAGCATGCAAAAGAAAACCTTTTATCAATTTACGATGCAGTTCCTGAAGGCACTAGAGCAATTGCCAAGCAATGGTATAAGGGTGCGAACAAAATTGTTCAAAGAATAGCTGACAAGCATGACATTACATTAGCGCAAGCAAGCGCGGTAGCCGCTAACTTATCGCCACAGAAAGACTGGTATCAAAACGCGAGTCTTGCAGAGCGTGTTATCGATATATATAACGAAAATATTGCGGCTCCATTTGATAATGAGATGAAAGCTAGAGCTGAAGAGATATATTTTCATAAAGGCGTAGGCCTAAAATCAATAGCGGCAAACAGAGAGAAGCTGGATATTATACAAGGCAAGTCGCTTCAGGAACTTATAGATGAAGGCGCTAGCACAAGTATTCTTGGGATGTGGATAAGGACATATGACCAAACTTACAACTCCCCGTCTTATAGACTTGTCTCTCCAGACGGAAAGTTTTTAGACTACGCTACAAATTCTGACGGAAAGACCCAGTCTAAAGCTGCATGGGGATCGCTAGGGGAGATTGGAAAGGCGGTGTCTGTTCTGGTTGACGGGTCTCAGGAAAATATATCTAGATCACTCGGATCAAAAAACAAGGTAAGAAATTTTTATAACAACATCTTTACTCCTAATGCTACCGAAGGCTATGTGACGATTGATACGCATGCCGTAGCTGCGGCATTAATGAAGCCTCTTTCAGGTAACTCATTGGAGGTTAGTCATAACTTCGGTGGTCTGGGTATTTCCAATTCATCGGTAACGGGCCACAATGGAACCTACTCAATTTATGAAGAGGCTTACCGAAGGGCCGCTGCTGATCGTGGCGTTTTAGCGAGAGAGATGCAGTCAATTACTTGGGAAGCAGTTCGGGGTCTATTCACTGCAACCTACAAAGCACAAAAGCAGAACGTCTTGTTTGTTCAGGGCGTATGGAATCAGTACAATGATGGTAAATTAAGTCTCGATGAGGCAAGGGCAAAGATCAATGAGCATTCCGGTGGAATACAACGACCTGATTGGGAGCGACCCGATTATTCAGTACCTGACGAAGTATCAAAAACCAGTTACCAGAGAAAACTATCTGATCGAGGCGTACCCAGACCAGACACCAGACCACAAGAAGCCACTGGAAGCGGAACTGGAGGCGATGCTGCCAGAGTTTCTGCAACTCAAGTAACTCCTGAACAAGACATCCTATTAGCCCCTCCGTCTCGCGCATTTAATCCAAACGAAACGCTTAGGTGGACATCTCAGGATTTACTAGAGAAAGGCGACCTTCGTGGTGCCATGAACTCCCTGTCATTGCATTCTGATAATAAAGCCGTAAGAACTATTGCGTCTAAACTAGCAGAGGTCACAAACAACAGACAAAATCTACCGGCTGCTCGCGAAGCAACAAAAAGATCAAAAGTAAAATCTATTGTCTACCACGGAAGTCCGCAAACTAACATCACAGAGTTTAAAGCAGGCGATGTCAGTCAAGGACTTTACTTCTCTCCTGATCGAAACCTATCTGAAATGTATATGTCTGGCCTGATCGGCTCAGGGTCGTCGCCAAGTTCTTCTGGGAAAGGTCGTGTTTACGAGGTGATGCTGGATATCCGCAATCCGTTAGTCCTCCAGAGCGAGGATCAACTTACATTTATAGAAAAAATTCCTGTAGCTTTAGGTCGCAAGACTAAAAAAGAAGTTGTTCGCGCCAAAAACGCCAAGCAACTTCTTGGCGCGGATGTAATTAATTCAATGACGTTGACCAAATCAGAAATCGCCAGCCTCAAAGCTCAAGGCTACGATGGAATTATGAATGATTATCAAAGCGAATATGTTGTATTTGATTCGTCCCAAATCCACATAATAGACAGTGGCAAAGGCGGCACCCAAGTTCAAGTTGTTGATGGATTAAAAACAGCGGGGTCTTTTAACCCTAAGACTAATACGATTCAACTCGACTCTAGCCGAGGCATGAATGAACATACCCTGCTTCACGAAATGACTCATGCCGCTACCTCGGCCACCTTGTTTGATCAAAGCCACCCCCTGACAAAGGAGCTAACAAAACTCTTCGGAGAAGTTAAGCCATTTTTAGGGAATGAGTACGGTATTACAAACCTCGACGAGTTTGTGGCTGAAGGCATGTCTAATGAGCAATTTCGAGACAAGCTGGACACGATAACCCTCAAGGATACAGAAGGCTCTGCATTGCAGCGATTCTTTGATAGCGTGATCAGCTTCTTGCGTAACTTAGTAGACATACAGGCCAACGAATCAGCACAGACGGAATTTGATAGCCTCGTAGCGGCTATACTTGCACCAGCGCCTATGTCTCGCGATGCAACTACACAGGCTCTGCCGCGCAAGGACGATGCAAGCTCTAGTAATACACTATTCTCCCCAACTAGATCTGCATCTGACATCCTGACCAACGACGAGCTGATTGACTCTGTACGCGCATCGACAGGTGGGCGTGATGCGATTAACTCCGCTAAAAATAAATCGATAAAAGGTATATATAAAGGCGCACAGAAAGGTTTGGCTGGATGGGCGCAAAAGAACCTATCATCTAGAGGGCTGCTACCTCAGACTGCTTTTGATTCAATGATTGAAAGAGACGGCCAGTTCGGGGCTGTTGAGATCGATATACGCCAGCTTGTAGGTCATTACGATCTTGCGATTGAGGAAGCATACGGCGATGACATCAGTAAGGCAGTCGGTCTAGATGAAGCACTTAACACTCCTGTTTTGGAACTGCCTTCTCTTGGTCTTGCTAAGAATGTACAGGACGCAGTAGCGGCGATGAGAGCTTATATTGACGGCCTGTCAGTGGACTATGCGGAAATCCTGAATCAGGATATTGAGCGGCTTAGGAGTGAAGGCAATGATGAGGCTACAGCTAAGAGCGAAATTCTAGGGATCGTCGTTAACAACATGGGCCGTTATGCGAATAGAAGCTTTCGTGCATTTGATGACCCTAACTGGAATGAGGCTGTTCCTGAGCAAGTGATCCTTGACGCACGGGAATATCTCGCTAGCAATGGCACTGTCAATCCTGATCAGGTGATCAATACAATACTAAAAGAAGGTACGGCCTTTGATGATATGGGTTCGTTTATTGCGGAATCAAAGCTTGGCGCTAAAGACTTATCGATTCTAAAGAAAAGACAAGATATTGCTCCAGAAATTAGAGCCTTACTTGGCGAATACAAAGACCCACGAATAAACTTTGCACGATCAGCCACTAAAATGTCTCGCCTTATTTACAATGATAAGTTTCTAAAACAAGTGTTGGTCAATGGCTTAGACACGTTTCTCTTTAATCAAGAAGATGCACCAGTCAACGCAACTAAAAGAATTGCAGAGATTGGATCTAAATCAATGAACCCCTTAAATGGGTACTACACGTTCCCTGAAGTGGAACAGGCTTTCCGTGACGCGCTAGATGCCCAGAAACTCAATGGACTCTATAAGACCATCGTTCAGATTAACGGTGCGGTTAAGTACGGCAAAACGATTATTGCCCCAACCACCGTAGCGAGAAACTGGATGTCGGCCTCGATGTTCACCATTGCCAACGGACATTTCAACTGGTCTAAGATTGGAAAATCATTAGAGGCAACTAACTCATACCGCACGGGAATGGGCGATCAGGTTGCCTACCTAAAGCGTATCAAGCAGCTCGGCGTAGTGTATGACAATCCTTATGCTGGTGAGATGATCAAGCTGCTAGAAGACAGCAACATAGATAACCTGATTAATCCTGACGGAAAGATTAAGGGATTCTTTGATGGCGCGACACGTTTTTATCAGTACGGTGATGATTTCTGGAAAATTGTTGGCTTCGAGAATGAAGTTCAAAACTTTATGGAGCTAAAGGGTGACAGTCGCGAGGCCGCAGAAGTTAAAGCCGCTGAACGCATCCGAGACACTTATCCAACTTACTCGCTGATTGGTGCATTGCCACGGAAGCTGCGCCAGTTTCCGTTACTAGGTACGTTCGTGTCTTTTCCCGCAGAAATTATTCGTACCCAAGCAAACATGCTCAAGTACCTGCGACAAGACCTTGCAGATCCTGACATGCGCCCAGCAGCTCTCAAGCGTATGGCGGGTATGGCCATGATGTCTGCCGGAGTTTATGCGGCGCAAGCAATGGCGATGTCTGCCTTTGATGTGAGTGAGGAAGAGGAAGAGGCTATCAAGCTGATGGCCGCGCCGTGGGCTAAGAACTCCAATATTCTGGTTACAGGAAGAGATGAAAAGGGTCGATTAGAGTATCTTGACCTGACGCATCTTGATCCGTATGCACTGTACAAACGGCCACTCAATGCGATCATGCGAGATCAACCTGCTGGCGAGGCTATATTGGATGCCAGTTGGGAAATAATGAAGCCTTTCCTTGGCTGGGATATTTCTACGGCAACCATTCTCCAACATATCAATAATGAAAAGGCATCAGGAAGCCAGATTTATAACCCTGCCGACACATTCACTAATAAGGTTGTGGATGTATATGAGCATTATGAGAAGGGTATGGGGCCAAGCATCTTACAAAACGCACGGCGTATGGAGAAGGCACTTAGCGGAGAAGTTTCCGGTAGCGGCAAGGCTTATGATGTTGGGGATGAGATGGGTGCCTTAATTGGCTTCCGCAAGACTACCTTTGATCCGAAGACGGCATTGCATTTTAAGGCTTACGAGTTTAATGAGGCAAAGCGCAACTCAACCTCGCTGCTTACGTCTTCGTTTAGAGACCCTAACGGCGTATCGGATGGCAACCTTAGGGATGCATTCCAGAGGGCTTCAGATGCTCGAAAACAGGCCTTTAAGGATATGTCTAAGCTCGTCAGTGCCTCCGTTAGCTCAGGTATCAGTCCTACGCAAGCGATGGTTATTCTGCGCTCTAACGGGGTTACCCAAAAAGATGCTAAGGCATTAATTACGGGAGGGGAATCCGCATGGACAATGTCGGACAGTACTTTAAAGAACTCAATCTCCAAGTCTGACCTGTTGTTTGGTAAAGGAACCAGCCAAGTCTTTAGTAAGCGATGGGCCATGATTCAGAAGTGGCTGGCAGAGGAGAGCTAAATTAGATCATCCTTCGCGATCATAGTTAAACCGAAAAGAACGCACAGACATACAACGACCATTGAGAAAAGTCCTAAAGAAAGTTAAGTGGGGTACTGCGTAAGAGGGCATATTATACAAGTACGGGATAGCTAGTAAAAATGCTATCTAGCTATCCCGTTCATGTATTTACCGCATACACCTATATTTAAGGTTGCCGCATAGGCCTTTAAATTACTACGCTTG
>Ga0208814_1001472_pt1 | contig 10993 bp, 13 predicted proteins | sample MalvirAntarct_55_FD_184253 | JGI IMG/M metagenome (GOLD analysis project Ga0208814, IMG submission 184253) | Marine viral communities from the Global Malaspina Expedition - Malaspina viral metaG Antarct_55 (SPAdes) (version 2) | ecosystem: Environmental > Aquatic > Marine > Oceanic | place...
GGCACTAACCGTATGCCCGCAGGAGTTTTCGCGTCTAAGACGTTTAGACAGACGATTCCTTTGTGTGTCTCTATCTTGCTACTAAATAGTTCACCTTGCCTAACGCCCGTTGAACGAGCCAGGTTTGCAATCAGACCATCATGGGGGTGTTTGTTGAGTGCCATACGCCCAATAATCTCTCTTAGCATATCGTCCTCCATAAACTTATAGTGGACTGCGTCGCTCTTGCCGAGATCAATATTTTGGAAAGGATTTCGTATCTGGTCGTTAATAAGCTCCCTATCTTGAGCGTACAGAAATAATCCCTTTAGACATGATAGGTAGGTTGACTTAGTGCTGTTAGATTTATCAAGTGTGTCGAGCCATCTTATAACCTCGCCTTTTTTAATCGACTCAAGTGACCTATCGTCAGTCCCGCTTAAAAACAGATCAACAGACAAAGTATATTTATCGAGATGGAGATCTGTGACCGTCCCTTTCTTGTGAGGGATAATAGCAGCCAGCCCTTGTCGGATTGAGTATTGAAATTCTTCTGGCGGCGCTTCGTTTTTTGTCGCTTTCCGCCAGGCCCAGAACGCTGCTTGATCGGCTTCAGAAAACCCACTAATAGCGACTTGCGCTTGAGCTTGAGTTTCTACTCGGGCATCCGACAGATCATCGATAAGCCTTTCGTTCACAAACCGCTCCGGGTTTGACAGGTCGTCGTCTCGTGTTATTAGGTTGAGTCTTTTCTTATAGGCATCGGGTCCATTCTGAGTTTTGAACAACGCTTCCCACTGCTCGTTAATAGCGTCTCGGCGACGCAGTGCGACAGAGAGGTCAGAGGTGTGCAGATTTATATCTTTAACTTTTGACCCAAGTACTCCGTGTAGTTTTTTTGGCGGTCTACGCTGAAACCAGTAGACATTCCATTGTAGTTTGAGGTACTTTACGCGCACTTTGATTCTCCTTGATGGGTTGGGTTGAAAGTGTATAGGTTTGTCGGTAGGTTTAGCAAGCTGAAAGGTGTATATTCAGTGGCTTTAGGGTTTGGAGGCTGGTTTAGTAAAAGCTCCCTCATCCCCGACCAATCCTTACACACCAGTAAATACGTCGCCTGTAGCCTTGCTTCGTTGATCTTGTCGGTAGGTTTGTCGGTAGGTTGGTTACAAATTTAACTAACGTATAGATGCTGTACTTTTACTATGCGATAGTGAACAGAGTTAGTCTTCACTGTTAAACCCCCTGCCTCGATCTTCTGGTCGATAAATAGCCTCAAAATAACTTTTTAATTCATAATGTCGCACACATTCCTTAGCAAAAGCGTGTGTGTCTACGCCCAATATACCCGCCCACAAATCGACATCAGCCGACGGTATACGGACGCGTCCTTGCTCAATTTGCGAAATAAAACTGACATATTTTTGATCGGCTAGTTGTGCAACGTCATGTTGCGTTAGTCCGGCAGCTACCCGCAAACTCTTAACTAACAGGCCCATCTCTTGTCTTTTGGCCGCGTCATGCCGCTGGTTCTTGGGTCTCGGATTTTTGTGCACGTTTGGGTTGGTTATCTTATCGATGTCCATTTTGTTTTCCCCCAAGGAAAAATTTCTAGCAATAGGTAATGCCTATAGTATAGAACATATCTATAGGCGCAGACAACACAAACCTAATCAAAGGTTATAAGTAAGTGCAGATTAGTATATGTACATGTAGTTATTTGTTAACTACAAATGAATAAAGTAGTTTACAACCCTGACATAGTGCTTTACTGTATAAAAGTCACCAAAAATGACGAACTGGTGGACAGTACGACCCTCGGTTACCAAGGGGGGGAGGTAACAAAGTGATTGTTTGTGGTATTTGCTTGTGTGTCATAACGAACAACAACCAACAACCAACAACAACAATAAACAAGATAGACAGAGGATGCAGTAATGAAAGGGGAAACAAAGCAAGAGTTTTGTTGTGGCCAGGAGCAGACCAAAGAGCAGTACGCTTTTACGGTTTTTCTCACTTGTCCGCAACAAACGGCTCAGATGTTGTGGTGGTGTGACGAGATTGATGACCGAAAATTAACTTACTAGGGGTAATAGTTATGAACAGTAAAAAATGCTTTAAAGTTGGGCAAGAGGATGCCACCTGTTGTTGGTGGATGTTGTCTCTGTCAATACTAATGGTAGTAAAATGGGAGTTGTCTAATGAACTCCGACCATGAACTTATTGAAGTCTTGTGGGAACACCGCATGTCAGTCGACGGTGAAGACCATTATAAAAAAACAATCGAAAATAAAACAATCAATGAAACCAAACTTGGTGAACAGCTTTTACAAAAGATCGCTATTTCAGTTGAAGTAGAAATAGACAAACGTCAAAAGTCAGCCAGTAAATCTTTATTCTCAGGTCGATCGGGTAAAAGAGAACATTGGTGTCATTTAATCCCTATGGTTAAATCATACGAATCTGCTTTTTGTATAACAGAATCACTGATGTATGAGCTTTCAAAGCCCAACCCACCCACCTATCACCACTTGTGTCTAGCATTGTCTGAGGCTTTCATTCGTGAGATACGTTTCCAAAACTGGCGTAATGCTAATAAGGGTTATGCGTCTTACTTTTTAAAGAAGAACTCAGAAGCGTTAGCGTCTAAAGGTCAGCATCTTCGTTTTGCTCGAAAAATGGAAAAGAAGATTGAGGAATACCTTAACGGTGATGACTACGACCTCGGTCGCCGAGCGCGTCTTTCACTAGGAGCTTTGTTGTTTGACTGTATCAAAATCGCACAGCCCGATTTGATCGAAGAAAGAAAGCGAATGGCACCTAAAGGGATGTGGAAAGCGTCTGTTATTTATTGGACCGATAGCTTTCTTGATGACATTAGCCGACTACACGCTGTCGCTTCGGTCGCTCAACCAGTTAGGCGGCCCATGTTAGTGCCACCGAGGCCTTGGAAGCGTGATGCTGATGGGAAAATAAAAGGTGGTTATTATTTGTTGGAACAAAAGGTTTACCGGACTGATTGGCAGCCTCACGTTTTTGATCCGAGCGACGAGGCTCTTGAAGGACTCAATGTCATTCAACGAACGCCGTGGAGGGTCTGTGACCCTGTGCTACAGTTTTTAAAACGTAATCCAAAATGTGCGCCACAGTACCCACGCTTTAAGCCAAAGAAAATGGCTAAAGAGCAATGGGAAAAGTTAGATGACGAAACAAAAATAACAGTACAGCAACAGTTTAGTGATGATCTAGCGATCTTCACAAGCGATACTAGTAAGGCAATGACCTTTGAGCGTCAGATGCTACAAGCTTGTGAGCTTGAGGATAAAGTATTCTGGCAACCTCACGCATTCGATTTTCGAGGCCGCTTATATCCGTCAAATCAGATGCTGACAAGCCAAGGTGACCATGTGGCCAAAGGATTGATACAGTTTGCCAACGGTAAAAGATTAGGCAAAAGCGGTCTAATTGCGTTAAAGCTTCAAGTCGCTAATACGTTTGGTTGGGACAAAGAGCTTTTAGAAGTTCGAATAGCGAACGTCGATGCCATGCTCGATGAGATCATGGAGTTACCTTACTGCGACGCTATTGCAAATAAACTCATTGAACAGGCTGATGAGCCTATGTCATTTTATGCGTCGGCGTGGGAGCTATCTAAGTGTTTGTCGTCTGATGATCCAACGCAACACGTTAGCCACACACCGATAGCGGTTGATGGCGTTACCAATGGTTTACAGCTTTTGTCACTTTTATCAAAGGATTCGGTCGGAGCGGAAAAAACTAATTGTACGGCTTCTCCGGCCAGAAACGATTTGTACATGGAAGTAGCAGTAAAGGTCATAGAAATTATGACTCGCCTCCGTAATGACTCTGACACTGACGCTGAGACGTTAGCGGCCATTGAAGCCTGGTGGCCAAAGATGCAGATACCAAAAAAGGCTCGTGGTATAACCAAACGACCATTGATGACAACAAGCTATGGCGTCACTAAAGAAGGCATTCGGGAGCAACTAGTTAGTGATCGCATGGTTGATGATATTGTTGTTCCTAAGTGCTTTAGTCACCTACGCCCAAAACAGGCTAGACACAAACTGGCCGGCTACATGCGCGATTGGATCGTCGAGGGTCGTGTGGAGGCGGTCAGTCGCTCAGTCATTGTGATGGATTATTTGAAGAAAACAGCAAAAGTCTTAGCGGATAATGGCACACCGTTGCAATGGGTTACTCCTGATGGCTGTGAGATAACACAAAAGTATGTTGTCTTGAAAGATCAAAAAGTCAGGACATTTGACAACTGGATGCGCCGATTACGAACAAGGACGGACAAGCTGTCGCCTTCTAAAAATGCGGGGGCTGCGGCCCCCAATGTTGTACATTCGCTAGATGCGTCGATGTTAAGAATGACGGCTGTAAAGCTTAGTGGTCGCGGTATTACAGACATGGCTTTTGTCCATGACTCATATGCTGTGCACGCGTGTCACTTAGATGCGTTAAATTTAGTGTTACGGCAAGTCGCGGTAGATATGTTCAAAGGCGATTGGCTCAACGACTCTTTTTTTGAGGGTCTAAACTGGTTGGTTGATGATAAGTTTGTTCTTCCTGAACCGCCACCCCAAGGCACGTTGGATGTCGAGAATGAGATTCCACGCGCCATTTATTTTTTCTCCTAACTACAGGTATTACCTATATGCGTAAATCAATAGATCAGTACAAAGCCGAGCAACAATGTGACGTTGCTGTCTTCCATCACGTCGACGGGTGTTACAGCACTATCGGTCGTTTACCAGAAGGCGCAGAAGTCGCGTCAGTCTGTTACACCGCCGACGACAAACGCTTAATTGTCAGAGACATTGCACGTCTTTCGGACATGGTTCGCGCTTACAAACAAGGCTTCTTAGTGCTAGACGGACAGGCCACTTGCGCCGATAAGCCCAAGCCTAAAACGGCTAAAAAGAAAGCCGTTAAAGCTGATGACGAACTGGTGGTCAGTATGACCAAAGAACGAAATCCCTAATTTTCCGATGGAGGAATTTAAGCATGACAATGAAAACTACCTATTTTAAATGTGTCACACAGCCCTTTAGTGTGAGTTACCCAAGCCTTCACAAGCCAAACACCGAAGGTAACTTTCCAAGTGGTAAGTACGAAGTCACTGCCTTATTAGATAGCAACGAGCATTCAGACACGCTTAACGCTATTAAAACGGCAGTCGACTCTGCGTTTGATTCTAAATGGCCTGGGCAAGATCAATCTGCCCGACATAACCCATTACGTAAGCAGCCGGATGGTAGCTACAAAGTTAAGTTTAAGACTAAGTCAGCCCCTATTCTTGAAGATGCAACGGGTAGCAAGCTTGCTGAAGACATTATTGTTGGGTCTGGCGACCTTGTTCGATGCGCGTGCACTGTAGCGGCGTATGAAGGACCAAATGATGGCGTTACGATTTATCTTAACAAAGTGCGTTTGATTGAAAAGCGTTCAATTGGTGATGGCGTAGATGACTTTGGTGGACCAGAAGATGGCTTTAATCAAACTGTTCAAACGGAAGCTGGCAGTGGCATTAACTTCTAGTAAAAGCCCCGAGAAAGGTTTGTCAAAGTGCCCCCCTCACTCTGACGAGCTAAAGTCGTCCTTAGTAGATGAAGTACCCCCTTATTCTTCGTCTACAAAAGGGCGCACCCTTTCTAATCACGATATAGAACAAATATGTGTAAGGCATACAAAGCTAACACGTAAGCAGTGGCGTGCGCTCCCTTCGGCCACTCGGTCTAAGTATCGCTCGACGGTGCGAAGGCACTTTCATGAGCTATTGAGAAGTGATCCTTCGTGGATATATGTGTTTTATAACCAAGCCTGGCCTGAGTATTGCAAGATCGGTGTGACTAACAACGTCGCTCAACGAATTAGTAACTATAACGTGCATTGTCCGAACGCTGATTTTGTTTGTCTTCGTGCTGAGTTTTTTCATAACCATGATCGGTGGATAGCTGACATCTATGAGCACTTTGCTGACGCACGGTATACAGGCGAGTGGTTTAAGGTCCCGACTACCGAGGCTTGTGAATATCTACTGAGCCTCAAGGAGCAATCAGATGCTGTTTGATTTTGATGCTTTTGATGAGCCGCAATATCTTTACATCCCGATTCCACCCGTACCGGCAAGCCGGCCAAGGGTTGCTAGGTTTAGTACTTATTACAGTAAACGTCATCAAAAATATATGAATTCGTTTGCTAACTTTATGGCCGTCATTCCTCCAACGTGGAATTACTTACCAAAAGATAAAAGACTCTTTGTCATTATCGAGTTTGCCTGTGAGCGACCCAAGAGGCCCACTAATCCGATACCAAGATACGACATTGATAACTTAATGAAACTACCACTGGACTGCATGACATCATCCGATATGTTCTGGAAAGATGACTTCCAGATTGAGGCCATCGTTGCTCGGAAACGCTACGCCGAACCAAGTGAAGAACCACACACAAAAGTACAAGTAATGTCGCTTTAACTCTGTAGGAGGAGTAAATGAGAGAATACGAAGATAGCGAGTTGGTCGAAAAGACCGCTTGCCCCAATTGTCCGTCGTCTGACGCATACGCTATTTATGATGATGGCGGCGGCAAGAGTCATGGTTATTGTTTTAGCTGTACTACCTATGTGCACGACTTAACAAATGATTTTGATGAGCCAATCCAAAAGACCATCCAACAAAAAACAACAACCTTCCCTAGCGGTGAGTATCAGGACATCCCTGTCCGTAAGTTGTTTTCTAAATCACTTAAAAAGTTTCGATATACCGTCGGTGATGGGAGGCACTATGCGCCCTATTTTGACAAGCATGGCACACAGGTAGCCGTAAAGGTTCGCGGTGAGAATAAAGAATTTCACGTTGTTGGGGATATGAAAAAAGCAGTGCTTTTTGGTCAGCAGTTATGGGCCGGTGGCGCTAAAAGATTAGTTCTTTTTGAAGGTGAGCTTGATTGTGTTTCCTACGGACAAGCTACTAACTTAACGTGGGAGTGTGTGTCAGTACCGTCAGGCGCGGCGGGAGCCGCTAAAGCGGTCAGAAAAAACATCGAGTTTATTGAGAGCTTTGATGAGGCTTGTTTTTGCTTTGATAACGATGAGGTCGGTCAAGCAGCCGCAATAGAATGTGCCGCCCTACTTCGACCAGGTTTAGCTAAGATTGCTCAGTTGCCGCTAAAAGACGCGAGTGACATGTTAGTTTCGGGTCGTGTCGAAGAGCTTAAAACAGCTATCTATACTGCCAAAACCTACAGACCAGATGGCATTATACAAGGTGCTGAAATTGACTTAGCTGAAGTTATAAAAGCCACCCCCAAGGGTTTAGATATCCCTTATCTTGAACTCAACCAAGCACTCCGAGGCTTTCGCAAGCGTGAGCTATATCTGTTAACTGCGGGGTCTGGTGTTGGCAAAAGTACCTTTGCCAAAGAATTAGGCGTTCACCTAGCAAGAGAACATGGCCAACGCATAGGTTGGGTCATGCTTGAAGAGTCGCTTAACAAGACCGTACAGTCGATTGTAGCCATTGATAACGATGTGCCGGTTGGTGACCTCATGGAAGACCCAATGCGCTTAGAAGAGTCTGAGTGGCGTAAAACGATGCATGAGATTGTAGAGAATTGTAGCTTTTATGATGCGTGGGGTAGTTCTGAGATAGACAACCTAATGCAAAAGCTCCGCTACCTGGCGGTCGGCTGTGAGTGCGATTTCATCGTGTTAGATCATTTGTCGATGGTAATTTCAGGCTTAGACGTTGAAGAGAGAAAAACCCTCGATATGCTTATGACTAAGCTTCGTCAGTTTGTCGAGCAAACAGGTGTCGGTGTGATAGCCATTAGCCATTTACGTCGGAACAACAACAAAACCTCATTCAACAGAGCTGGTGAGGTAGACCTAAATGATTTACGTGGTTCAGCAAGTCTCGAGCAACTCAGTGACGTCGTGTTGTCTGTCGAACGCAACATGATGGAAGACGACCGAGAAAAAGCTGAAGTCTCTCAGATACGCTTGTTAAAAAATAGACCGTTTGGTCAAACAGGTCCAGTTGGGTTTTGTAAGTACGATCGTCACACGGGCAGACTCAAGCACTATGACAACGACATGCCAGTAGATGTCGCTGATTTTGATGTGCCTTTTTAATACAGGTATTACCTTTATGAATGATACGCTTTACTCTAATAGAGTTGTTTCTTGGTTTAGTTGTGGCGCTGCAAGCGCACTTGCAACCTATCTCGCAAAGCAAAAATATACAAAAAATCCATTTAAGGCCGTGTACTGTCGGGTAGCTGAAGAACACTCAGACAACCTTCGCTTTCTGTCTGACTACGAGTATGCCTGTGGTTTGTCGATTGAAGTAATTGGGGACGTTGCTAACGACTATTCAATATATAAAATTTTTGAACAAAGAAAGTTTATTAAAGGTCCAACAGGCGCTCCCTGTACCATGATATTGAAAAAAGAGGTTCGCAAGAAATATCAAAGATCAAGCGACATTCAGATTTTTGGGTACACCAAAGATGAGGGCAGTAGAGTTGATAGGTTTATTGATTCAAATAACGAAGTCAATGCGGATTTTATCTTATATGAACAAGGGTATTCAAAAAAAGATTGCTTAGAGTTTGTCAAGGATTTAAAGATTGAAATACCAATTATGTATAGATTGGGGTATCAAAACAACAATTGTGTTGGCTGTGTAAAAGGCGGAATGGGTTATTGGAATAAGATTAGGGTCGATTTTCCAGAAGCTTTTTATCGAATGGCAGAGTTAGAAAGAAAGCTTGGACACGCAGTAAACAAAGACAAAGACGGCCCAGTTTTTTTAGATGTTTTAGCAAGTGATAGAGGCCGTTTTAAAGATGACTCCCCTGATGACTGTGGGTTCACCTGTGAATGGAAACAACAAAAACTACCCTTAGAAGAAAAATTTTTTAAATAATATATACATGTATTACCTACTAGAGTAATACAGGAGGAGAGAAATGTGGATACTACCGAACAACTACCCACTGTCATCAGCTTTTGTAGCGGATACGGGGGTATGGAGCGAGGACTTGACCTTGCCGGATTTAAACATCGAGTCATCTCTTATGTGGAGATCGAAGCCTTCTGCTGTGAAAACTTGGCAACGAAGATGGAAAACGAGCAGTTGGATGCCGCGCCTATTTGGACGAATCTTAAAACCTTCCCTGCACACGTCTTTCGAGACAAAGTTAGCCTCATCACTGGAGGTTATCCGTGTCAGCCGTTCTCAGCTGCAGGACAGCGAAAAGGAACAGAAGACGAACGACACTTGTGGCCCTACATCAAAGACCACATCAGAACAATTCGACCTCTTCGGGTCTTCTTTGAGAACGTGGAAGGACACATCAGTCTTGGACTCAGAGAAGTCATTAGCGACTTGGAAAGCCTCGGTTACGTCTGCGCGTGGGGAATATTCAGTGCGCGTGAAGTCGGCGCTCCGCACCAAAGAAAAAGAGTCTACATCATGGGCGACGCCCAGAGCCGCAGATTCAGCAGGAGGCCCACGAACATTGAACGAGAAGGGCCAGAGAATATCCGTGAGCGATCCGACGAAGACCTACGGTGCAAATCTCAGCGATCAAGTCAGACATTGGCCCACTCCATCAGCGAGGGATCACAAGGGAGCCGTGAGTGTCGACCGGACACACGAGAAGCTGAAACAGGGACACAGAGCGCACATGGGGACTCTCGATGCGTACTCGGTCTATCACGAAACCTATGGCCCTCCAGACCTGGCCAAGACCAACACGCGTGGGAAGCCAGTAGGACACTTGAACCCAGAATGGGTAGAGCAACTAATGGGACTTCCGATCGGGTGGACCGAATTCGCGCATTAGGAAATGGCGTCACGCCACAAACCGCCACAAAAGCATGGCAGATATTAGGAGATAAATTATGAACGGTAAAGGTAGCACTCAACGACCCCTCAACAAATTAGCTTTTGATCTAGGTTTTGATCGTATTTTTGGCTCATGGCGAAAGCGTAAAGAGAGACAAAAAATTAAGGCAAATCCCAAGCCCACAGAACAGGGCCGACAAGTCCTTGCTTACATCGCTGAACACGGAACCATTACTCAAGCAGTCGCTCTTCGTGAGCTTAGTGTTGCTCGGTTAAGCGCACGCATCTGGGACTTAAAACAAATTGGCTATCAATTTGAACGGGCTTTTATTTATGGCAAAAACGCTCACGGTAAGACTGTTAGGTATGTGAGCTGGAGCATGAAGTCATGAAATATGAATGCGTGAATTGTGGATTAATCGATGAAACAGATGTCTGTGAGGAGCGAGTGGTCGATCTAGAGCCGATGGGTGACCACAAAGTAGAACGAGTCAGTTACTACACCCAGTGTGGGTTTTGCGGAAGCGACCATATTGAGCCGATTGAGCCTGGTTATTGCCCAAACTGCGACTAAAGGAAAAAACATGATAGCAACAATTGAACCACACGAGCTTATGCGTCTGATCCTTAAAGCTGAGACAGCTTATGAAACAAGAGGTACGTCAGCCATCGCTCAACGTATGCGGATACAAGCAATGAAACGCTTTGTCACATACATGAAAGCCCAAGCTCCCAATAAATCATTACAGATAAGTCTTGAGGACCATTTAATTCTCACAGACTTACCTGAGTAGGTGTCCAAGTGGAGGAACTTGTATATGACATCGAAGCAGATAATTTATTACCGGGTCTTACAACGATTTGGTGTATAGGAGTTTGTAATCCTAAAACACCAGATGACGTCGTCACTTATACAGACTATGACGACAACTACCCTTCCTTACTGGAAGGCTTATTGCGCCTTAAAAACGCAAAACGATTGATTGGCCACAATAATATTGGGTACGACTGCCCTGCTATTGAGAAGCTATACCCTGGTTATGTTCGGTTCGAGCAACAGTGGGACAACATGACCGTCGCCGCGTTGCTTAATCCTAGTCGGCGAAGCCTAGCCCTTGCGTCATTTGGTA
>Ga0208814_1001473_pt1 | contig 10986 bp, 8 predicted proteins | sample MalvirAntarct_55_FD_184253 | JGI IMG/M metagenome (GOLD analysis project Ga0208814, IMG submission 184253) | Marine viral communities from the Global Malaspina Expedition - Malaspina viral metaG Antarct_55 (SPAdes) (version 2) | ecosystem: Environmental > Aquatic > Marine > Oceanic | place: South...
CAAATTCAGCAATGTTATCTATATGCCAAGCCGCACCCCACCGAACTTTAATCCCAAGCTCTTTTGCCGCGTCCTTCATGGCGTCAGCAATCTCATCATACAGATTTAATTCCCATCGACCGCCATCAATATACGCCATTAAATCTACAGCAAAGCCGCCAAGATGCTTGGACTTCATAGTCTGACTAGCACCTTTTGCCACAAGAGCTTCCTGCTCCTTGCGGGTCCGCAGGCCACAGATCACGCTAAAGTCCTGCTCAGAGCGACCTATTGCTGCGCGAACAACAGTTTGCATGCTAGGGTCCACGCCCTCTAGCCGCTCATTACTACGGTTTCCTAGTTTATATGTCATGGTTTCCCCTTCATATATTTGGATACGGCTCTTCCGCCGAACCAAAAACTTACTATTGCGGCGAACAAGCCGCTGGTTGAGTCATCCCAGATCAGAGACAAAGACTTGCCGAAGTCTGCTCCAGAATCCATTAAAGCCATCAAAGCAGTTATCTTGATGGCAACGAAAAGGCTAAAAAAAACGTAAGTGATGACAGGCCGGACGCTACCTCGTAGTGCGTTAATAAAACCTCCTGCGTCCATGCTATCATGTTTGTATAAGCTCTCTGTTTCCTTAATATCAGCCTGCTTGTCCAAGATGTCTAGCTTTAACTCATTGCGCCTTGCCATCATGTCCATCTCAAGAGACATCCGCTCAAGGTTATGTTTATGATCCTGACCCGCCCGGAAGTAGTTTAATATCTCCGGCAGAAAAGATGTCCCAAAACCTAGTAAACTACCTAATAAAGTTATCATTTATCCATCACCTTTGATGTAGACACAGGAGCAGCAGACTTTTTGTTCATAGCATTAAAGCCAAAGTACGCGGCGCACAGACCCGAAACACTCACAATGTATATTGAGGCTATATCCGTAATTAACTTTGCCGCAGTATCAAATCCTAAAATAGAACACGTCAGAATAATCAAAGGGTAAAGTACCATGCCAGACAAAGCAAACCACGTCATCCGTAACTGAGCATCTCGCTTGTGATCTTCGTCGTCCATCTGACGGCGCTTGTCTTCCCAAGCAAGCTTGTCCCATTCGGCCTTGTCTATGTGGCCGTTGCTATCAAGGTCGGCTTTTTCAAAATCAGTCATCGCTTAAAACCTCAAAACAAAGTATTCTCGTCTTACTGTTAGTTATTAAAATCATTGCCTCGGACTTTGCAGCTTCACAAGCCTTGTCCGTCCTGAACTGCCCCAATTGGTACACGTCCACGGCGTTGTTCGAATACAGAAACCACATTAAGAAAAACATTACCATTTATCCATGTATTTGCCTACCATATATATCAATGCGGCCATTGAAGAGACAGCAAAGAAACACCCCAAGCAAATCATCAACATTTCAATAAGCTGTTCGCGTTCTTTTTGTTTCTGTTTTAAAGCTGCCCTTCTAGCCTTTCTAGCGTCCGCCTGCCAAAGAACCCAGCGGTCCCATGTGCCGGGAGGACCATACAATCTACACCAAGACTCTAGTTCTTTTCTTTGTTCTTTTAGCTTCTCAAGGGCTTGGAACTCTTCCCAATCCCCTTCGGCCCCGCCAGTAATAGCAGAGATGGGATTATTCTTCTTACGCTTTACGGCATCCTTAAGCTCGTCCTCAGCGTTGAGAAACTTGCCAACATGGCCCACCATGTCCTTAACTTCGCGCCCGTTCTCAAGGCACTTCTTAATTATTGAATACGCAGCGTTAGCGGCCGCAATAGTCTCTAGAACAGGCATTCTTTTAGAGGCATGTTACCCCCGCTGCATTTTTTGTCGTTGCACTTCTATGCGATCAAGGTTCGTATCGTTCCGTTGATCTGCAATTTCTTCTGTACTTTCAATTCTAGCGGCATCTGTCGCTGCTCGTTGCTGCATTTTATTCATTTCAAGATTGATCTGCGCCGAGTCATCGGTAGATTTACGCTGCATATCTTGTTGTTTTATCGCAAGCTCTTGCATTCTAATCTGCACAAGTGGATCCTGCATTGGATCCTCACCCTGCGGTGTAATCCTTGGCATCAACTCATTCATTAACTGCATTTGCTGTAGAGCCACCATCTTCTCAATCTCTTCTGGGTTCTGCATTTGCTGCTGAACTTCCATCATTTGCTGTTGTGCTTGTTCTGGGTCTATTTCGCCAGATTGAACCATCAACTGCACTTGAGACATTAAACCTTCAATCTCAGTAATTACCATCTCACGAGACTTCTTAGAAATGTGTTCTTGCAGATGCCCTGTTAAAATACCCATAACTTGAGGTGAAGTCATGACCAAAGGTGTTTTCATAAACATCAAGTGAATTTCGATGTGAGCGTCGTGGTCTTGCCCATCAAACGCCTGTAAAAGTTCTCCAGTCAACGCACGAGCATTCTCAATTAAAGGATCCAACGGCTGCGGCTTCGGAGGAGGGGGCAGTATCTCGTCAATGTTCTGGACCTCAAGAGCTTGGTACATCCGACGATACGCCGCGTTTAAGTTATGAAGCTGAGGATTAGACTGAGCCAACTGCAACTGCGTCTGAGCCAACGTAACCCGCTGCGCCATAGAGAATATGTTGGGGTCACTTACCGGAACTACATCTACGCGACCATCAAAGTCCGCGGACATAATAGTCCGATCTCCGCCCTGAACGTCGTAAGGATACTCTTGCGGAAGATTATCTCTAAATATCCGAGCTAGAACACGGAATTCTTGCTTCTGAGCGTAATGCAACCGCTTGTGTATCGCAGACATAACTTTCATGCCACGCTCAAGCATAGCCACTGTAGTGCCTACAGGAGCCTCTGAATTGGTGTCACCTGTCTGTTGGTCTGCTAGTGAAACAAAACGTCTGCCGCCCTCTATGAGGGCTCCTAGAAGCTGGGCCAATGTGGCTGACGGCTCTTTGTATGGCAACGGAATAATCGCATCACGTATGTTGCCGCCAGGCGCATCGATGTCTCGCCACTCTCCAGGTTGTAAGGGCTCGTCATCGTTACGAACCCTTACGCCCCGAGCCTTGAACCCAGCCGGGAGGTTTGCCAAGGTTCCGGCGTCGATCAACTGGCGAAGAATACTCGTAGCTGCGCGACCTAATCCACCAATCATGTGGATCAAACCAAAACCATAGAACCCTAAACCAGGCATAAACTTGTAGTGAACAAAATACTGCTGCTTCTTAGCAATCCCAGTACCCTCTTCAAAATTTCGACGAATGGATAAAACGTGCCCAGAACCCTCGTCTAACGTAACAATGTATGGAATCGCAATTCCTGTCGGCTCCCCATCAGGGGACATGTCCTCAAACCCCTCAAGGTCTAGGTCAACATGCATCTCCAAAATAGTGTATATTTCATCCGAATACGTGCGAGACGTGCCCTGGATCTCGTCAACTTTCTGACGAACCTCGTCCTCTTGGTTATGAGTGCTTAACTCTACTTCTCTATAGAATCCCGCCATTTGCATCTTACGGATCTCATTTGCATCCATGCGAAGCACATGCGTAACACGAGAAGCAGTCGCCAAGTCTGAGGCAGCGTAAGGTACAACTAGATCTTGTGCAGGAATAAACTTTGATACAGCGCGTTGTCTCGTTTCGTCGTAGTAAACCTTCTTAAAGGTAGAACCAGACAAAGGTAAATAAAACAGCAACTGGTCCATGTCTGGATCAAACTCTTCCATAACTTCCGTTAACTGGTAGTTCATGAACTCCTTAACCCTAGACGCTTGCTCTTCTCTCGCCACATCCTGCATGCCCAAGACCTGCGTCTTTACAGGCCCACCAGAAGGTAACAATTCTTTATACGCCTGCGCTTGGAACTGCGTAACACTCTCCGCAATCAACGGATGCGTAACGCCAGAAGCACCTTGGAAGGGCTGAGTTCTCTCATCGTACTTAACGCCAAGCTGATCTAAACCCTGAGTGTACGTTTGTTCCCACTCAGAACGAGACTCCATGTCATCTTCGTAAGACGCACGAAGGTCCGAGGACATCTCTCCAAGATAACCATCATCCAAAAACTCAGCTAAGTTATCATCATGTGCAATCTGTTCTTCTTGGCTTTCCCCTGCCATAGCTTCAGCAAGAGCTTGAATAATTGCACCTCCCTGACCGTCGTCCATAATCTCCGCACCGCCCGCAAAATCTTCAGGCGGAGAAAATGAAACATCTACAGATGCTTCATTCGGAACCATGTCTTCAAGTGAAATTCCAGAATCTACAAGTGGTGGCAAGGCCATTAGTAATACTCCCGCTTACGGCGATATTCATTCTCTTCTTCCTCTTCGCCAAGAAGCGAAATAAACCCGCCTTGGCGAAAACGCATTAGTGCTAATGTCATGCTATCACAAAAGTCATCATGATCGCCATGAGGAAATGAAACTACTTCTTCAATCACTTCATCAGCAAACTTCTTGTCACTTGGTGCCCACACTACACCAGCTTCGAACAATGGCGCAACCATGTGCATTCTCGTCACCTTATCACGTCCTTTGCCCGGCGAGAAGCCCAAGGCAGGAATACCGCGAAGCCGCAACTCGTCAATGAGTGGTGTACCCGACGCTTTCGCTTCGACCAACACCATGTCCGGCTCCCAATATTCATGCTCTTCAAAGGCTTTCTCCTTTAGTTCAGGGAAATTCCACCGCCCACGCTGCGCATCCATCAAAATAAGGTGATCAGGGCCACCTTCCTCCGGCTGAAACACTCCCCAAGTGGTGATCGCAGAGTAATCCGCCGTCTCTTTCTTTGAAAACGCGGTGTCATACGCTTGAAGTATGTACTTGACGGGGGGAATGTCTTCTTTATCCCACTCTTGCCACCATTCTCGCTTAATTATCGCAGATTCGGAGGAAGTTGGCGTCTGCTGCCACTGCGCATTCCACTTTTGAACGGGCAAAGAAGCCTTGATGCCCAATAATGCGTCTTTTTCCCAAAACTCAGGCCACAATGGCTTGTCACTAGGCAGAATTGCAGGGAATTCTACAACCTCCCACTGGTCAGACATGATATCACTGCCCTGCTGGGCCAGTAATCTGCCTGTCAAGTCTTTTTTACCCCAGCGGGTCATGACCAAAATGATTGTTCCACCCGGTTGAAGACGCTGACGGGGTCCAGAAGTGTACCATTCGTAAGCGTTGTCAAATGCGCTCTCGCTTAACGCATCTTGCTCCGAATGAGGGTCATCAATGATAAGTAAATCCGCACCACGCCCAGTGATAGCTGCTCCCACACCAGCAGCAAAGTACTCTGCGCCCGCCGTAGTGCTCCACTTACCTGCGCCTTTATTGTCTTCCTTGAGGTTCGTGTTTGGAAAAATCTCTTTATACGCTGGATCATCAATTAAGTCCCTTACTTTACGGCCAAAACGAACCGCTAACTCTGTGTTGTGGGTCGCTTGGATAATTTTTAACTTAGGATTCCTGCCCAAAAACCACGCAGGCATTAAGAAACTTGCAAACTCAGACTTAGAATGTCGAGGAGGCATGTTAATAATTAAACGCTTTAACTCTCCTCGAGCAACACGCTCAAGCTTTTCCGCAATAACTCGGTGATGCTGGCCCTCAATGAAGTTTTCATACACATGATGCGCAAAGGGCATAAAGAAATCATGCGCCTTTTCGCGTAAGTCAAGTGTTTTTCTTGCCTCGGTTAGAGCTAGGATCTCTTTTAAGGCTTCTTCCGGTAAGGCTTGAAGATTCATCCGTTGCCTATCAAGTCTTCACTCGGTAGCTGCTCGGCCCCAGTACCTTGGATTTTAGCGAGCCTTTGTAAATACTCTAAATCTGCATTCGGGGCTCTATATCCATATCCGTATTCTCTTCCACCGGTAGGAGACAAGTAGCTCATCAAACCAAATTGTTGAGGATTCAACGGTAAGGACTGATCTACGCCAGGCTGCGGTTTGTAAAACGAGTAGTCTCCAACCTGTTGCGCTTGATAATAAGGAGACGCTGTGGGTCTTCCTAGACCAGATATGCCCGCGATTCCAGACGTGTACCCAGGCGCCGTCTCCCCTACTGGAGGCTCTCCATCGTCGCTGGGAAGTGGTGTGTAAGATGTTGGAGGAGTTACAGTTACGGGAGGAGTCACAACCGCTGGAGGAGTTACAGTTACGGGAGGAGTTACAGTTACGGGAGGAGTTACAGTTACGGGAGGCTCTTCAACTGTGGTGACGGTGGTACCAGTGCCGCCAGACTCAACCGTGGTAACACCGTCCGTCCCAGTGCCGCCAGACTCAACCGTGGTAACACCGCCCGTCCCAGTGCCACCAGCCTCAACCGTGGTAACGGTGCCCGTCGTACTGTTATCCACAGCAACATTGACTTCGCCTGTGTTAACCGTTGTCGCTTCTCCATTGTTTACCGCTGTCGTAGTCGTCGCGCTAGTTGTGTTATTAGTCGTGGTAATCGTGGCGTTTCCATCATTGTCCGTGCTAGTAGTCACTGTCGTGTTACCAACAGTTGTAACGGTTGATTCTCCGTTTGCCGTGACCGTAGTATCGCCAGTTCCAGTGGCGGCAGTTCCAGTAACGCCAGTTCCACCAGTTCCAGTAACGCCAGTTCCACCAGTCCCAGTGACGGCAGTTCCACCAGTTCCAGTAACGCCAGTTCCACCAGTCCCAGTGACGGCAGTTCCACCAGTTCCAGTGGCGCCAGTTCCAGTAGTTCCAGTGGCGCCAGTTCCAGCAGCGCCAGTAATAGTGGCTATACCGCCAGTTCCAGTTAAAGTTTGACTATCGCCCATTCCGACAAGAAGCTGACCATTAGAATACGAAGTTCCGTTGATTATACCGTCTGCTTTAATATTGTTTGCAGGGTCACCAACATACATAACACCGTCTCGTCGGTAGACTTTGCCCGAATCGTAAAGAGAAACGACATTGGTGTTTCCTACTCCTGTAAGAAGAGTTTCTCCTGTGCCAGTAACCGTAGTTTCTGCGCCCGTTACACCAGTTGTATCTGTACCGCCTGTAAGAAGAGTTTCTCCTGTGCCAGTAGAGGCTTTCTTGCCAGTATTTACAGAAGTTTTAACAGAGCCCGTGGTAGAAGAGTCCGCGCCGTTTACAACAACATTTGCTCCTGTACCCACATTAACAACCTTCGTACTGCCTGAAGCCACGTTCGTAACAGTAGAAGTTTTGTCGCTGTCGTTTGTAACCTGCACCGTGGTGGTGCCAACCGAGTCTACAGTAGTATCAACCGTAAATATCTTTCCCGAACTGTCCGTAACTGTTTGCGTATTTGTTGTGCCGAAAGCTTGGGCCGCGTCAATAGATCCCGAGCCCGCAGCAGGAGCAGCAGTGGTAGTGAGGTCAGTAGAAACCCCTGTGGCTTCAAAATTGCTAGGAAGAGAAGAGCCCGCAGTGGTCGAAGCACCGCCAATACTAGCTGTCTCATCGACATTGCCCGCCGAGTTGCCTGATAAAGCAACCACCGCAGAGGATCCCGCAGCAATACCCGTAGCACCCGTCGAACCAAACATCTCGCTCCACGCAGAGTTAAACACACCGTTTAACATATCAGCGCCATAATCCGAAGGATTTAACCCCTCAGATTTCATCGCACTAATAATCGCCGCGTTTACAGCAGCCGCTTCCGCACCGCCTGAAGCAAACTCAGTTCCAAGGATCCCCGCAACTTTACTTAAAACACCAGGTAAAGCTTTCACAAGCAATGTTGGAGCCCCTCGAGCAACACCCGCAGCGATTGTATCAGCAACACCGCCCGCAAATCCTGCCGTGTAAAACCCTTGTGTCATTGCGGCTTCTTTTAATTCTGCAAATTCCTCATTGCTCAGAGATGCAAAAGCAGTCGTGCGAAGCGCATCCATTTCTTTTTCTACGTCATTTGATCCAGCCATCCCCGCTTCCGCTACGTTTTGCTGTAACGCCACCGCAACTCCAACAAGTGGCCCCCCTGGAAGCATCATTGACGCAATATCTATCCCTAAACCGCCAAGTTCTTGGATGGCAGTGTCCGCCATCCACAAACTTGGATCTGTGATCCTGCGCCCATCAACAGTGTAGCCAATGTTGTCCGGATCAGGCATACCATTTTTAACCGCCAGCCTGTACTCATCCGACTGTTGTGCAAATAGACCGCCGGACTGCTCGTTGAGATATTTGGCAAGTCCGCTTCCACCAACAACTTTGCCTGTGGCGGGATCGAATTCACCCGGTACACCAAATATGTCCGACCCAGTGGTATATTCCGCATCCGTAGTTGTTTTTGTAGTAATAAGATTCCCTGCATCGTCTTTAGTTGGGTCAAGAAGTGATTCAACAGTTACCCCTAATGCTTTTGCTTGATTCTCTAAAGCAAGCATATCAAGAGCATTCATGTCCTCTAAACTCTTGAGATTTGCAATGTACTCAGGATTGTCAATAACCTCTGAGCCAGAAATTAATCCCACCGAGGCCAGAGAATTTAATAGATCATCTAATTGTTTACCCGTGCCGCCCGCACGAAGAGATAACTCCTCTAAAAATCCGCCCGCGCTGCTGTATCCAAGGCCCTTCGCCATATCTGTTAAAGAAAGGTCTGGGTTCCCCTTCACAAACTCCAACATATTGGCATAACTCTCAACAGTGCTTATTCCAGGGGCAACCGAATCCGCAGCATTAGGCACAAAAGTTCCCGGCGTCGGGATCGTATTTTCATACGCTAATATTTCCGCAGGAGTAAATCCCGCAGCTTCCAAATCGTCAGCATCAGCGCCACTTGCTACATAAGATTCAAGGTCCGCGAGCCGAGCAGGGGTAATCGTGGCGCCTGTTAAAGAAGCAGGGATAAAGTCGTAATCCGTAGTACCCGTGGCAGTACCTGCATTTCGGGCCGCTACTGTCGCCTCAAAATCTCTCGCCGCTATCTCACCTTCAGTAAGGATATCGTCAAGGGGAACCGTTGTTCCTACAGTCTGAAAGGCTTCTGCGTCGTTACCTTGAGTATTATCATTATCGCTGGCAACGGGCATTAAAGCCGCAACCTGTTCTGCGGTTAAGGCAGTGCCGTCTGCGCCCGCTGCAATCCCGTCAATTAAAGCAACTTCCGCCGAAGCCGAGCCACCCGTCTCGTTGTTTCCCGCCATACTCGCAGTCAAGTTTAATAACGCATCCAAGTCTGTAGTCTGACCAAATTCATCGTAATCCGGGTCACCAATCTTGGAGCCAGTTACAAGGGTGTCGTCTACAGTCGCAGTCTCTACCGGGACTATCCCCACAAAAGCCCCGTCGGAATCTACCGTATACTGTGTGCCGCCCGATAAAGTCCTGATCTCATTTCCATTCACGTCTCTTGTAACGTCCGCAGTCTCTGCCGGAACTATCCCCACAAAAGCCCCGTTGGAATCTACCGTATACTGTGTGCCGTTTGCTAAAGTCTTTGTTTCATTTCCACCTATGTCTGTTGTAAGTGGTGCTGGTACTACTGGCGTTACTGGTGCTGGGGAAGTTCCAGTAGCCTCGAAATCACTAGGAAGTGACCCTGGACCATATGGAACTACTGGCGCGGGGGAAGTTCCAAGCTGATCCCCACGAGTGTCATACTCTGCATTGTTAGCAGCGGTTATCGCGTTGTTCGCCGCAGTAGATGAAGCAGCCATAACCAAGTCCGATTTCGCCGCTTCCGCCGCAGTGGGAAAAAGATCCCCAAACGCATCGGAAGTAATAGTTGACGGAGCAGGAGCCGCCGGCGCAACAACCGCATCGCGCCCCATTAATGTATCGTCCGCCATAATCTCATGGACGTTGATAGGTTCTAAACCCTCCGCTATCCGAGACATGTTGACCTGGATAGCCTTGGTCATATCAGCCTCGTCAACAGGACCCATGACCGAGTCAATAATAACCCCAGATGACTGAACTATCGTATTCGCGTCGCTCGTTAAAACTTCGCCCGTCGCATTGCTAACAAACTCTCCATCAGAGTTTTGCGTAACACCCGACACAGTGTTCTGACCAACCTGTACAATGTTACTTGAAACAAAACCCGTGTTGCCATTCGCAATGTTCTCTTTATCTTCCGCACTCGCATTGTCCGTAAATACAAACGAACCCGTATTATTCTTGGGGTCTGTCTTGCCTAAGTTAGCCACTCCACCAGACGTTCCGTCCGACGCGTCACCGTCTATATCAACAATCTTGTCAACAAACGTCTCAAGTGTGCCACCGTCACCAAAAAAATCGTTCCAACCCATAACACGCTCCTACAAAACCAAGGTCCTAGGACCACGATACAATAATCCCAAACGAAAATACATAGCCGATTTTTCTAGTGGACTTGAGACTTCTTTGCTGCCGAAGTACGGCTGTAACTCCGGTTCTTACTAGCAGACAAAACACCAAGGTTTTTGCCATCATTGTTTCTAGGGTTCCCGTCACGGTGCGTAACGTCATTCCCGTCCCCCTTCTTAACACGGCCAGACTTGACCATAGTGGCTCGGGCCGCGTTCCTCGCTGCTCGGTTCTTTTTCTGCTTTGCCGAAGAATGGTAATTAGCGTATTCGGCCTTGTAATCTCGAGTTGTCATGGACGTTCTCCTTACGTTCTCAAATGGTATTATACACGAATGATTATACGAAACCAACATTATAGGGGGCAGGAAGCAGATATACCCGGCAAATAAGGGGGGTGATGGGGGTTGGACCCAGCAAACAGATGTCATGTTTTACCCACAGTAACCCCTAAACCCTTGTGTATCTGACAGTGATGCTTGTTCCTGAGACATTGGTGCTGGGTAAGTAGCTGCTTGTATACCAGTAGTGCTAGACTCTCCGTAAAAGTTTTAGTCTCGACCCTTTAATTTTTTGGTGGGAGACGATGAAGTATGTGGGCGACGACCGCGCTCTCGTGAACCAAGCCCTTCGGTCTTGGCCGCAAGCGGCTTCGATCGTTCCCTCGTTCCTCGGCTGTCGCATACGATCCGTTGGATCGTGGCAGTCTCCGAACTGCAATCGGCCAACGGCTAT
>Ga0208814_1001474_pt1 | contig 10984 bp, 8 predicted proteins | sample MalvirAntarct_55_FD_184253 | JGI IMG/M metagenome (GOLD analysis project Ga0208814, IMG submission 184253) | Marine viral communities from the Global Malaspina Expedition - Malaspina viral metaG Antarct_55 (SPAdes) (version 2) | ecosystem: Environmental > Aquatic > Marine > Oceanic | place: South...
GGCCGTATGACCGACCAGAAGACTGTTGTTAACTTCCGTGAGCAGTCTCGCGACGCACTTGCTTATGCAATGGCTGACCGTTGTGACCAGTTAGCGTTCTTGACACTCTCTGGCGTTGCTTACACTCACAAGAACAACGGTGGACTTCGTACTGTAGTTGGCGGCGCTGTAAACGGACAAGAGCTTGTTGATCTTGAGTTTGCTTCTGACGTTTCTGCACCTACTGCTTCACGACACCGTCGTATTGATGGCGACGACATCGTTGCTGGCGACACTACTGCGTTGGTAGCTGGTGACAAGCTCAAGTATAAGCACATCGTTAACTTGAAAGCCTATGCTAAAGATCAATACATCCGTGGTATTCGTGGTGCTGGTAATCAGGAAACTTATCACATGTTTGTTACTCCATCACAGATGGCTAACTTGAAGCTAGATGCTGACTTCATCGCTAACGTTCGTAGCGCTGGTGTACGTGGTGCTTCTAACAGCTTGTTCGCTGGTTCTTCTAGCCTGATGGTTGACGGTGTAATGATCCACGAGTTCCGTCATGTGTTTAACACTTCCGGTGCTACTACTGGTGCTTCTGGCAACGCTGGTGCAGCTGGCTACAAGTGGGGCGCAGCAGCTAACGTAGTTGGCGGACGTGCGCTGTTCTGTGGTGCTCAGGCTCTGGCCCTGGCTGATATTGGTCTGCCTGAGATGGTTGAAGATACTTTCGACTATGGCAACCAGTCTGGTATCTCTGTAGGCAAGATCTTCGGATTCCGCAAGCCCAAGTACAACAGTGATATCACTGGCAATGTACAGGACTTCGGTGTTATCTGCTTAGACACTGCACAGTAAGTAAGGCAATCGCCCCCTCTCCGGAGGGGGCTTTTAATTAGTCCAGAGGAAACAGTAATGGCAATTCCAATCATATTAGCGGCGCTAGGCCGTATGGGTGTCAGACAAGCAGTTAAGAAGTATGGCAAAAAAGCCGTAGACGCCGCAAGAAAAGCAAAGAATTCTGGTAAAGCAGCCGAACGAAAAGTTTCAGGCGCAGTTGGTAGCAAGAAGCCAATTGAAGCCGCTAAAGCCGCGAGAAAACCTACCGACAAACGCGTCGCGGGGGTTCGAGGTAAAAGTAAATCCGCAACTACTAGAAAGGCTAACGCTAACCGCGCTGCTAACAAAACGTCAGCAAATGCAGCGAGCAACGCAAACGTGCGTAGCGGACGTAGAAGAATTGGTGCAGCCGCGACCGTAGCGTCCCTGGCCCCAATGGTAGCAACTTCTGTTGGGAAGCCAGCAGGTGTAAAGACGGCAGCAACTGTATCAAGCAGCGCAAAGAGATCTAAGTTCGGCGTAGGTTCTTCTAAGACTATTACGCACAAGGGCAAGAAATTGGCGAACGTGGATGCTTCACAGTTGAAAGCTACAGGTATGACCCTACGCGGCTACATGAATGCTTGGAACAAATCAGGCAAGCGGCCAATTAAAAAGAAAAAATGAAAATAGGACTTAATCATGAAGATTGTTAGCAGTGAACCATTACGAGTCACCACCCTAGGCGGTACAGCAGTTTTGTTCGAAGCAGGTGTGCCAAGAGAGATCGCTGATGAGATTGGCTTATTGGCGATCCAAATGGGCGCGAAAGAATACAACGACAAGTATGTTGAAGAAGAGTCAGCCGAAATCGCTGATTTCGAAGAAGCGACAGTTATTCCGGAGAGCACTCAGCTCGACGAAGAACTAGTCACCACCCTCGAGAAAATGATGGACGAAGGCGAACCAAAGAACTTTAAAGCCGATGGTTATCCAAAAGCCGCAGCAGTTAATAAAGCTATGGGTGAAACAATCGACTCAGATACCAGAGAAGCAGCTTGGGTATCAATCCTCAATTCATAGGTAAAAGATCATGGCAGTAACAGTACAAAGCGTAATAGACCGAACACAAACGGTACTACAAGACACCACGGGAGTCCGGTGGCCTGTCGTCGCTGAATTAGTACTCTGGATCAACGACGCACAAAGAGAAATTGCGCTATTGAAGCCAGACGCTAGTGCCACTAACACTACTATTACCTTAGCTACTGGCACGAAGCAGGACATCCCTGCCGCAGGGAATCGGTTATTAAAGATTGTCAGAAATATGTCGGCAGCCAGTGGCGGAACGGGCAAACGCGCCGTAAGAGTCGTGGATCGCGAAGTACTCGACGCGCAGACCCCCGATTGGCATGACCCAACCGTATCTGGTGACGCAGCCCATACAACAGTTGTGAAGCACTATATTTACGATGATTCAAACCCTCGTAATTTTTACGTCTATCCTGGCGTAGCTGGCAATGCCTATTTAGAAATAATTTACAGCTCTAACCCAACTACTGTGGCACAAAACGGCTCCCTATCTATCCCTGATATTTTTGGTAATGCAGTAATGAACTACGTTTTATATATGGCGTATATGAAGGACGCTGAGTACGCGGGTAATGCAGAGCGGGCTAAGAACCACTACAACTTATTCACTAATTCAGTGATGGGTAAAGCGGTGATAGATTCTAGTTCGTCGCCGAACTTAGATACTCGACAGCCGCTACCAATCATGGGCCGAAGCTGAGGGTAAATTATGGCGATCTCTTACGAGGCGTTAATACCGGAGATAGCACCGCACCTGTACGGGTGTCCGGACATGTTGATAGAGAATAGCATTCGCGCGGCTGCAATTGAGCTGTGCGAAAAAGCGCATGTCTACCAAGCTGAGCTAGACCCCTTAACTACGGTCTCTGGGATATACGAGTACGATCTCGAAGCCCCTTCGGGTACTAGCGTGCACAAGGTGCTCTGGATTTCGCATTACGGTAAAGACTTAGAACCAGTGACTAGTGCCCTTCTCGAACAGCGCCTGCCGAAATGGAGGGAGGCCGATCAAGCTGGTGTACCTTCTTATTTTATAAAGCAGAGTTCTTCCGTAGTGTGGTTAGCACCAGCACCTTCTACGACTTCTGCGGGCAGTACAATTATACGGGCGATTCTGAAGCCAACTCATACAAGCAAGTCTTGCGACAACGATGTTATGAACGATTATCGAGACACAATCGTTAATGGCGCTTTGTTTCGATTGTTAAGAATCCCCAACCGAGACTGGACGGATTTCAAACATTCCCAGCTATACGGAAACCTCTTCTCACAAGCACTTGTAGAAGCAGAGCGGCGTTCTAGAAACGCTGATACAGGAGTATCCAGAGTAGTTAAATATGGAGGTATGCGCGGTGCTTGGAGAACAAGACGTAATCGATATGGTAGAGAGCGCGGGTAATAACCCGAAAGTTACAGATATAACGTGCAACGCGCACTGGGTAGGCCCAGCGATACAAGAGATCCTAGATGCGAATCTTCAGCTGACATACACAACCGGCGATATACACGCCGCGTGTGAGCAAGGGGTAGCAACTTTATGGACTACGTCAGAAGGTTTCGTAGTAACAACCGGCGAAACAGATTTGTTTACCGGCGAGCGAACAATGCTTATTTGGCTAGCATGGGCAAAGGAGCGCGGAACGAATCTTGTAGATAAACACCAAGATTTTTTTATAGCACAAGCCAAAGACGGTGGGTTTGTGAAGCTAGAAACACGGTCTGCTGTACCTGAGCTAAGAGAGTATTTGTTAGATCAAGGCTGGCAGATAGACACAATAGTTTATACGAGAGACGTGTAATGGGCAGTAAACCAAAAAAACAAGACTATAAAGCATCAGCGGCGGAGCAGACCGAATCGAAAATCGCCGCCGAAAAAGCAGAGTTTTTTAATGCGAACTACGCCCCGCTGAACGTTGCCGAACTAAAAGACTCGTTGACAGATGACATTAAGAATCTGGCACGGGGTCGCGGCAACGCTGACACCATGCAGGCTCTAACGTCAAATCCTTCTTACGCGGCTACTCAAGATGCTGGCGGAGTAGCCTCGGACTTATCTGGCGCTTATCAAGCCACGCTAGGCGGAGCCACCTCTGGTGCCCTAGATATCCAAAACAAACGAGCCGCAGCGGCTGTCGGTGCAGCTCAAGGTCAGACCGCGGCATCTGCAAGCGCACAATCCCTCCTAACAAATATTGGCACCAACCGTACTTTAGAGAAAGCCAAAAACAACGAGCTAATGCGCGGAGCTAAGCTCGATGCAGGCATGAAGATAGCGGGCGCGGCTGGAGACAAGATATTTGGTTCAAAAGAAGGTGAGAAGCAAAACGCCTGGGATACAATGCGAAAAGCTGCGGAGAAATACTCATGATGATGCTTGCGGGTATGGGCCAGTACAACTCAAATCATACAAGGGGTACAAGGTCGCTAACAGCGTACGGCAAAGACGGCGTTGACCCTGAAAAGACACTTTCGAATATCACTCAGGCCGACTATGACAATTACCTCCGTGATATCCAACCCGTTGAGTTAGAGCTTATAAATAAAGCAAGGACTGATACGAGCCTTATTGATCAAGCTAGAGATGATAGAGATAACTCAAATCAATTAATGCAGGGCGTTGTTGATCGTAATGCTAGCCGCTATGGCGCGTCGCTTACACCTGCGCAGATGCAACAACAACAACGTTCTCTGGAGATAGGTACTACTCTCGGTGGTATACAAGGCGTAAACGATGCGCGCGTAGCTCAAAAAGATGCTAACAGGGGGCTTATGGCAGACCTAATTGATATCGGTCAAGGCGTGAACCGCTCTTCACTAAGCTCGTTAGGTAACGCCGCCGGTGCAGCAGCGCAACGAGAATCCGCTTACAAGAACGCCAAAGCGCAGAACAAGGCGCAGACGTACGGCATGTTGGGCACGATTGGTGCAGCAGCGGCGTTCACCTTTCTATAAATAAAGAGAATTCGCTATGAGTTTAGCATCTGGTTTTAAAAGTTTTATGCAAGGCGCGTCTGGGAGCGCTCAGATGAAGGACGAACAATACGCTCGAGACATGCAACAAAAGAACGTACAGCTCGCTGAAGAGTCAGCACAGCGCACCCGCAATTTAGACGATGTGTACGTAGTGACTAACCTCGCAACTGAGCTTGGCATTGTAAACGCAGCGGGCACAAAGCTTGACCCCGAGAAATTGACTGCACTTTGGGAGTCACAAGCCAAAAGCGGGAAGATTGATCCGAAGCTACAGCAGCTTGCCGCCGCGTTGGGCAATGACGATTCAGCAGTCAAAAATAATATAGGGTTTTCTTTCACGGGTGTGACAGAGGGCCCTGATAACACAATTGCTCTACAGGGCAATTATGATGGGGATGAAAAGAAAAAGTATTCTACCGTTGGGCGTATACCTGGCGATGATGCGGAAGTTGCTTTTTCTTCATATGGCGATGCCTCTAAGCTCATGGTTAACCAGTACAATCAAATGTGGAACCGGCCAGGTGTCTCTGGAACCCGAAGAGAATTCGAGATGAAAAATTCGCTCACTAAAGGCAATGATAAAATAGCAGACAATGAAGAACTGATCTCTAACGCTGTAGGCCAGCTAACTAATGACTTAGAAGATGCGCTAATCGCGACTGGTAGCCCCGAAGCCGCAGCAACTGTTACAAAGTTAAAACAGTCGTTTATAGGGGTGCCGTGGGCCGAGCAATTGAAAGTTCTTCAGCAGTATGGTTCTGAGCTTCAAGTACCTGTTGCTGAAATTGTGACTCCAGAAGTCCAAGAGGCTGTTGCGGCAGAAGAGGCGAAACAAACCGCCGCGCCGTCCCAATCAGCACCAGCTGACAATTCGGCTGAAATAGCAGCATTAGAGGCACGCATAGCAAAAGTGCAACCAGGCCGAGGCGGTGCAGCACGAAAGGCCGCGCTGCAAAAACAGGTCGATAGCCTGAAAAGCGCATCCCCCGCACCAGCTGAAGAAGCTGCGCCTGTAGACGAGAACCCCGCCATTCAGTCTGGTGTCGAAAAAACAAAAGCCGCTACAGACGAAGATATCGTTGAGGGCAAAGTCCAGTTCACTCAAGAAGAGATCGTAGCCCTACAAGAGCGGTTGAAAGGTAAAGGCATCGAAACACTCGAGGACATGAACAAAGCGACGCGCGTAGAGCAGCAGGAGCTGCGGGCAATGCTTTCAACAATCGCAGTGAACAAAGAGCAACGCAAAACATATTTAGAGCGCATGAACAATGTGATGGCAACAGGCAGCGCAGACTATAACTCTAAGGACTTGCAAGAAGCGCAGCTTGCTCAACAGACTGAAGAGCGGGCTGGTTTCCAGGCCGAAACGTCTCGAATGACTGCCAACACAGCCCAAATGACCGCTGAAACAGGTCGCCTTAATTACTTCCGACAAGTTGAAGGGCACGATTGGAAAGTTTCCGAGAAAATTGGGGACCGTATCCGTGGCAACTTTGCCGCGGCCAAAGCAGCTATCTATGGGACCGATGACGACGGGAATGTAAACAGTGATATTAATTTCGATGAGGGTCGGTTCTTCTCTGAGTATAGAGGTGCTTTTGACGGTGCGTATACAGAGTTCAGAAACGCCCCCTCGGGTACTCCTCGAAAGGCTGAAAGCCAAGTTGCACTAAACTCTATGATCAGCATGGGCATTCAAGCGCTCGCTGAGAGTGAAGAGTATGGATCATTCGGGGAAAACTTTTTACCCGACGGCGCGATTGACTATATCGACGGCAACGACAATCTGTTAAGTCGTTTACAGGTACAGGCCGACGGATCAGTCATAGTCTATGACCCTACAACTGATTCACAGCAAGACGAATCTGTCCCAGCAAGTGTACTCCGAAGAATATTTGGCGATTCTGGCTACGCCTACTTTATAAAGGAAATCAGGGGCGCTAAAGGATCTTTAAAGGCTCAAGCTAAAACAAACAAGGCGGGCTAGCGTGTCGGAATCCATCGAGGACTTATTTAGCCGCTACCGTGGAAAGACTGGTAATGAAACGATTCAAGATGAATCTCTTCAGGCTGAGACGCCTGACGGTCTTGGTGAAACCTTTCAGCGCGGCTTTAGCGCGGGCGTTGAAGGTATCCGCTCTGACACAGATTATTTCAAAGGGTTGTTTAACACTGCGATAGGCGACGACGAAGCTGCTGCCAATAACATCGCGGACGCTAGACAGCGCGAAGAACGTACTTCTGAAATGTTTGGTGATCTTCAATCATTCGGAGAGTTCGTTGATAACCCCACCTTCGGCGGGTTCGTATCTCAGGTAGCGAAGAATGTGGGCCAAGTTAGCCCCTATCTCCTCACTACTGTGGGGGGCGGTCTCGGTGGCGCGGCTGTTACTGGACTAGCGAAAGTTGGCCTAACAACTGGCTCCAAGCAGGTCACTAAACGACTAGTTAAAGATGCTTTTGAGAAGAAGCTCAAAGGCGAAGCCACAGATCAAGAAGAGCGAGTACTAGCGGTAGCCTATCGACTTGCTCAAAGAAACAACCCAGCGAATAAGCTCACTCTCAAAGGTGGTGCAGCTGCCGGTATGTACACTCAAGAGTACACCAGCATGGCTGGCTCAAACTTTGGCGAGAACCTCGATTACCTAGACCAAGACGAAGCTGCCCTACGCGCGGCTGGCTTGGCAATACCGCAAGCGTTTATCGGGCTGAAAGGTGAGCAGCTTTTAACCAAGACATTGATGAAAGACCTTGGCGAAATAGCTGCCAAGCGTTCGACCAAAGAAGGCTCTACCTTTAGTACCTTCGCGAAAGGTCTCGCTAAAAATACAGCGAGAGGCGGCGCAACAGAAAGCATCGCCGAAGTTCTGCAAGAAGGTATTAGTGTAGCTAATAGATTTGACATAGACGACGAATACACTCAGCAAGATGCGGCCCTGCGTATTGGCGAATCAGCGTTTGCTGGTTTCTTCGGTGGTGCAGGCATAGCGGGAGCAGGCAGCGTAGCGACAAGTTCACTGCGTGGTGCTGGCGACATAATGACTAAAGCCAAGGGCTTTATGGAGCAAGCCCGTCAGCAACAAACTGATAGTCAGATCGATAAAGAACAGTATGGTACTGACTCGATGGGCTACACCACCCCCGAACCGCGTAGCTCGGTCAACGCACAACTACGCGCCGCACTCGATAAGTCTACCGACAGGCACTCTGTTTGGATAGAAGGCCCGAACGCTGAGTACGACGCATCCCCCGACACTACTAAGAAAGTAGATATACAGGGTGAAACCTTTTACACACGTTTCATCCCTGGTCGCGGCACCATCTTGTCTAAGAACTTTGATATCGCTGAAGAAGTCGCGAAGTCAAAAGCGGATGATTCATCGCTTGCAGAAGCGTTAGGGTACACCGGCGTTAAACCTAAAGATGGTGATATTGCAATCGAGGCGTTAGACCGTGGCGGCAATGTTGTTTGGCAGCAAGGTACTAACGAAGAAGGCGTAGCTGGTGCATTTGCCGCTGCTGAAAAGCAGATGCCTGAAGGTGGATCGCTCCGACGAGTCTCTATTAAAGAAGCGCTTGAGAACCGTAAGAAGTTATTTGAGGATGAGCAAGGCCCGCAGGTTCGTAACATGGATGTGCCTAACGAAGTCCAAGAAGCCTTCCGCGAAGAAACCCAAGCTGACGCCCAACCCGATGTTGACGCAGATCAGAACCAAGAGATATTGGAAGACAGAGGGTTTATTGACCAAGCAGCATTCGCGAACGACGCTATGCAAGTCGGTGGCATTGTCACGAATGATGTCACAGGTGATGAGACTTATAAGCCTAACGACGGCAAGGTCTATGACGACACGGACGCATCCCAGAAAGAATTTGCAGCAGCCTTCGAGAATGAGGATCTTTCTGAATTAGGTAAGGATGAGTTCACCAAAGTCGACTTTAACAACCCCGCATTCGCAAACATGTCGAGCGCGTTTCTGAGAAAGGCTGCGAAAGTTCGTAGAGAAAATCCAGGCGCAATAAACCCAGTGATAAACCCTGACGGTTCGTACAGCCTGTTCCAAACTGTTGACCCTCTAGAACCTACCTATAAAGACTCTCGCATAGAAGACCCTGCGGCGAGACCAAACGGGCAAAAAGTCAAAATAGGTTTGGCGAATACTGCGCGGCAGGCTCTGCGTGTAGCACTGACGAAAGCTGCAAAAAGTAATTTCGCAAAAAAGATGTACGGCGGCAAGAAAACTAAGGGCAACGACAAAGGTTATCGGAACAAGACTGAAGCAGAGCTTGTGAAAGTTAATAACAAGCCTGTGAACCTAGTAGATCTCGTCGCTGATGGCATGAGAATGGTGTCAAACGAGAACCAAACCGCGTACACCGACGGTGGCCAGTACTCTCGGCATCGTGCTGGGTTTATTAAGATTGCTACTGAGATATTAGCAGACGGACGATCGCTCACCATTGGTGGTGCGACGATCACCGTAGAAAGTTTAAAACCACTAGCTGCGTTGATGGAAAACGTCCAGTTAGCAGAAGACTACGCCAACGCCTTTAAAGACTTTTTAGTCGAAGAAGGCATTGATATGGACCCAGTTGTGCCACCTGACTTAGATCAGATGGACCAAGAGTTAAATGCTCTTGAGCAAAAGGTTGCTGCCCAGCCTACGCTTGCCAAGCTAGTGCGTGAGTCAAAGGCGTACGCAAAAGCGTACAGCGAGTTTATGAAAAGCCCTGAGAAACAGGCGCATGTCAAAGCTGTCGCTGAGTTCAAGGCCGCTAAAGAAGCTGGCGATACAACCGCCGTATATCCTGAAGGGCCTAAAAGTCCGGAGAAAACAGGCACGCTAAAGTTGATGGACACCGTGATTGGTTTCCAAGAGCAAAGTGACAAAGGCGCTAAGCCGAAAACAATAACGCTCGGCAAAGCCTTGCGAACAGAAACTCGTATGCCAAGAGATCGGCGGTATGAGGTCGTGGATTCCACAGGAAAAACCGTATTCGAAGGTAACCGCGATCAAGTTATCGAGCACATAGACAACAACGATGAAAAAACACTCAAAATTTTCAGACCTGAACAAACTCGCGAAGACGGCACGGTCTTACCCCTTCAAGAGGTTGCCTACGGCAAGTTAGTTGGCGAAGACCCAAAAGCAAAGGACAATGAACCACAGCTAGGGTTCGAAGGTGAGATGGGTTTTGTGGCTGACATGGACGCTGATCGAACTGACAACGATAACTTCGACGCTGAGTCAAAGAACGCTTTTGCCAAGTCTAACCCAGGTGGGCAGGTGGCCCGCTCTACTGTTGGTCTAGAAGCCTTCGGTTTAGCCCCCGATAGCTTGGTCAGTAAAGTGTTTAAAAACGCTGGAAGGATTCTCGGCCTAAAGAAGCCTACTTCAATATTTAATGTAGATCAGTTGGTCAGCGATGATCCTAAAGTAGCTGAGCTTTTTGGCTCGCCAGAAGTACTGGCCTACGTAAAGGATGTTGCGCAGGAGTTAAAAGCTGATGCACAGGGTGGCGGCAGATATATCGGTTTCGGGGATGCTCATATAATCTTGATCGACCCAAAAGTCGCGACGAATGAGCTAGATACTGCCCTGATCGCTGCACACGAATTGGGGCACGCCCTGTTTAAAGAGCAGCTATCGTCCACGCTGCAAAATCCAGCTCTCTATAACCGCATGTTTGATCAGTTTCAGAAGGCACGAGACGCAAAAGATGCGCCTTCAGCTTACAAAGGTAAGCACGGATTCGAAGAGTGGTACGCTGACCAGACAGCAGTTTGGGCCATGAAATCGTACAAGAAAGAACGGGCCAAAGGTCTGGTTGAAGTTACGTTCCAGAAGTTAGCTGAGAAGCTCCAGCGTTTTTACAAAGCTCTCAGCACAGATATGAAACGCCGGTTTGGTCCAAAAGCCTATTCACCAGACTTTGATGGCTATATGGCAGAGGTAATCAAACGTCGTACTGCGTCTGAAACGCAGCTATCTGGCGCACGTAACGCCACGATGCAAGAAAAAATACTAGTGAGAAAGGTAGCAGAGGTCATCGAGAAGCAGCAGCCTGGGTTTACTGGTGCCATTATGAAGAAGGCACAGCAGATTATCCGTAG
>Ga0208814_1001475_pt1 | contig 10982 bp, 13 predicted proteins | sample MalvirAntarct_55_FD_184253 | JGI IMG/M metagenome (GOLD analysis project Ga0208814, IMG submission 184253) | Marine viral communities from the Global Malaspina Expedition - Malaspina viral metaG Antarct_55 (SPAdes) (version 2) | ecosystem: Environmental > Aquatic > Marine > Oceanic | place...
AGCCAAATTGCTTACAAAAGATGAAATACTCGCTATGACTCCTAATGTAGATAGCTCAGTAAAACTTAAAACATTGTTTGAGATAGCCAAGCCAAAAACCAAGGGGTCAAAGCCTGATGATTTTGGAACTGGCGAACAGAACCGCTATTTTACTAACGATATGTTAGATGAAGTAGGGCTTTAACTAACCAGCCTGAAAGCTCTAAGCGAGTAGGGCAACATAAAAGGTTTTTAATATGTACCATCACAATTCAAGAAAAGATTCATGCCATGTAACCTTCAAGGTTGAGGGAGAACATTTTGAAATGCTAGATTATGTTCACCAAAAACTTGGAATTACAAAAACCCGCCAGATGCTTTTTCTCCTAGCTCACTTAGTTCCTATAGTTGAGGGCAAGGATAACTCAAAAGAGTACATTGATTTTATGGCTGGCATAGCAAAGGAAAATGCAGAGAGAAAGCCATTTAAAGGCATAGCCTCCGCGATGAAAAAAGAACTAGATAAATACTGCTAAATAATTAGCCCTTTCGGGGGCTTTTTATCGTCTAAAATGTTTCCTTTTGGAAACCTTGTGTGCTATACTAAACACATAAACAAAGGGGCTAAAAATGAAAAACCAAAAAATTACCAAACAACTTTTTGCAAGCTGGGCTAAAAATGATTTAGTAAATCACTACTGGCTGTTAAAACGCGCTAACAAATTAACCGTAAAGCAAGCTCAAAGTTTGCCTATAATTGCTAACTTACTTAACTTATAAAAGGTATTAAATATGTCAAAGCCAACTATAAACTTTAACCATCCTATCGCAGACGAGTACTTTTACCTATCGCGCCACAATGTAGGGTTCGGCTTATCTACCATTGAGCAAGATGAAGTCCTAGATGATTACTACAGCGGTAGGCTAACCAGCAATCCAGCGCAAAATAAAATAATGCAAAAGTCTCGTTTTGAGGCTCTTAAACACGCGCTTATCCTTATGGGTACTAACGGCCAAGGCGGTTAATCACAAGCAAGCCTCTTCGGGGGCTTTTTTCCGTCTAAAATGTTTCCTTTTGTAAACTTTGTATGCTATACTAAACGTATAAAGAGAAAACAAATAAAAGGTGCAAGATAATGAACTATACAGCCGCTTACCAAACACGAACCCAAGCCAACATTAAAAAAGAAGAACACATCGTTATAGCCGTGGTTCTTATTGGTTTAATTGTTTCCCTAATTACTTTAATCTAAATGTTTACACTGGTAAACAAACCTGTTAAACTAAACGCATAAACCAACAAAGGGAAAGCAAAATGAATACTAGCAGACTATTTGAACTTAAAAACGACCTTAGGCGCTTACAGGCTAATGGCGACACTTTGGAAAAAATACTTAAAGGGTATGATGCAGAACAAAACAAAAAATACGAAAAAACAGTACGCCAGCAGATATTCCAAACTGAAGAGGCTTATTTAAACGCGATGGAAGAGATTAGAGAAATTCAATCATTTTTATATGATGCGTAAACCAACCGCCCCTTCGGGGGCAACACCAAGAGGAATGGATATGTTATACGTTGGATACAACTTTAGAATGCACGAAAGCGGCATTGATCTAGGGGACAGCAGTAACAATGATGATATTAAGCTGTCCGACTTAACCAAAAGACATGGCTGGGTTGATGGTGATACCTTCACTTTGGTTGAAACCTCAGATGGTAACGTATTGCTGTTAAAAAATTTGAAGCCTTAAATTACACATCCTCGTAATCATCAGGATCAAAATCATCATCTACTGAATCTCTAGCGTCAACATAGATCACGACACACCGACAATTGCATACGTTGACTGCACCGCCTTTGGGGTCTCCAGCATAGCTCATGGGTCTACCGCCTATGATGAAATCCTCATCCATAGTGACCTGTTGACCGTTTGCTAACCTGTGATCTTCCCTAGTCCGACCATCCCCTGTTGATACCCATTGCTTGAGCATTAGGACACCGTAACTGTCGCCTACCTTCTTATGATACCTTTGGTGGGCAAAGCCAGCCGCGCTGTGTGTCTCAGTTCTAGCGATAAGTGCCGCACGATTCCTGTTGATTGGCCTGAAGTTCTTTCTTAGCTCTTTCGCTATCTGGACTAAAGTTGCGTCTCCTAGGCGTAATTTCTCTATAGATGCCAAGATAAGCAAGCCCTGTGTGCGTGAGATGTTACTAATGAAGCTCTCACGGTTGATGAAGTACAGAGCAACGGCCTCTTCAAAGGCTATTGATCTACCAAACATAAAGGCATCGTCATCTGCTTTTTGAGTTATTCGGTTATAGGCTAGATCGTTGTAGTCAAAGATTACTTGGAATACGCGGCTTAACTGAGCAGAGATAACGGCTGTTACCTCAGACTCAATGTTAGCCACTAAAACCCCGCTATCTATGGGGTCATCGTTTTCTATCTGCTTGGATACTATGTTGACTGACTTGTTAAAGCTCGTCTCTAGTTTCTTTTGGAAACCGCGACTAAGGTTATCCCTCATCCTAGCCTGTTCTACAGCGTAACGCCTAGCATTGACTGAACCCTGCCTAAACCCGAAAAGCTGTTTTACTTTCAGCGCATCACCCATTGACTAAAGTTTTCGCAGTGTTGAGAACCTATGACCAACAATTACATCCGTTGGCTTGCTTCCTTGGTATATTCTGATTAGTGCCGCTGGGTTTTCTTTTGATGCATTAAGCGTAAAGTCGGTTTTTGGTACTGGTAGCTTCCCACTGGTAATAATCCTAGTTATCTTGCCTCTAGCCCTGCCACCTGAGTTATCCCAACTAACCATATCACCAACAGATAGATCATCCGCTTCTGCCTTGCTTTCCTCTCTTTCTATTTGCGCTCTTTTAGCCTTAGCCCAAGATTGCCCTGCATCACCGCCCCACAATGCCCAAGCGATACGCCCTGCTGATGGGTAACCTTCCTCACCTTGGCTAAATCCTGCACCTTGCTTATCAACTTCATGCCTAGAGAAATAACTGTGCATCCGAGTAACTACGTCAAGGGATAGGTTGTCACGATTAACCAACTGATTAGCTCTAGTTACGCCTATTTGCGTTCCACCCCGATTGTGCTTTTTCCTCCAATCAAGACCTCTTTGTGCTTCCTGTGACATGGCCTTGGATGGGGTTGTGTCTATATCAGATAGCGCTTTAACTTCCTCATCGTAAAACTCATAATCCTTAGCATCATCTTCCTCTACAGGGGCATCTGGTAGCCCTTCATTAAGAGGGAATAGGCTAGCATTAACCAACAACCCATCAGCGCCATCTATAGAATTAAGACCTAAACGCTCTCGCGCCTCGTTCCTAGTCATGATGCCCTCTTTAACTGCACCTATAACATTCTCATAGATTCGCTTTCTTCTCTCAGATAGGGCGGGAATCTCATCTGTATCAAACTTGAAGTGAATGTCCTCATCAAACTGAGGCATCAACCATTCGTTAATATCGCTCTGAACTTTCATTAACATGGGGATAATGGTTTCTTCATAGAGGGCTAACCGCGCCTCTGCTACATTTGAGTAGGTCTGTGCATCTGGAACGCCAACCAACTGCGAGGGAACGCCAAAACACATCGCAATATCAGTCGCACTCATGTGTTTGAGGTTAATAAAGTCCATATCTTTGGGTGACAGCCCCATCTCTTTCCAATCAAAATCACCCTCTAACAGCATAGGCCGACCCGCATTTGCTGTACCTTGGAAGCGGTTGTTTAGATCAGTGAGCAACTGCTGTCGTTGGCTTTCTGTTAGGTTGACTGCAAAACCTGCATCGTCTTTTGGCTTAAAAATAACCGCCCCTGATGGCCTTGCTCCATTATTGAGAAGGTTAATGTTGTGCTTACTTGATAGGTTGTGCTGGTCTACCTCTACAGCGGCCGCATTCAAAGGGGATAGGCCATAAAAGTCATCTAGTGGATTCCATAGCTTAGTCTGCTTTAGATCGCTGAAACCATTTTCTTGATCCACTTCATAAACAGCCTCAGTTCGTCCGTTTACTTTGTATTCGTATTTTTGCGGCATCGCACTCTTGCCGCCCTCAATTACTATCCTGTCTGGACGTAAGAGGTGAATTTCTTTTGGCACGTTACTCATCCCTGTGACTCTAAGCATATAGCTATTGCCAGATAACAATAAATAACCAAACAGAGCATTCATAAACTCAGAGTAGCTTTGCAAGGGGTTAGGTCTATTCATCAAGGATATGGCTGGGTGGTTTTCTATCTCGTCCCCATCAGCGTTGCATATTTTAAACGGAACACCTGACGCGCCCTTGGCAATCTCATTAACGCACCGATACACGATTGCGTTCTTCATGTACCCCTCAGACGCTAACTCTGCGTAGTTGTAGTTTTTTGCTTGCTCAGTGCCTACGCCAAAGTAGCCGACCATAGATGAGTTTTTAGTGTTTACTATTGGGTTGATCTTCTTTTTAAACAAATTATCAAATATAGCCATTATGAAACTCTCCAAGCAATATCACCTCGTGACTTGCTTAATTCAGTTAATCCCCATACCAAAGCATCAAGCCTATCGGGGGAGGGTTTTGGCCTGTCACCTGTGTATGTACACATCTGACTTTCTAACTCTGGATAAACTCCCAGATGGTGGACTTTGCCCTGCTCGTACAATGCTGATATGGGTTCGGCTCTAAGCATCTTTCCTCTACTTGCATGAACTGATCTATACCCCACTGATGTGTCAATACTTCTTATTAATCTTTCCACTAGATCACCGCCATTATTAACCTCAGCGACAATGTAATTTGCTTGCCATGTGTAGAAAAGCTCTACTGATAACCTTCCCCACTCGTCAGGAGTATACTTGCCTGATCTATCATCTAACAGATAATACTTGTTCAGCGCGTCTTTTCCTACCACTACGATACCAGTTTCATCAGAATCAGGGTTAGCAGTAACCGCTGGATCAAGCGCAATAATAACTTTAGTGAACTCAACCTTAGTGTCTTTGGGCCGTCTAGCCGCATCAATCATGCTGTTATTCCAAAGCGCCCCCTCTAGGTTATCAAGTACCTCAGCATATAGTTCCTGCCTACCAAGAGCAGTACCCTCATACTTCTCTTTTAGCATGGCCAACGTAGATGATGCTAGATTAGCCTCGTTTTCAAAAGTGTTACCTGTGGTAACAACAACATCGTCTCTTTCTAACAACTGTCGTATTAAAGGCGTAGGTCTTGGCGTGGTGGTTATAATGCATTGAGGGTTCTCACCCAACCGCAAGGAAAACATTAGTTGATCAAAAGCCTCTGGATACCTCCATGCCGCTAACTCATCACACCAAGCTCGGTGAAACTGTGGACCCCTTAAACGATCAGGCTCAGTAGCAGAAAAGCCATAGATTATGGAGCCATTAAACAGGCGTATTTCTGAAGCAGATGAATTGTATCCTTGACCTCTACCTGCAAGCATACAACCCTCTGGCATAGTTTTAAGTATCCCAGACACGCCACCAAACGCTACGCGCCTAATATCTCCGAATGTTGGTGTCACGACTGCTACCTGCACGTTAGGGTTGCGTAGAGCGTACAACATAGCGTCAGCCGCGCCTGTACGCGTCTTTCCCCACCCCCTGCCAGCTAATATTAGCCATATATGCCAATTACCTTGAGGAGTTATTTGTGTCGGCCTAGCTGTAGATAGCCACTCAGTGTAGAGGTTTGCTACCGCCTTGTGACCTTGCGTTCGCAAGCTCGTCAAGTTGTTCCATAACTCTGTGGAAGGCTTCTGGGTTGCTGACATCTGCTGATACCTTTGAAATTTCCTGTGCTTCGCCTAGGGCGAGTTTGCCAAGTTTCTGTGCATTCTGAGCAACGTGAGATGCCGCCTGTAACTCTTGTATTGTCATAGCCTCAGTAAAAGGCTTAAGAGGCTGATCAGGGTCTACCCTCTCATCTTGTTGCGCTCTCTGTAACTTCTGCCCCACCCTGCCGAGCATAGCTTGAGCTATCTGGATGGCCGTATCATCCAACCTCTTTGAGTCAGACACCATTCTGTTGATTCTCTCTTCATCTAAAGATTCTTGAATCTTAGTTTGAACAGTGTTTTTCTGAGACTGCCAATTTTCATCTGAGGAATAACTATACAGGGTAGACCTAGATACCCCATGCTTCTTGACTAAAGCGTCTATAGTAGGGTAGGTTCTTGCGCCCTGCTCATTAGTGAAACCATGAACAAACTCATCCCTTATAGCTATCTTTAAATCTTCTGTTAATTTTTCACTCATAGCCTTACCGTTATCAAATTATTTAGAATTGTCTGAGGATTTATACTTCTTTTTAAGCATTATCTGGTGCTTTGTTGTCCAAGCCTTACTGTAATCCGCATCAGCAAATAGCTTAGAAAAGCCAGTTATATGCTTTAACCTAAGTAACTCATCAGGCTCCATTCCTAGGTGTTGGCATATTTCACTATCAGACCACCCATTATCAAGCATATTAAATACCATACTAGACATGCCCCCTACCGAATGCTTACCTCTAGCTCTATTGTGCCTTACAGTAGCGGCCATTCTTTCATTAACATCTTTTTGAAGAACCACTATGGGTAGCCTACCTGAATTTCTGTCCTTAATGTCTTGATTAGACTTGCAAGTAAAGTATCTGTGGAATCCATCTACGATTACATATTTACCCTCATCTTCATCCCATATAGTAACTACAGGCTGAGTGTACCCATCATGCAATATTGATGTATAAAGAAGAGACATTTCCTGACTAGCTACAGAGTTTGGATTGTAATCATTGGCTTGAACTTGATCAACGTCTACCCACCTCACCCTATCTACAGGTTGCTCTTTAAGTAGGCTTTCCTCATGTAACAAGTCTCTAACCTCCTCAACCCAATCAATAAAACCCTCACTAGATAGAGATTCTTTTGCGCCAGAAATTAAACTGCCTATGGATTTAGTATCCATTCAAATATTCCTTCTTTATGTGAACAAGAGTTTTAGGGTCTCTAGCCCTATTATTTAACTGGCCTTTCTTCCAATCCCTGTAAGTAATGATAGGGGCGCTATTTAAGAAATTAGCTATTTTTACAAAATCAACGTCACATACAAGTATAGATTTAATTTGGGCTTTTTGTATCACAGTAGGGTCAACCATATCAGCGTACAGATCATCCATCTGTTTCCATTTCTTATGGAACTTCTGCCTCCACTCTTCATTTTGTATTAGGTTGTCAGTGAGGTAGTCTCTATATTCCCTCCAGTTTCTAAACATGAAGGGAAGAACCTTAGTTGTCATAAGCTCATTCTTTTGTATATGGCTAGTTTGGTTTATTCCTTTGAGCCTTTTGGTTATAGCCTCCCAAGTCGCCCCCTCAATCTCCTGCAAGAAAAACAAACTATGAACAGCGGTCTCATGCATAAGGCTAGACACCCTCATCCTTAGTGGAGGGATTCCATACCTATACAATTCATCATAAATCTTAGAATACTGCCATTTGTTATTATGAATGGACTTCCACACATCTTTTAAATTCCAATCCCATATAGGGTAAAACGTATAATGCCCTTTTGACTCGTTTAGCTTCTTACCCCAAGTTATATCCTTGTAAGTCTGGCCTGTAGTCAACCCTGCTAGACGAGTGGGGCTTTCCTCCGCTCTAACCCCTGCAACATAACAAGCCCTTTCATTTGGATAGTGGTAGTTAAGAAACGCTTTAAATATAGAATTACCGCCTGAAGCCCAAGTATCTACTCCATAAACATTTTCTTTGATACTGATATCTTCTTGGGGTCGCATCCACTCTTCACCATCTCCCCAAGCATTCAAAAAAGGCTCGTCAGCAGAAAGAGAGTTCGGCATTTTCATTGGAACCTGCAACCAATAAGGCTTTGCTCTAGGGTCTTTCATAAGATCACGCATGTAGTCTATAACTAAAGAGTATTCTGCTTCTTGATCTACAAACATAACTGGAACAGGGGTCAAGCCCCTTTCCTCAGCAACCATAAGAGTAAGCTCAGTCACTACAGTGCTATCTTTACCCCCTGACGTACATATAACTACATTAGAGAACTCATCAAAAAGTCTATGTATTCTTTTTATAGCCTCGTCATATACGTTAGAGTTTAAAAATATTTTCATCTTTGACTACTCTTTTTACTTAAAGCCCTATTAATTAATATTTGTTGATTTGATGGCTTATCTCTCTCCATGACCCAGTACATCCATTTACCCATATGGAAATATTTATACTTGTAGTTACCAGTGCCAGAGAAAGACCCAACCTCAAAGTTGTTTTGTATATGCTCACAGCACCAATCAAAATCATCTCTATTATCCCACTCAGCCCCTCTAGTGTAGTAATGAGGGATATGACTAAGAGTCTTAGCAAACCTCCAATTATTCTCAGTAAGCAACCTATGTATCTTTTGATCTATAGGTTCAGCATTAAAAGCATCTCCACCTACTACCTTTCCAGAGCAAGAGCCACACGAACATGGGAAAGACTTATAAAGCAAATCTTCGGTTTCATTGTAATCCATAGTTATGGCTTCACCTGCACCTATATCCCTAAGCGCAGTAAAGGTTCTTTCTTTCATATCAACAGTGCAATTAGGCTTGCAAGAGTGCAATGAGTAACCCATCACCCAAGGGTCATGAATATGTATGCCGACAGAAAGCTGTAAAGAATGCTGAGTAACCTTGGTGGAAACAGTTCCAGTAAACACAAAAAGCTGTTGCCCTTTCTTGAAATCTGACTTAGAGAAAAGACCAAAGCCCATACCTGAAACTCTGTTTACTTCAAAGTCTTTCTGGGTAGGCTCCATCCAATAAGATGGAAACAAATCTGGATAAATTCTCATTCTCTGTAAAACGCCTTGTAAGAAATGATAGTGTCATCGCATTTAAAGTGGTCTAAAACGCATTGTTTCGCCACATCTATTGAATAATCTTTGCAAGAAAAAACATCTAGGTATAACTCTCTAGCGCCATCATTGGTATGCATTACCACCGCGCTTGTTTCTATGAGTTGAACAGCAGATATTCCCTCCTCTATGCCATCGCCAAACCTTTCAACAAGAGGGTCTCCAAATCTAACCATGTCAATTTTATTGCATATATCAATTAAAAATTCTGTAACCTTATTTTTATCGGTAATGGCATCACTGCAATTTTCTACATGAGCCATCAAATGAAGCCCATAATGATATTTACCTTCATGTAAAATTCTTTTATACATATCAATACCCTGAGAAAGTAAAAGTTTCAGCGCAATGAGGACACATAACTTCAATGCCTCTATCAGCTTTCTCTTCGGACAGGCCACCTATTTGACCGTCCATCTTAGACCTAGCTTTATCAACGTCGCTATCATTCACTCCGCTATAGGTGAATGATGGATCTAAGTTTGGAGAAAAGCTATCAAAGTCAAAATCAGAATCAAAACCAATAGTTGTCAGATTAAAACCCATCTTATCAATAGACCTTAACTCAGAGAAGTAAAGAGAATCATCCCACTCACTTTCCTCTGACAGCTTGTTATCAGCTATCACGTATGCTTTCTTTTGAACCTCAGTCCACCCCTCAACCACGATGCAAGGAACGCTATCCATCTCTAGCTTCTTGGCCGCGAAAAGTCTCCCATGACCAGCTATGACCATATCAGACTCATCAATTATTATGGGTACAGTCCAACCCCATTCTCGTATGCTGTTAGCTAAACGATTTATCTGAGAGTCAGGATGAATGTTCGGATTTCTATCGTAAGGAATTAAAGCATCAACACTCTTTTGCTGAATTTTATCAGCAGACCAATTAGCCATCTGACCACCTCGTTGTTAAGTCTAAATACATTGTACCTCATGGGTTAAAACAGTTAAAGCACAAAAAGCATAAAAAAAAGCCCATTTAGTGCAAATAATGTTTGCAATGGTAAACAAGGGGTGTATAATATCTGTATTAAGTAAGTAACCCCCCCACAATAAAAGGTGCAAGATATGAGCAATACACTACCCAAGATTACCAACCGTATGTTTGGCATTGAGATTGAGTTCGTTGGCGCTAACCTTAGACAAGTAGAGCAAGCGATTAACCTTGCTGGTGTTGATTGCCACATTGAGAGCTACAACCACAGCACACGCCCACACTGGAAAATAGTTAGTGATGCTAGCTTGAGATCAGTTAGAGGATACGCTGGAGAGTTGGTTAGCCCAATATTGCATGGTGTTGATGGTGTTAAAGAATTAGAGAAGGTAGTTAATGCTTTAGAAAGCGTTGAAGGTGTTACGGTAAATAGAAGTTGTGGATTGCATGTTCACCTAGACTGTAGAGACATGACGCTTGACCAGATTAAAACAACCTATGAGCGATACAGCAATTACGAAGATCAAATTGACCTATGTATGCCAAGATCGCGCAGAGGTAGTCCTCAATGGTGCCGTACAATAGGAAGTAATAAGAATACCGTTAAGAGTGCCGCTACTAAAGAAAGGGCGGCAAACAGCGTGGGACGTTACTTTAAAGTCAACTTGGCGCAAATTGCAAACAGAGGCTCCATAGAGTTTAGACAGCATAGCGGAACTACTGAATTTAAAAAGATCGTAAACTGGTTGAGTTTTTTAATGCAGTTTACTGAGACTAGCATTGAGCTTACCAAAGCAGTAAAAAGCAACTCAGGCAAGTGGTACGCACAGCTTAGAGACTTGATTGCAAAGTGGGGCGGTGAAATGACTTATGCCCAAAAAACTAAAACTTGGAATATAACTAAGAACGGTGAAATAGCCGCAAGATTGAGTAACGAGTACATAGCAGAGTTTTTATACCGAGAAGGTGCTACCTGTAGAGCTAGCGGTATGGTGGCGGTAGCTATTGTTGCTGATTACTTAGAGAACTGGGGGATTAGCTTTAACGAGATAATAGTAGCCAACAATTTATCTTTACCTACCACTACAGGAAATGACGAGGGAATGTGCATGGGAATTACCACGCAGATAAC
>Ga0208814_1001476_pt1 | contig 10980 bp, 12 predicted proteins | sample MalvirAntarct_55_FD_184253 | JGI IMG/M metagenome (GOLD analysis project Ga0208814, IMG submission 184253) | Marine viral communities from the Global Malaspina Expedition - Malaspina viral metaG Antarct_55 (SPAdes) (version 2) | ecosystem: Environmental > Aquatic > Marine > Oceanic | place...
CGGACTGCCAAGTTAACGTAGCACCCGAATCTGTATTCCAGCCATTAACATCAGTATCAAAAGAGCCATTTGTCACAAGCTCTGCACCTAAAACTATTGAAGGTTTAACGCTTAATATTTTACCATTTTCGTACGCTGTCGGAGTCGTTACGATACTAGCTTTTCTTAATAAACTCATTATAAACAGTTTTCTATATCGGTTAATATTTTATCTGTGCCTTCAAAATTCTCGTAATAAGGCGCGCGTCTATGTAATTCACTAATTAAAGCATAAGGATAGTAAACCTCTCCCCAGTTTATTGTGTTTGTTATAACTCCTTCACCCCACCAAGAGCTGCCATACATTTCGTTTGCCATCTTTATTTTTTATATCAGTTTTTTTTTCTTTCTCTTTTAGCTTTATATAGCTCTTTAAACGTTTTACGTTTACTTTTTTTACTTTGTACTTTATCACAGTACCCATCCGTTAAACGTAGTATCTGAATCTGGACTTATGTCGTTGTTAGAATTGCTAGTAAATTCAGGAAACAAAGAACTATTAAAACATAAATAATCTACTAATCTAGTAGAGTAATAATTTGCGTATTCTCTAGCTTTAGAAACTAAGTAATCAACTTCGTTTTTATCTACGTTCTGAGCTGTTTCGCTTGATCCTTTTAAAATTCCTTTATTAGTAATGCTATAAGCCGAGAATGGGATGTAGTTCATCTGTGCGAACCATATTAAGGTGGGCTGGACAAATTCATTTACTAGCGTTAAATAATTACCAGTTAAACCAGCACCGCCAGCAGCTCCTGAAATTATATCTTCGCTGATTTTGTTATACAAATCCGTTCCTAATAAATTCTGAATGTCAATGATTTGAGCGATTTTAACAAACTGTATTATTTTGTCATAATCAGTATTTCCGTCAATGATAGAATTTCTTACTAAGTCCTGTTGTGTTATGAATAATGCTGTAGCCATATCTTAATTAATTTGGGTATGCGCCTCTGTTAGGCATATTTTCTGGCGCTATTCCAGCTTGTTTTGATCCTACTGGGTTTTTTATATAACTCTTTGGTATCGTTCTAGTCTTTTTATAGTTTCCTAAATTCTCTGAAGGCTCTGTATTGCTTTCTAATCTATAAAGCACTTTTTTGAATTTATGGCGGCAGTAAATCCCGCCCTTAAATTTGAAAAGCGAAAAAGGTTGACCATTATGCCCAAACTCTCTATTTACGCCCTCGCGAGATGCTCTGTCGATATCTTCAATAGTCCAAACAATACCAGCCCTTGCCATGTTCATCATATTTCTACAAAATGCTCTTTGTGTCTTACTAGGCTTTATTGAGCCTACCGCATAAGTATAACGGACTTTATATAATCCATTTTTAGAATCTAAATAGCTAAAAGAACTCCCGTTTTTCTTAGAAGTAATTTCATCTTTTAAACCTAGTAAACCCTTTACTTTTGATAATGTGCTTTTAGTTTCTTTAATTAAATATCCAGCCCAGTCTTCATTACTTAAATTGTCATCAGCATCAATTTCATCTACATAAACATAGTCGTTAGACATCACAACGCCTGAGTCTGCTAAAGAGCCTAAAACTTCGCTAGTTTCATCTTCTGATAATGTTGCTTCATTATGTGATTTACAAGGCATATACCAAGTAGTGCCATCTTCTACGTGTTCGTGATAACCCTCACAGCCTTGCTCTAGTGCTTTTGCCTCTGCTTGCTCTATTGTCTCATAGGCTTGCTTCCCGTCTATCTCTCTTAATTCTTGGCTTAATTTAACCCCAGTTTCTTCTTCCATTGTTTCGGAGTCCATAACGTTCTCTAGGTCTTTAAACTCTAGCGGTTGAAGCGTTTTAAAGTATAGTTTAAGGGATATTTGGTTGTAAGCTAGTATAGTGTCAAAGGCATCTGTTAAAAGCGTCTGAAAGGGCTGTATAACGGTATTTTCAAATAATAAAGAAGCTGTCTTTAATTCATCAGCATTTGAGCCTAAAGAAGTGCCTTGAGTTCCAATTCCCATAAGCATAGGAGACGTAACTCTATGACCTACCATTATTTTTCTAGTAGCTTCCTCGCTTACAAAATTATAAGTATTGTGTGCATCACTAATCGCCAATGTATCTACAGTTGCAGCAGCCTCTGGGTTATCATTAAAACTAAGTACAAACTTAGCTCCAGAAGTGCCAGTAAATTTTTCAGTTATTCTATTTTCTAACATTTGCCTTTCTTCGGCTGTTGGCGTTCCATTGTTAAACTGTATTAACGTGTTAGGGCTAAACGAGTTCATCGTATTGTTAAGATGAAAATTCGATACGAGTTGTTCTGTCTCTGCCCATTCTAAACAACCAGCATAGTCAACGCTTGAATAGTACTTATAACCAGCTCTATAAGGCTTTACATATACAATTTCTATATTTTCTTTACTAAAGCCGAAAGCTGGTATTCTTACAGTATTACTGACGTTTTTAACTTTAGACCAATTATCCGAATAGTAGTATGCTTCTATTTCTCCTTTATCGTTACACTTCTCAGCTCTCAAGTTTTCAACTGCTATATGGTCAACTCTTGCGATTGTTTTTCTATCCTTAGAATAGATTACTTGCATAGCACACTGACCCATGAGCTTCAAATCGTGTGATAAATTTTTAACCATGTCTTTCTTGAGCAAAGAAATCATTTGAGCGTATTGTTCTGGCTTTTTATTTGAGTTTGTAGCATCCAATCCACGACCGTAAATCATCAAACTGATTGAATTTATTATCGCGTTGTTAGTTGGACTTCCTTCGTACCTTTGAATTAAGTAAGAAAAATAATCGTTACTAGAGCCAAAAGAAACCCATTCCTTATTTGAGCTTTCTACAATCTCAGGGGATGCGTAATTGCTTAAATTTACTACTGTTAAGTCGTTCATATAATTATGTATTCATTGCTAGCACTATCTTCGCTTACAAATTGATTTTTATTAATGCTGTAATAGTCGTTTGCTGTTTGGTTAATAGTCTGATCAGTACAAAACATTTTATCTTTGTAAATTATTTCAGAGCTATTACTTACTTCTAAAATGTAAAACTGTCCTTCTACTAAAGTTCCAAATATTGAAGCAAATTGGAGATAGTTTCCGTTTATTGATGCGGTGCTGTTTACGATTATAGGCGTGTTTGTGCTTTCGCTTGTTATTTTAACAGTCAAAACCCCCACACTAAAAACTCTAGGTATTATATTAAAAGTCTTATTTCCGTTAGTTTGTATTAGTTGCATATTAATATATAACCAAAAGCAAAAAAATTTGCACGATATGTAAATAAAAAAAGGGCTATCCGTTAAGATAACCCCATTTTAATCAATCAAAAAAACAAACTTTTAAGCGTTTGGTTCAATTTGTTGAGCTGAAACATCAGCTGTTATAACAGAACCAGTCACAAAGAAAGGGGGTGCTACTTCTTGAGCACTAAATGTCAACCCACTATATCCAGTTAATGAATCCATAGTACCGCCTGAAGTAATACTTCCACCAGTTAAATCTCCACCGTTGACTAAACCTACAACCCAATAATTTCCGTTGAAATCCTCAACAGCAATATGAGGACGTGCTACAGCTAATAACTTAAGTTCTTCTTGTGTTTTTACGTCTTGAAACGTTAAAGTCATTGATAGCACTGTATCATAAAATGTCGTTCCATTATCGCGACTCGAGGAAATATTTGTCTCCATTGTCGTCGCGGTATTTTTAATATCGAACTGAAACCACACAGGTGTTCCAGCGAATGCTGTAATTTCTCCAGCTACTATTGTAGCTGCGCCTAAAGTTCCGTAATCCGCAAAGAAAATATTTTTAATACCTCCAACCGCTGACTTACATGGAATTTTACGTCCGCTTGTAATTAAACAATTTGCCATAATTTTTATATATTTTAAATAAAAAAGGGATAGGTATATCCCACCCCTTTCTAATGATTATTAATTTGTTATTAAGCGTAAAGAACGATGTCAGTTACTTCTCCATACTGAACACCAGCAGTGTATCGAAGAATAACGCGAACATTCATTGACCCGTCAACTTCTTGCATGTCTATTGTGCGTACTTCTTGAGACTCATTTAATAAGCCAGTTCCAAAGAACAAGTTAGACTTTTCAGCAGCAATCATTGTGTTGTCAGCCATCCCTTTAGATACTACAACTTGCACACCGTCAAAGAATAAACCTCCTAATACTTGGTTTGTTCCTCTATCTTCGTAACCAGCTCCACCTAGTCCATTAGCAGCAAAACCTCCTAAAGCTCTTGTGTAAGCACGTCCAACATTAGAAGATACATATAATCTTAAATCTTCTTTCCCGTAAACGGTAGTAGGAATTTGATCAACTACTTTACCCATTTCATCGATTACGTTTGCAGCGTTTACACCGCCAGCAACAGCAGCGATTTCTTGAGCGGCTGGTAAAGCAGCATCAGCAGCTAATAAAGTTTCGAATCCAGAAAATGATCCAGCACCTCCAGCTCCTGACCAGATTTGTGTTTCTGTGAAATCAGATACTTTAGCAGCTACGTGTGCTAAAACGAAATCAGAGAAAGAAGCTGGTAGGTCTGCATATTGCGAGTAACCCATTTCAGCACCCTGCCACGTTGAAAAAAGATCTTTTTTACATAAATCTAAATTTACTTGAAACTCTTTTGGCTCAAGAATTTGCTCTGTTAATGTTAATGTTCCTTGTCCTGTTTGAAAGTCACAAGATGCATCTCTAACGATATTGTTTGATGATGCTTTTTGAATCACAGACTTAAACCTTACATTAGGCATAATTGTGATTTCTTCATTTGCTAAAGTGTCTCCTGAAAGTAACGCGGCCGCGATATAACGACCTGAAAAACTTCCGACATAACTGCTAGTAATTGCTAAACTCATTTTTATTTATTTTTAGTTATTATTTATTAAAATTTTGTAGTACTCTATCCATTGTATTGGCTCTTCTATTTGCACCAATTTTGAATTTAGATAATGTTTGTTTTGTTTCTGGATTTGAAACAATAGGATCAGCACTTGGCTGGTTTAATTCAGCTTGCACTTCTACTGGAATCTCTTGGGATAATTCAACAGTTAAATTATTCCCCTTTTCAATAGCAGATAATTCTTCTTTTAAACCTTCTTCAGATTTAATATCAGCTATAGCATCCTCAAGGTTTTTAATTCTTTTTTCCATTCCTTGCCAGTCAGCTACATCAGCTTCGTCAGCATAGTCCTCTTCTTCTTTTAGTTCTTCTTCTACTTCTTCCCCTTCTTCTGTTTCCTTAGAAGGTACTTCATCAGATACTTCACGAACATCAGCTATAACACCTTCCTCTTCAACTACTAAAAGTCTAGTATCTTCGAGGATATATTCTCCTACTGGCATAGCTACCTTTTCGTCATCAGTAACGATAAACACTTCTTTACCTTCTTCAAAAGAATCGGCTTCTATAATAGTGCCGTTTTCTAGCTTGGTTTGTTCTAGCTTAACTTCTTCGTTAAGATTTAAAACATCTTTGATTTTTTCAATCACTTTGTTTGATTTCATATTAATATATAATTTAGTTTAATTTATTTTGCATTTTCATTCGCTAGTCTTACCAATTCCTTGCGCTCTAAGGCTTCCGTTACAGCACTTTGGACTGTAAGTATCATCTTTACATAGACAGCCAGTACGTGCGCCTCCTTTGGGGCTTGTACGGCTAGGTGTTTCGTTTTTATTGCTGTTTGGCATCGTGTTCTTTTATAATGTCTATAATTTGCTGAACTTGTAAATCTTCTTTAGATAAATCTTCTTTAATTTCTTCCTTAGGTCTTTCCATGCGATCTGCGAAATATCCTTCTATACTGAACGATTTTACTACACCCGTTTTCACAAATTCGTTCCAAATTTTATCGTTGTTAACCTTAACGCTACCAACCCAAGAACCTAATGCTAAATCCATTCCGTATTTAACACTCTTATCGTGGACTTTATCTTCCACTATCCAAGATTCTACTAAGCTTAGCCCGTTTATTTCGTACTGATGCTCCATTGTAGCGTTATTTTGATTGCCTTGCATTAAATACATCTGTGAGGCTTTTAAGACAGTATCTTTTGAGAAATATATATAGTACTCATCTTCTCCATTCTTACGGTAAATAGGCTTATTAGGCACTAATAAAGCACCCATAAGTATTCTTCGTTCTTTGTCTACTTCAGCTAGTTTAACTTCTTGGCTTTTTAAGGCTACAAAATCCTCTTCAATCGCACCAGATTCTACTATTGAAATCGCTTCTACAGCGACTTCGCTTTCTTCGTCAATAATTAATTCAACTATCCTCATAATTATATATAAATGTTTGTTATTTATTTTGCATTTTACCCTATTGTAGCGCCTTCAACAATGTTATTCTGTAAGCTTTGTGCTGTTGTTACATCATTAGCTACAACGAAAGCCTGTACTGGCTGCTGAGACTGTCCTCCGATTGCATCGGCTAGTTGATTGGTGTCACTTGCACCGACAATATTAAAAGCTGGGGGGGCAGAAGCACCACCGCCACCACCACCACCACCTGATGGAGCTGAGCTACTTAGAGATTTTGCATTTCCTTTAATAGAATTAATACTTTTTGAAGCACTTGCAATCGTTGAACCAATAGATAAAGCAGCTTTTGCTGTATTTATAGCCACAAAGGGCATACCAGCAGACAAAGGACTAGCAGAAACAGCTTTTGCATTTGCAGCCGCGGTACTTGAAACAGTTTCAGAAACAGACTTACTAGCAGTTCTAACAACATCCGCAATAGCTAAGGCTTTGCCAACCTTTTCCATTTTCTTTCCACCTAAACTTAAAATGTTTTGTAAATTATCAAACCCAGCCCTATACTGTTCTTCTTCAAATTCTTTTTGTATTTTTAATCTTTCCTTTTCATCAGCATCTGCTTTGTCTTTTTTTTCCTTATCTGCCGCTGCCGATGCATCTTCTGCTGCTTTCTTTTTATCCCTTCTTTCTTTATCTATTGCATCAAACTCAGCTTGTTTAGCTACTAGCTTTTCATCTAGCGAATCTTCAAGCTCTTGTGATTTTAAACCTGCATCTTTTGCCTCTTGTAATAACGTTAGATTATGTTCTCTTATTTTTGTTAGTTGTAATGCTCTAGCTTCATCTTCTTTATTAGCACTCTCATCTCTGATTCTACTTTTTAAATCATCAAGTTTTTTAATTCTTTCTTCATCTTGTTTTGCCTTTTCGTCTTCAAGGTTTTTTATTTCTTTATTTGTGCTTCTAATTTTTTTAGGATTTATACTTCCCTTTTTTAATCCTTCTTGAAGTTTTGATATTTTTGTCTGTATATCTGCAGCACTACTCTCTAGTTTTTTAGCAGTATTAAGGCTCTCGTTTACGTTTTTAGCATATTGTACGTTTGTAGCAATAGCTTGTGAAGTAAGACCACCAACACTCGCAATACTTACTTTAATCTTCTGCCAAAAATTAGGGTCTAAGGATTCATCCCCAGCTATAACTTTCGCTCTTGCTTCAGCAGCTTTAGCATATAATACTTCCGCTTGGGCTTTTAACTTTGTTGACTCTATAACTATTGAAGAATTAGAAACAAGCAATCCTTCAGCTTGTGAAAGACTTGTCGCAAAACCTACTGATTCCCCTAAACTTTCATTGTATTGCTTTAGTGCTTCATCTTTTGAAATTGTGCCTTTTTTAGCTTGTTCAAAAACATTATCCATTTGTGTAATGGATTTTTGCACTTTAGATACTGCTGAAACAATATCATCTTGAGATTCTTTATAAGCCTTAGATTCTTCTGAAGCACCGCTTAAAGCATCTTTTACTTTGTCCCAATTAGCTACTAATGCACCTACTAAAATAACAAATGCACCTATACCTGTAGCAATCATAGCCTTTTTAAAACCACTAAGACCCTTAGAAGATAAAGAAATAGCTTCGTAAGAATCTTTAAATTGTTGGGCTAAACCACCAGTTAGGTTGTTTAAAATTCCCATTGCACCACCATTAGATACAAGGTCACTTGTTAAATCCTTAGAAGAACTTCCTAAAGACTTCTGTTGTACCTTTAATTCTTTAACAGATAGGTTTTGGTCTTTTATAGAATCTTTAACGTGATTTAATTCAGTAGTTAATTTTTTTTGAGCTGCTAAAGAATTCTTTGGAGTGTCCCTTAATTGTTGCTCAAGTTTCTGCTGCTCTCTTACTAGCTCAATCGTGATTTGTTCTTGTTCTTCTAATACGCTATTTAAAAGATTAATGTCTTTGATAGCATCTTTAGCATTAACATTAATATCGATTGTTTTTTCTATTGCCATCTTATCTCTTGTTTAAGTGCTTTATATCCTTCCTTTAGTGTACTTGGTAGTTTGTGCTTCCCTTGTGCTATTCTTATCGCTTCCGTCTCTCCATTAGCGTATTTTAAACTCTCTAGTATTAATTTTATCATTACGTGGTTGTTATTATTATATCAGTCAATAAACTTTTATTGCTTGCGTATTGTACTTGACCACTTAGTTTATAAGTAGTATTTGCTTCTAACCCCCTAAATTGATAGTTTAAATTGTTTGTTTTATCAGCCAGCACATCATCAACATAAAGCCAATAGATAACAGCTCCAGTCGAAGCTGTCCAGCTAGTGTCAATTGTAGTAGAAGTTTTAGAGGTTACACTAAAATTAGCCATTCTTGGTAAGCCTGAATTAATATCATTTGCCAAGTCTATTGAACTATTAAACACATTAAACAGCTCTAAATCAGTTTTGTTTGTTAGTAGGTTTGTTTTTATAGTGTTTATTCTATAGCTTTTATTTGCTATTATAAATATGTCATTTAGTTGATATTGCAATAATATCTTTAAAGGTAGATAAGCAGTTACTTTTGTCTTTCTGGCTTGTTTATCAAATATGCTAGTAATGTAGTTTATATAGTTATTTTGAAACAATGAGTTTGGATTAAACACGAGAGTTGTTTCGTCCATCTCACCACCGAAATTCAAAGTATTATTGCCAAAAATACCAGCGTTTGAAGGTCGTTTATAGTTTGTTGGTGTTGGGTTTCCAGTACCTCCCCAAACAATAGCATCGTTTGGATCTGTATTATTACAATACAACAAAAGCGGTGCGCCTATAGTAGCTTCTAAGTTACTATCTAATAGAGAGCCTTGTGTAACTGTAGTTAAAGCTCCGTCATCGCTTAAACGCTCGTACATCATCTTTTCAAAACCTACTTCAACTTTATAAACACCTCCATCAAATTCATCATTTCCAAAGCTTAAATTTCCAAAGTCATCGTCTTGAATTTCATCCGAAAATTTTACTAAAAAATATTTTTTACTTTTAAATTTAAAATCTATTTCTTTAAATTGAAGCAGTTTACCCACGCTTGATTTATTAACGTCTACATATTCTGTAATGTCGTAAGTATTCCCAGCGTTATAGTAATCTTGTAATGACCTAACTACTATAATACCGTTTTCTTTATATGCTGTTAGATTATACAATTTAAACAAGGAAGTTAAAAAGTCTATAACCTTCATTTGTGGCACTTGACGAGATACAATAAAAGTGTTTAATATTGAGTTACTAGGGAAGCTATATGAAGCCGCTTGACTAGAACCATTAGGTACTGGTATTCTTGTAAGAGTTAAAGTCTGATTACCTATTGTTAATGTGTTTTCCGATTCAACAGTAAAAAACACATTGCTAGGTATAAAGTTTGTTATGTTAAAGTCTATTGTATGAGTTGCAGCGGTGTTAAAAGTATCCTCTGCATACACTTGACCGTTAGGCGATGTTATTCTAACTGTTACAGATTCTGTTGTTGTTAGTGTTATATTGTAAACAAACCTATAACGATTATCGCTAGATAAAGGTCTAACATCAAATAAAGAGGTAAGTGTTAAATCGTTAAGGCTATTTGTAACAGTTAGAATTCCTCCGCTAGTTAATGCGTTACTAACAGCTCCAGAAGCTCTTTGTAATAACATATAAACCCTTTTAAAATTAAAGGAGTTAAAAAAGTCATTACTAAAAGTGAGGTTGTATTTTAGCTCTATAGCTTCTATTATTTTTTTTATTTTAAGAGCTGGTTTTAAATCTGTAAATATTAGCCTATTGCTTTCAAATCTATATTCTCCGTTGGGGGCTATATTAAAATATTTACTATGAGTTACTAACGGAAAGGCTACATCTAAATCTAAAGTACTTTCAAACTTGCTTAAGACTGTAGCGTTGTCATAGGTAAAATTTAAACTATCTGGAAAAGGTAAAGAGCTTAAATTATCGTCTTGCATAACATCTTTTAACTCTATTATATCTCCAAAGAAAACAACCTTATAAGAATAAGCCTTATTCTCTTTTAGGTCTACTGTATTGAGTCTTATAGTTCCCTTTCTAAAATCAACACCGTTTAATTTTATTATTGCATCAGCTTTAAACCTTGCATCAAAACTATTTAAGACGTCTGTATCTTGGTAGTGTTTAAAAAACTTGTTGTTTTTCTTTGAAGCTGGTAGGTTAAACTGTTGTGAGAATGTTGTAAATATTTTAGATATATCTCTAACGTCTTGGATGCTATCTGAAATACTTAAGCTTTCATCTTTAAACATATCCATTTTAACAAAGTCAGAAAAAATTTCATATAACCCTCCGCTTTGCATTATATTACTAGCAAGGGTTAATTGTGTATTTGAATCAACAGACAGAACTTTTGCAGTTGTGTTATTTGTTAAGTTTTTAACTACGTCTCCGACTGAAATTGTTTCTGTAAAATTTGCAGTAACACTAACAAGTTTAAACGCTAGTGTTGAACTTGCAAACCCTGTGTTTAGCAGTTGACTTCGTATATATAACTCTATTATCTGCATCTATCTAATGTTGTTAATTGTGTTGTTTGAATATTCAACCTCTATAGTGTAGTTTATTAGCTTGTCGTTTAATTGGGTTTTAAACGCTAGGCTAGATGATGTTATAG
>Ga0208814_1001477_pt1 | contig 10972 bp, 17 predicted proteins | sample MalvirAntarct_55_FD_184253 | JGI IMG/M metagenome (GOLD analysis project Ga0208814, IMG submission 184253) | Marine viral communities from the Global Malaspina Expedition - Malaspina viral metaG Antarct_55 (SPAdes) (version 2) | ecosystem: Environmental > Aquatic > Marine > Oceanic | place...
TTTGGTTTAACAGCAACAGGAGCTAGTACTTTATCTCATGATTATTTCATGGCTTCACAAGACAGAGCTGTTAGTTATAGTCCTAATGATTAAAAATTTTTTTAAAAAGATTATTGATAAAATATTTGGGAAGCGTTGTTTATGTAAAGGTGATACTTTACATGTAGCTCATATGTGTTCCGAATGTGGAAAAATTCATTAACAAATAAAAGGAGAAATAACATGGCAAAACGAGGACTATACGACAATATAAATGCTAAGAAAAAAGCTGGTACTTCAAAAAGTAAAGCTAAAAGTACTATCACACCTAAAGCTTATGCCAATATGAAAGCTGGTTTCCCTAAGAAGAAAAAGGAAAAGAAAAAGACAGCGTAATGGCAATTAGAAAGACAACAAAAGGTCCAGGCGCTAATTACAGGCCCACTAAATCTGGTGCAGGTATGACAACAAAAGGTGTTAAAGCTTATAGAGCTGCTAACCCAGGATCTAAATTAAAAACAGCTGTGACTGGAAAAGTGAAAGCTGGATCAAAATCTGCTAACAGAAGAAAATCGTATTGCGCTAGAAGTGCAGGACAATTAAGAAACTCTTCTGCTAAGACAAAGAACGATCCTAATTCTCGTATCCGTCAGGCACGAAAAAGGTGGAAATGTTAAATGATAGATGCAGAACAAGTAATATATAAATTAAATAGAGCTTTAGATAGAAGAATAGAAGCTCTTTCTCTTTCTGTCACATCCGGTGGGGTTGACAAGATGGAAACATATAAGTATATAATAGGACAAATTAATGCATTGGAATCAGTGCGACAGGAAATCTCTAACCTGCTAAATGAGAAGGAGCAAGAAAATGAAAACACAAACGGAACTGTCGTCAACATCGACAGAAATACCAAAAATACACCTACCTAATAAAGAATTAGTTGGTGTAAAAAAATCTAAAGAAGAACCAATAAAAGAAATTACAAAAGAAACTACAAAACTTCCTCAACCTACCGGTTGGAGAATGTTAGTTTTACCTTTCAGAATGAAAGAAAAAACTGACGGTGGAATTCTATTAGGTAACGAAACAATAGACAGACAACAAGTTGCATCTCAATGCGGAAACGTTTTGGCGATGGGAGATGGTTGTTATGCTGATAAAGATCGTTATCCAAAAGGTCCTTGGTGCAAGGTTGGAGATTGGGTAGTCTTTGCTCGATATGCTGGCTCAAGGATTGAAATAGATGGTGGGGAAGTAAGACTCCTCAATGAAGACGAAGTCTTAGCAACAGTCAAGGATCCTACGGATATCTTGCATAAATATTAACATAGGAAGGAACTATGCCAGAAATAGAAGAAAAGAAAAAAGAGCCTATGGTTGACATTGATACATCTTCTCCAGATACGGAAGTAGATTTACCAGAAGTTAAACCAGATGGAACAGTTATAGAAGAACTTGTAGCTGAAGAAACAAACGAACCAGTAAAAGAAGAAACAGTAAAAGAAGAATCAGTAAGAGAAGATGATAAATTAGCTGACTATAGTAAAGGTGTACAATCTCGTATTGCTAAACTCACAAAAAAAATGAGAGAAGCAGAACGTAGAGAAGAAGCCGCTACACAATATGCAGCCTCTTTAGAAGCTCAAAGAACTCAAGAACAAACTAGATATAAAAAATTAGATACAGATTATACTAAAAGATTTGAGTCCAATATCAAAATCGGAATGGAGTCGGCACAACAAGCATTAGCTGCTGCGATCGAATCCGGTAACGCACAAGAACAAGTAGAAGCTAATAAAAAAATAGCAACTCTTGCTTTTGAAAATGCTAAATTGGAAGAACGTAAACAAGCAGAAACATTTGATCAGGGTGAGCCTGTCAAACTTTCTGACGGTGGAAATTTACCACGACAGACACCAAGAGAACTACCTAGACAAGAAATCTCTGATCCCAAAGCGGAAGGATGGGCATCTGAAAATACATGGTTCGGACAAGATAGAGCTATGACTTTCACTGCTTTTGAAATTCACAAGGATTTAGTAGAAAAAGAAGGGTATGATCCTAAGTCTGATGAATATTATGTAGAAGTTAACAAAAGAATTAGAGTTGACTTTCCTCAGAAATTTGGTAATACTAGTAATTCGTCCAGAGCCGTTCAGTCGGTCGCTTCAGCAACAAGAAGTGTTAAACCCGGACGCAAAACTGTGAGACTCACTTCCTCTCAGGTAGCAATAGCTAAAAAATTAGGAGTGCCACTCGAAGAATATGCGAAACAATTAAAACTCACGAAGGAGGCATAAGCATATGAAAAAAACAGAAAATACGACTTCTCGTGCGGCTGTTACTAGGTCAAAGACTGAAAGACCAAAAACGTACAAGCCACCGTCATCTTTAGATGCACCAAAAGCGCCAGATGGCTTTAGACACAGATGGATAAGAGCTGAATCAATGGGATTCAACGACGGTAAAAATATTTACGGTCGATTAAGAGAAGGATACGAATTAGTGAGAGCTGATGAATATTCTGATCAAGATTATCCAATAGTGGCTGAAGGTAAATACGCTGGGGTCATTGGAGTAGGCGGCCTTTTGTTGGCAAGGATACCCGAAGAAATCGCAAAGCAAAGACAAGACTATCAGAAAAAACTTACTGAGGGTCAAGACGAAGCGGTTGAGAACGATCTACTTAGGGAACAACATAAGAGTATGCCGATCAATGTTGATCGACAATCTCGTGTAAGCTTCGGTGGTACAAAAAAATAAAGCAATTTATTTATCATCGATTTAAATAATAACAATAGTTCACAACGATGTTGTGAACACAATGGAGAACAAACAATATGGCAAATAGAAACGCAGCCGGTTTTGGTATGATTCCGTCAATGAGAGTTGGTAATACACCTTCTATTCAAGGACAGTCTAAATATGAAATCGCGGCTAACTATGCGACGTCCGTATTTCAAGGTGATCCCGTAAGCGTAAATGTTAATGCAACAACAGGTGGACACGTAGTATCTGCAATTGCTGGAACAGCGATGGTTGGAGTTTTGAATGGAGTATTTTTTACTGCACCAACAACTTTGAAACCAACGTTTCAAAACTTTTACGCCCAAGTAACACCAGGAAACGGCGAAACAATAACAGCGTTTGTCAACGATGATCCTTTTCAGGAATATCTAATGGCAACGAATGCAACGTTGGGAACAACTGTAGCACTAAGACAATCTAAAGTAGGTTTGACTTATGCAACAAGTGCTTCTTCAACTGCTGGATCAGGAGCTTCTAGTATCACACTAGATATAGCCTCTGCAGCGACTACTGCTAAGCAATTAAGAGTAGTAAGAGTAGCTGAAGATCCAGAAAACCAAGATGAAACAGTAGCGTTCTGCTCAGTGATAGTAAAAGTAAATCTATCTCAGTACGTTGTTGGATCGTTAGCAACAGGAATATAAGGATATAAATCATGGCAATATCACGATCACAACTAGTTAAAGAACTAGAACCAGGTTTAAATGCTTTATTTGGCCTGGAGTACAAAAGGTATGAAAATCAGCATGCTGAAATTTATACATCAGAATCAAGTGACAGAGCTTTCGAAGAGGAAGTTATGTTATCTGGATTCGCTAACGCGCAAATAAAAGGTGAAGGTCAAGGGGTTGCATTTGATGAAGCTCAAGAAACTTACACTGCACGTTACACAAACGAAACGATCGCATTAGCATTTGCTATCACAGAAGAAGCTATCGAAGATAACCTCTACGATAGACTAGCTTCAAGATACACAAAAGCTCTTGCAAGATCTATGTCGAACGCTAAAGAAGTAAAAGGTGCTCAACCATTGAACAACGGTCTACCAGGTGTAGCCACGTTTAACTCTGGTGACGGAGTATCTTTATTCAATACAGCTCATACTACTATCAGTGGTACGAACGTATCGAATACTTTGACTACGCAAGCTGACTTAAACGAAACTTCATTAGAAGCTGCTTTAATTGATATCGCTGCTTTCACTGATGAAAGAGGTTTAAGAATCGCTGCAAAAGGAGTAAAAATGATTATTCCTTCTGCTAACCAGTTCAACGCTGAGAGATTGATGAAATCTCAAGGTAGACCTGGAACAGCTGATAACGACATCAACGCTATCAACAGCATGGGAATGATCCCACAAGGTTATAGAGTTAATAACTTTTTAACTGATGCTGATAGTTGGTATATCATTACTGATGTACCTAACGGTATGAAAATGTTCCAAAGAACACCATTGACAACTTCAATGGAAGGGGACTTTGATACTGGAAACGTAAGATACAAAGCTAGAGAAAGATACGTGTTTGGCGTATCTGACTATAGAGGTATCTTCGGTTGTGAAGGTGCGTAAGCATAAATAATTTAATAAGGCGGCCTTAAAACCGCCTTATTTTAATTTTACTTTAATAAACTCATGAAAAAATTTTTAATAAAAATCAGAGCTTCTGGCTACGCAGCTCATTTTACAGTTACGACAAAAGACGAAGCTATATCTTTAGAAAATGCTATCATTGACAAACTAGGAAAAAATGATATAAGTTGGGACAAGTCAGAGTTTTATTCTTTGACAAAAACATGGTTAACATTTGAGGAGATCAAGGATGAGCCACTTACAAGACCTTTACAAACAGAAGAGGTCATTGGAGTTAAAATGGGAGCAGGAACATCTATCTGAAGATAGATACACTCTCGATATGGTTAGAATCGATAATAAGGTTCGAGAAGTTATAAACCATATCAAAATGGCAGAAGCTAAAGAAGCTAGTTTATCTGCTAAAGTAGAAGGTTCCGCACCACAAGTTTCCGTAGCTACTTAACAAAACGCTACATCGTTGAAATCGCAACTTCACTAGAGAATCTCTTGCACTTCACTTAAAAATCATATATATTTTAGCCACTATACATATTAATAACAAAACTAAATATAGACGCGTATAGTCGACATCCCTAGAGGACTATATTTATGTATTCTAGGAGGAATATAAAATGGCAAAAACAAACTTTTCTGGACCAATATCATCTGGAAATATACAAACAAGTAATACAGGTATCATCGGCTCTGGCGTAAGAAATGTTGGATTCGTTGAATTAGCAGCAACTTATCAATTCGGTTTTGCAGACTTTGAATATAATAATGATGATTCAATTGTTGCAAGTGCTCAAACTGGAGCAACTGGTATATCTACAATTATAGCACACACAAATGTGTTAGATGCAACTTCAGGTACTGTAGTTAACAAAGGCGGCTTTAAAGGAGCAGGTCAAATATCTATTAACTCAGCAGGTAATGATGCAGGAAAAAGTATTATTATTGTTGGAACTGATATATTTGGTAACATTCAATCTGAAACAATTGCAGCGGGAGGAAATAATGGTTCAGTTAAAACTGTTCAAAGTTATTTAACAGTTACTTCAATTACTTTCAGTGCTCAAAGTGCAGCAGCTGTTAAAGCAGGAGTAGTATTTGGATGTTTTATTTCATGGCAATGTAGATCAAATTTTAACTCTACACCATTGGCGCAAACAGCAGCAACAGTTACAGCTAACTTAGCAAATAACATTGTTATTCCTAAATTTTCAAGAATAACTGAAATGACACTTTCTAATGATGTAGCTTATAACACAGCAGGACTTGATGTTATGGTTGGGTCTAATTTAGGACAAGTGCCTTTAGATAACCCTGGCAACACTTTAGGAGCTAACTCTACAGAGTATAATTACTTTGCAGGTGCTAATACTGGTGGAGCTGGTTTGTCTGATTTGAAAGCAATTGGTAATTCTTCTACACCTTCACCGTTATTATTAACGGCTACAGGTTTAGTAAGTACTACTGCTTATCCATATCAAAAACTAAATCAACTAAACGTAAGTAATGGTGATACTTCACCTATCTTTAGAGATAAAGTTGTAATTTTCTCAGCAGCAACTGATGATACATTATCAACTGGATCTTCTACGTTTAAAGTTAAATGGTTACAAAATATTAATAACTCTCCAGACGGTTCTGGATACGTTATCTAATAAACAATAAATTAGTCTAGGTTCCTTCGGGAACCTAGATTTATAGGAGAAAAATTATGAGTATGGTAGGTCCAAAAGCACAAACATTATTTATAGGAGCAAGCGCTGCATCAATCGCGGCATCACAAACTACTGGAGGAGCAACAGCACTTGTTTTAACAGCTGGTGCAACAGCGGGTACATTTGCAACTTTAGGCCAATTTACATTTGGTATGAAAATAACAATAACTTCAGGTGGAGATGAGTCTGATGTTGATTTTGCAATTGTAGGAACTAATTTAAGTGGTGCAGCAGAGAGTGAAACATTAGCTGGTCCAAATAGTAATACAGTTACATCTGTTAAATTTTATAAAACAATTACATCTATTACACCTAACGGTGCAGTAGGAAATGCTGTTACAGTAGGAAATGCTGTTTCAACAACAGGTTCAATTGCAACTTTTGCAGGCAGAACTAGATTAAGAGGATTGTTTGGAACTACTGCAGCAACAGCTGACACAATAACTAGTTTTCATAACGGAGTTAATACTTCTGAAACTAGAACGTTTGCGGTTCACAATCCTTTAGCAGCTAAAACTTTTATTAATCCAGCAGATCCGCGAGATGGTATTTTATTTAAAGATGGCTTAACGGTAGATATGCCTAATAATAGTTTCTTAAGTTTAACTATCTACTACGATGGTTAGGAAATATAAATGGCTAATGTTACTTCTGATACATATACTTTTGACCAGACATTCTCTATAGACGAAATTATAGCAGATGCTTTCGAACGTCTTGGTTTAGTTAATTCAGCCGGTCACCAATTAAAAACAGCTAGAAGATCTTTAAATATTTTATTTCAAGAATGGGGGAATAGAGGAGTTCATTTTTGGGAAATAGGAAATACAAATATTAATTTAATTGTAGGCGCTTCAACTAACGCTGACGCAACAGCTGAAGGTTCTGGAACTTATACTTTTTATAGAAGTGCTGCGGATGTACCTGATGGTGGAGAACCACCTCAAGCTACAACTGTTCCCACAACTAACGTATTTGGAATAACAGATATTTTAAATGCCACTTTTAGATCAGGTTATAATACTACAAGTCAAGCTGATACAGGATTAACTAAAATAACTAGAGATACTTATTCAGCAGTAGGCAATAAATTTGCTGTAGGAACTCCTAGTCAATTTTGGGTTCAAAGATTTATAGATAGAGTTACAGTTACTTTTTATCCCTTACCTAATAGTTCAGCAGCATCTAATTTTGTTAATGTTTATTATGTAAAAAGAATTCAAGATGCAGGAGATTATACTAATGCAACAGATGCTCCTTATAGATTTATTCCTTGTATGGTTTCCGGATTATCTTTTTATTTATCTATGAAATTTGCTCCTGAAAGAACACAGGAAATGAAATTATTATATGAAGATGAATTAGCTAGAGCACTATCAGAAGATGGTTCAGCAGCTAGTACATTTATTACTCCAAAAACTTATTACCCAAATATCTAATTATGGCTAGATTTGCAAAAGGAACTAACGCATTAATGATCTCTCAAAGATCAGGAGCAGCTTTTCCATATAATGAAATGGTTCAGGAATGGAATGGTATCTGGGTACATAATTCTGAGTTTGAACCTAAACAACCACAACTAGAACCAAAACCCGTGGTCGGTGATCCACAAGGTTTACAACATGCTAATCCAGCAAGAACAGAATTTTATACTCCGATGATATTACCTAATGATGCTTTTTTAACAGATACTACAAGTAAAGTTATTGTAAACGAACCAAACCATGGTAGAGCAACAGGAGATGCTGTTAGATTTAGAAACTTAGCTAGATCTATTAATGGAGTTCTAATAGTAAATATAATGCCTTCCACTACTTTAACTGCTCAAATTAGTGCAACAGATGAAACAATAACTGTAGCAGATACTTCTGCTTTTTCATCTACAGGATATATAGTTATAAGTGAAGGTGCAGATAGTAATGAAACAATTCAGTACACAGGAAAAACAGGTACAACATTTACAGGTTGTGTAAGAGGATCATCAGCTCCAACTTATGGATTTCTTGCACTTACCACAACAGCTTCTAGTCATATTTCTGGGTCCTCGGTTAACGGATCTTTTATAATTGCAAAAATTAATGATACAACATACTCCTTTGACACAACTGTTAATAGTACTATAGTAGGCAACGGAGGAGGTTTTCCAGTTTTTGCAGGACCTGTAAATAATAGAGGATAATTATGAGTGGAATTTCTAAATATACATATTCAACATTAACAACAGCTATAAGAGATTATACAGAAGTAGGTGCTACTGTTTTAACTCAAACTATTATAGATGGTTTTATTATGGCAGCAGAGAATAGAATTTTTTATGAAATACCTATGGACTCTGATAGACGCCAACAATCTACAACTATGGTTACAGGACAACAAACTCTTAACTGTCCAGATGGTGCTTTATTTACTAGAGGAATACAAGTTTACACAGCTACGAATGGAGCTATTACAGGAGCTAATACTTGGTTAGAAAAAAGAGATCAAACTTTTTTAAACGAATATATTTCTAATAACACAACTACAGGAATTCCTAAATACTATGCTCAATTTGGGGGAGCCTCAGCTGCTGGAACAGGAACGTCAGGTCATTTTATGTTTGCTCCCGTACCTAGTGCTACTTTTTCAGTTCAAATACATTTTAACAAAATGCCTGTTGGTTTAGGATCAGGAGGAGATGGTAATTCAGATACCTATATAAGTACTTATTTTTCACAAGGTCTATTATATGCTTGTTTAACAGAGGCTTTTGCATTTTTAAAAGGTCCGACAGATATGTTGACACTATATGAAAATAAGTATAAACAAGAAATTGAAAAGTTTGCAGCATTGCAACTTGGAAGAAGAAGAAGAGATGATTACACGGATGGCACAGTAAGAATCCAAGTTCCTTCTCCTTCACAATAAGGATATAAAATATTATGACAATAACATCAGCAATAGCCAATTCATTTAAAGTAGAAATTTTACAAGGTGGCCATAATTTTAATGATGGCAGTGGAGCTCCTACAGGTAACGCTTTTAAAATTGCTTTATTTTCAAGTGACTCAGCATCTTTAAGTAAAGCAACAACTGCATATGCAGCACCTTCAAATGTAAACGCAGTACCGACTTCAACACTTGAAGTTAGTGTAAAAACTACTAATAATGGTTCAACTAATACTGGTTACACTGCAGCCGGAGTTGCTTTAACAGCAAGTGCCGATCCAGTACTATCTGGTGACACGGCTTGTGTAAAATTTCAAGATGTCAGTATTACTTCAGCTACATTCACAGCAAGAGGTTGTTTAATTTATAATTCAACAGCAGTTACAGGATTCACAACTAACAGGGCGGTTTGTGCTGTAAACTTTGGTGCTGATAAAACTGTAACAAGCGGAACTTTCACAGTTCAATTTCCAGCTCAGACTGCAGGAAACGCAATCGTTCAAATAGCTTAGGAGGGTTACCATGCCCGATGTATCTTCAGGATGGGGTCGACTTACCTGGGGTCAAGCTAATTGGAATTCAGCTACAACATTTTCTCAAGGATGGGGAGCAAAAGCTTTTGGTGAAGATGAATGGGGCGATCTTTCTGGTTCAAGTATTTTACTTACAGGTTTATCCGCACAAACATCTCTTGGTGAATTAAATTTAGAAATAAGACCAGGATGGGGTACTTTATCTTGGGGTCAAAATGGTTGGGGTTCTATTGAAGAAGCAATCGAAACTTTACCCGAACTTTCATTATCAGCAAATTTAGGATCATTAACTGTATCCGATCAAGTAATGGGCTTAACAGGTTTATCAGCCACAGGTGCTGTTGGTTCTCTTACTGCTAGCGGAAGTCTTTCACTTACATTATCAGCTTTAAGTACACAATCAAGTCTTGGACTTTTAGCAACAGATGATCATTCTGTAGGTTTATCGGGACTATCAGCAACAAGTGCTATTGGAGCTCTTGTTTCTTTAGCAGAAACTAAAACAACTTTATCTGGTCTATCTAGTTCAATAGGTGTTGGAGAAATTACAATAACTTCTGCTCCATTAGTTGCTTTAACAGGTGTTGCAGCAACATCTGCTGTGGGAAGTATTTCACCAGCAGGTCAAGTAATGGGATTAACTGGCTTATCTTCTTCTTCTGCAATTGGTTCATTAACAACAGGACAGGTATCTATTGCTAGTTTAGTGGGATTAGGTTTATCTTTAACAGCTGAAGTAGGTATAGTATTTACTCAATTCTATGCAGATGTTGCAACTGGAACAAATAAAACGTATACTAATGTTGCAACTGGAACAAATAAAACGTATACTAATGTTGCAACTGGAACAAATAAAACGTATACAGACGTTAGTACGTAATAATTTAGGAGATAAAATTTAATATGGCATCAACTTTTACAAATCTTGGCGTAGAGCTAATGGCAACCGGCGAAAACGCTGGTACTTGGGGAACAAAAACAAACGCTAACTTAAACCTTGCAGAACAATTACTGGGTGGGTTTAAAATACAAACTTTAAATGCAGCAGGCGCAGGAGCTAACACTACTGCACTAGCTATAGCAGATGGTGCTTTAACAGGTGCAGCTCAAAATAGAGTTATTATTTTAGGAGCAGTATCACCGCAAGCAATTACAGGGAACAAAGTTGTAACAGTTCCTCTTCTTACAGAAACTTTTTACATTATAAAAAATAGCACATCGGGTGCTTATACAGTTCAACTAAAAGCAGCATCTGGTTCAGGTGCAACAGTAACTTGGTCTGCTACAGAAAAAAACTATAAACTTGTTTATGTAGATGGTGTTGCGACAAACACTGGTGTTTATGATGTAGGTTTTGGTTCAGCGACTGCAGCAGCAGGTTCTAATACTCAAATTCAATTTAATAGTTCAGGTGCATTTGCAGG
>Ga0208814_1001480_pt1 | contig 10960 bp, 8 predicted proteins | sample MalvirAntarct_55_FD_184253 | JGI IMG/M metagenome (GOLD analysis project Ga0208814, IMG submission 184253) | Marine viral communities from the Global Malaspina Expedition - Malaspina viral metaG Antarct_55 (SPAdes) (version 2) | ecosystem: Environmental > Aquatic > Marine > Oceanic | place: South...
ACAGGAAGCAGCCGATTTAATAACTACCAACAATAGAGGCTTTGAAAACATCGGTCCTGTTGAACTTTATAGCGATGAAGCCTTAGCTGAAATTAGAGAAGATCCTTCCATAACTAAAAAGGGTGGAATAGGCGAGTTGTTTGAAATGGGTAGAGATGCAAAAGAACTTTATAATCTTGCAAAAGATCCAGAAATGAGGAGTGATTTAATTGATGATATAAGATCTGGTATAGGAAACTTTATTTCTGGGGATCAATCTAATGTTGAAAATGAAGTAATAGAAAAAGATGCATTAGATGAAGCTGAAACAGATATTGCTGATGTAAATAAAAAAGAACTTACTAAAGGCCAGAGAGGAATAAAAGCTTTAGCGATGTTAGCTGAGGCATATGCTAATTCACAGAATAGCGGAGATACAGGAACTCCCGGATACATGATTGAAGGAATGGGCATATCCACTCCAGAGATTACAAGATACCAAGAAGGTGGCATAGCTAACATAGATCCAATGATGATGGCTGGCGGTGGGATAGCTAAGTTTGCAGATGGTAGTGGCAAAATAGGAGTACTTAAAAGAAGTATAAAATATTTAACAGATAAAGCAGACAAAGCTAAAGACGCACTAAATAAAGCTAAAAAATCAGAGACTAAAAAGAAACCAGATACTAAAAAGAAAGAAACTACAGAGAAAAAAACTAAAACAGAAAAAGCTAAAGAAGAAGTAATGAGAGCTTTGCCTCCTGAAATTGTTGTTCCAGCTGCTGCTATTGGTAGAGGAACCTACAGTTTTGGTAAAAAAATTCTTGAAAAAGCGGGTGGTGAAGGTGGTATAGGAAGAGGTGTTGCTAGAACAGCTGCTTATGGAACTATCGGAGCACTTGGTGCAAAAGCTCTATTTGGTAAGGATGAAACTGATGACAATAACGATGATGATTCAAGTGATGCAACCGTTCCTGAAATTGAAGAATCAAATTCAATGAGAGACATTCATTACGCTAAAAGTTTAGAACGAGCACAAGCAGCAGGAAGAACAGAACCTGTATTCATGGACTACCTTGCATCTTTCCCCGGAAGCTACACTGATAAGCTTGGTAAAGACCCTGAGTTTGCAAGACAAATGATGGCAGGATTCTTGGCTATGATGCAACCAAGTGAAGGCTTTGTTCCAAGAAATGCTATCGCTGACTTTGGACAAGCAGCTATGGCAGAAGGCGTTAGACAAGAAGAAGGATTGTCAGAACAAGAAAAGTTATTAGCAATGAGTGATGAAGATATTTCAAGACTACAAAACTTACAAGCTGGCGGTAGTAAATTAACAAAAGAGTCTATGTTAGCAGCACAGATGTTGCTAACAAAATTTAAAACAGTATTAACTGGTGATGAAGATGGAGAAGTGGTTGATGCACAAAACCCTGGTGTTTTATTAAATGACATTTCAATGTTAGCATTAATGCAAGAAACAAATCAAGATCCTAATGAACTAGCTAAAAGGATTATAAGAAAGACATAAAAAGTTATGCCTATAATAACTTTAGACAGTGGAGAAAGAATATTTGTTGAAAGCAATGACCCAGAAGAAATTAAAAAAGCTTCTGAAAGAGCTGCTAAAACAGGACCGGGTGGCTCTGGCTCTGGCCTAGGAGACATAGGAAGGGCAGTACCTGCTGCTGCTGTTTCAGCAGTCCAAGGTGTTGCTACTATACCGACCACAGTAGTAGATCTTCTTTTTAATACAGAAGTAACCGACAACGTTAATGAATTCTTTGAGTCTATTAAGCCAGACGTACAAGGTAGAGCTGGTAAAACAGTTCAGACGGTACTTCAATTTGGTATTCCAGGGCTTGGTGTTACTAAAGCCTTATCTGGATTAAGCAAAATAAAACAACTAGCAGCCATAGGTGCGGTAGATGCTGCCGTTGCTACAGATGATATCGATACTTTTGCAGATATGTTTGATAAAGAAAGCGATGAAGAAAGAATTAAAAATCTTAAAGGCAGAGAGGCTGCTGCTGCAAGATTAAAAGAAAGATTGCAAGTTTTTGCTGAAACATCAACATTTGTTTACGCTGCTCCAAAAATTGTTGGAGGCGCAGTCGGATTAGCAGGAGGCGGATTAGATTTAGCTGCACCTTATTTTAATGCACTAGCCAAAGGTTTAAATAATAAAACCGGGGGTGTTGCAGCTGCAGAAAAAGCAGACAAAGGTGTGTTTGATTTCTTAAGAAAAAACCTGACATATGGTGGTACGTTTGAGCAAACTGCAAAAAACAATACAGCAATATCAAATGTTCACCAAGCTCAAAAATCATACGCTGTAGATCTTACTCTAGGAGTTGGAGATGCTATGGATAAAGTTCAAAAAACAATAGGAGAAGCTGCATCAAGCGGAAAGTTAAATGAAACAGATGCTTTAGATTTGGTTAAAGCAATTACATCTTATAGAAATCCTTTAATTGTTGTTGAAAGAAATTTTCCAGGGCTAACCGGAATACCAAAAAGAGCTAAGATGAAACAGATAGAAACTGAATCATTTAATAAAATAAAAAGCTTTGAAGGTTCAGGAAATAAAATAGATTACGAAACTTTAAATGTAGATGTTGACAATCATTTGTCTTCTATACTTGGAGATAACAAAGAATTGTTTCGTCAAGAAGAAGCACTGTTGTCTAAGTTGGTTGCAGGTAAAACTACCATACCTAATCTAACTTTAGAATCAGGGTTTAAAGAAGCATTGATTTTAAACAATGGCATGTATGGAACAACTCTTTACAGAACTTTTTTAGATCCAAAATTTCAACCAGCACCTGAAGTATACGATAGAGCTATTAAAAAAATAGCAGAAATAGCTGGTTTAAAAGGAGACCTTGCCGAATCTCAAGCAAGACAAATATTTAACGATATAAAGAATCCTGAAAATATTAAAAAAACTTATCAGACTCCAGAATTGTATGTAAATAATATAAAAAGTGGATTATTAAAAGGGAAAAAATTAAAAAACTTGCCTGAAATTAGAGAAGCTTTAGGTGAAATAACTCCTCTTAATTACAAAGAAGGATCAGAATGGAAACAAGCTTTACAAGATGAAGCTTTTGCAACAACCGCTACTATGTCTAAAGTTGCTACTTTAGTAGGAGACATAAAAGCTTTTGATGATATAAAAATTCTTAATGACACAGCACTTCAAAGAGGAACAACACCCTTTCTAAAAACTGTTGATGATTTTAAATCAGAGAACATAAATACTTTAGACTTTGAAACTAAAAAATTAAGAGATATTATTCCAGCTGATGAAATAAATGGTGTGAACGTTGACTATGTAAAGTTTGGTCCTGAAGCTGGTGCTTTAGAAAATACTTATGCACCAGAGGTTTTTGTTAAATCTCTTGGAGTAGCAGCAGATGGTTTTAAAGAACTAATGCCTGATATTTTAAAAAATACTTACAAAGGATTGTTGGCTTTAAAAACAGTAGGACAATACAATAAAACTTTATTATCAATTGGTGCTCACATAAGAAATAATACTAGTGTTCCAATTTTTGCAGCCATGAACGGAAACCTTGGACCCTCTGCTAATTTTACAAAGACTTTTAAACAATCATTTGCTGGCGTACTTGATCCAAGAGGGAAAACAAAATACAAAGAAGAAATTAAAGAAGCAAGAGATTATCAAATTGTAGTAGGAAGAGGAGTGCAATTACAGGAAATAGCTGACGTAGGTGCTTATGTTGTAGAAGATGTTGCTTTGATGAAAAAAATACAATCAAATGGTGTTATAAGTAGAATACAAAAAGCTATATTACAACCTATTGAAAGAGTTTATACAGGTTCAGACAACGCAGCTAGGATGGTAAACTGGAATGGTGAACAATCGAAACTTACAAAAGTTATAGCTGACTCTGCTGATGATGCTGTTATTCCGGTTACTGCTGTTAAAAATTTTTCTGATCCTGATATTCAAAAGCTTATTAAAGCTTCGGGACCAGATGAACAACTAGGGGCTGTTGTTCAAGCAGGTGAATTAAAAAAATTAAGCCAAGAAATTTTTGAACAACAAACAAGAGATGGAGTAAAAAATCCTAAAAATTTATTAGATAAATTTATTAAAGGCGAGGGTGCAACCATAGCTTTAGATATAACACCAACTTATTCAAGAACCCCTGAAATAGTAAAACAATTAAAATTTATTCCTGTGTTTGGTAACTTTACAGCTTTTCCTGCTGAAATTTTTAGAAATACTGGCAACACTATAGAAAGAGCAATTAAAGAACTAGCAAGCAGTAACTCTGAATTACAAAAAGTAGGAATGAGAAGAATAACATCTGCATTTACAACAACTGTTGGGTTGCCTGCTGGATTAACAGCAGCCGGTTTAGCTTTAACAGGTTCAGATCAAGAACAAATAGATGCATACAAAAGATCCTTTGCTGCACCTTGGGAAAAAACAGCCACCATGATCCCAACTGAAACAGATTCTGCTGGGAACATTACAGGTTTTGTTAATTACAGTTACACCAATCCTTATGACTTTTTACAAAGACCTGTTAGAGCTGTATTAAATGCTGTTGCTCAAGGTAATAGAAACGAAGCAAGCTTAATGAATATAGTAGGCAATGCAACAATAGATTCAATAGGAGAAATGACAGATCCTTTTTTATCTACAAGCCTTGGTGCGAATGCAGTTCTTGAGGCTAAAGAAGGAAAAACATCTACAGGTAGAAATATTTTTAATGAATCAGATGTGTTGGGCACTAAAATGCAAAAACAATTTTTACATGTATTTAATGCAATAGCACCAACAGCCCTTCCAGTTACATTTGAGGTTGATGCTGAAGGTACTCAGATCGTACCAAAAGATTTTATTACTGCCGTTGCTTCTTTAGCTACTGGAAAAAAGGGAGCAATCAGTCCAAGGGGTAAACCCATTGATGTTGCAGAAACAATGGTGTCAGCATTTACAGGAATAAAAGTCGTTAAACCACAGATTGATAGATCTCTTTATTACAAAGCAGCCGAAGCTAAAAGAGCCATAAGAGAAACAACCAATGAATACAACAGGTTGTTAAGATCTAACAACGAAAGAGATGCACAAGACTTTGTTCAAGGATACATCAACACCAATGAAGCCAGATACAATTCTTTACGAACGCTTTACACGGCCATAGAAGATGCTAGAACTCTTGGTCTAAAAGAATATGAAATAGATGAACAATTAAAAGTTGCTAAAGTGGCTAATAGGGATATGGTCATGCAAGGATTGTTTAACCCAAGTCAAATTAATAAAGACGTTCTTAATTTTGCTTTACAAGGAACAGAAAGAAAAGCTGCTCAACCAGTCCCTGAATTAGATTTATCTAAAGCTCAAGTAGGTTTAACCGGGCAGAGTTTACAAGGACAATTTACAGACCCTAGTGTACAATCAAAAGCATCAGATGTTCTCAGACAGGAGGAGCTGAATAAAATTCTTACAGGAAAACCTTAAGCTTGGAAATTGACCTACCATTAGAAGTCTTCTACTCAAAGAAAAAGAAGTTCATTCTCAATCTAAACAACTATCGCAATGCTCACTACCGGGTATTGTCTATAGCCAAAAAACTTTACACCGATAATCTTATACCCAGGCTAGAAGACTTTGACAGTTTCTCTGAGCCGGTAACTCTAACCTACACCTACTACGCCAAGAGCAAAAGACGTATTGACGTAAGCAATCCCTGTTCAATCATAGATAAGTTTGCGTGCGATGCTTTGGTTAAAGCTGAGATCCTGGAAGACGATAGCTTCAAGCAGATCAAAGAAGTGGTCTATAGGTTTGGTGGCGTGGACAAAGAGAACCCAAGGTGCGAGCTGGTAATAACTTAGAACGGAATGCCCGTCTGAACCCAAGGCTTAATCTCAACTATCGTCCCATTCAAAGACTTCTTAATCCAGTCTACTTTCTCTAGCAGTTCTACCGGAAACCCAGAGTTAACTACTTGAATCAACTCTTCACTAGAGTAGAAGTTGGTGTCCTTTGAACTCTTATCGCCCGGAACGTTAACGAATCTAAAGTCATCCTTCTCGTACACAACTATGTCATCATCTTGTTCTACAACTCTGGCCGGTATCAGTTCTGGAATGTAATTGTGGCGAGGACAACCTACAGCTTGACGCTGGTTATTTATCTTCTTATCGTGCTGAGTGCAATGCCAGTGGCTATCGCCTTTATCTATGTCTACTTTTGCAAACCGACACGAACGACAATGAATTTTTTCAGGCAAAGCTCTACCCAGATAAGAAGCTTGTTGCCCTGGTGTCATGTAACTGCGGATACGATAGTCAGTCTCAGGTATGTAGTTCTCCGGGGGAGACTCAGACAGCAGAACGTTCTTAGCTTTCTCTATTAAAGTATCAAACAACTCTTTATCAAACTCAACTATCTCAGTGTAAAGATCTGAGTTGTTCTTGTTGTAGACAATGGCTATGGCGTGCTTGAATTTAAAGAAGCCCATGTACAAATGCAACTGAGCAGCGTACTCGTCTGACCAATCGCAATAGCTTCCTAACTTCTTTAGGTTATTAAATCGATTGTCGTTAGCCGTCTTGAACTCTAACAGATATGGGTTGTCTTGATCGAGCCCCGGAAGGTTACTGGCTACACCATCTATATGGCCTTTAACGTGCCCTCCTAGAGCTTTGGTTTCAAACTGTTTACCATTCTTATCTACGTCATAGATAGAAGCACCAGGTATCTTTCTGAGCTTCTTAATAAGGTCATCTTCTACCACGTTACCTAGGTCTAATAGACGTAGGACTCTTGGCTCCCAATCGTTTGGCATCAACCAACGATAACGCATCCACACTAGACGTTGGTTTGAATTACCAATACCACTAATGCCTAAGTAAAACCTTTTGTGTTGCTCTTCAATTAACTCAACTTGATCTAATAGTTCATGAACGATTGTCATAATTTTATTCTCTCATTTTTTTTTCTACTGGTTGATGATACACAATAACCATAGCATCACATTCTGGGCAAGATAAATTCGTTACAATATTGTAATCTTCATCGTCATAATCTTCTCCTGAATGATCGCCACCCCAGATTAATTTTTCGTTACAGCTCCAACAATTCATAATTTTATTCTCTCATTTTTTTTATTTCTAATACCGATAACGTTCTCGTACTTGCCTTGCTTCTGCACAACTATCTCAGATATTGTATCGAAAGCTCCATTGTTTATTAGTTCAGCAGCCATCCACGCTTGCTTTGGAGATCCCCATTCATCGGTTATCTTCTTCCATTTACGCACCGCCATGTTGTGTGCTGTGGGGTGTCCAAACATAAGAGGCATCTTCTTAGGAAAGAATTCATCTCCAACTGTAAAGACAACCTGACAGTAATCACTGCCGTTCTTAGACTTGGTAACAGTGGCATAGATATCTGTAACGGGTTTGAACACCGGCTTAGATTTTTTTCTTTCGTCCGATAGAACGGCTTGCTTCTCTGCCTTGGTTCTTCTAGCGACCTCTCTTTCTTTCTTAGTCCACAAGGACTTGGTTTGTTTTGATTCAAACACCTGTCCACATTCAGCACATTCCTTGGCTGATGGAGAGTTGATCACGTTACAAGCAGAACAAATCTTGGGATGATAGCGACCTTCGTTAGCCTGTCCGGGAGATACTTCGTCCAAGCATCCATGACGAGCAACGTTCTCTCCATAGTCTAAGAGCAGACAATTGCTTTTGTCTTCGTGGATTCTCATTCCCCTACCGCACATCTGGACGTAAAGACCAATGCTTTGTGTAGGCCTAAGCAACGCTATGCAATCTGTCCTGGGGGCATCCCATCCTTCAGTAAGCACACCAACGTTACAAAGCGCATGGATCTTGCCAGACTCAAAGTCAGCAAGCGTTTGACTACGCTCTTTGCTAGGTGTCTCCCCGGTTATAACAGCAGCACTGATGTTGTACTGCTTTAGATACTGTGTCATCTTCTCAGCGTGTAGGACTGATACACAGAAGAATACTGTTGCTGTTCTGCCTTTGGTGTAAGCGTTATCAATCCAATCGCTCACAACTTCTATAATGGTTTCATCCACCATAGCCACTTCTTCTAACTCTTTCTCTCTGAAGTCTCCGTTCTTAAACTTGAGGCTGACTGAACCGGCATCGATAATAGCGTTCTCATTAACAGCGTAAGCTGAAAGTCTGCACAGATAACCTTCTCTAATAAGTTCTGGGATAGATACGGTGTAAGCCAAGCCTTTAAAGAAATGATCTTTACGATTCCCGTATATGTATCCCTGTCCCATGCGGTAAGGTGTTGCAGTGCAACCCATAACCTTCATGTCTCCGCGAGCAGAAAGCTCAGTAATAATCTTTTGATACCTGGTGTGTGATGTGGGTGGTACGTTGTGTGCTTCATCTATAATCATGTAGTCAAACTTACCAACCTTAGCCAATCGTTTAGGAGAGGCTAGTGTGTCTCTGCTGGCTATCAAAACTTGAGCATCGTGTTCAAAGCGTTTTAGCCCAGCAGCCAACACTCCAACCGGAGCATCTGGCCATACGGCTTTAAGTTTCTTCTCTGCTTGATCAACCAATTCTTTTCTGTGTGCTAAGACAATAAACCTAGCACCAGGGTCCTTAGCTAAAATCTCTTTAATAAAATGGGAGAAGATGATTGTCTTCCCGGCTGCGGTTGGTAATGCAATCAATGCATGTTCACTAGATGGTTTTGTTTCAAACCAATTGTGTAAGGAATCTATAGCATCCCTTTGGTAGTATCTTAATTTCAATGAACTATCTTATCTTCTTGTTTGTTTAAATTAATAAAAAGTTCTTGGTCATCGTTCTGTTCTAGCTTTTCAAATATTACTTCTGATATTAATTCCATAGCATCAATTGAACTGTGAGAAAAATTAAACGCTGCATCTACAGAAAACTTTAGAAGTGTTTTAATAGCAGATTCTGAATCTAAATCTTTTTTACCCCAACTTTCAATGCAAACAGAAAGATCTTGCATGACTGTGTCGCATGCTTCTTTATCTAAAAAATCTTCTTCTTTCATACATTCTCCTTATATAAGTTATAATTATTATAGGCAGTTCCTTCAAGATAATTAAGAACATTATCTTAAATAAGGCGAGGAGTAGCTAAAGCATTGCTCAGGTCAATGAGAGCATTAGCTACTCGCTCGGTTATCTCATCACAGAATCCCTCTCTCCTTTACCAGGTTGACCTGTTTCTGTAACTCTGCGATGAAATTCTTTTACTTGTCCCAATCAAACCCATCGTCATTTGATGACTCTGGTTCAACCGGGGCAGGTGTTTCTGGTGCAGTAGCTGTAGGTGTAGGACTAGGTGTGGGTGTAGCAGTTGCAGTCTTTGTATTGAACTTAGCAATTACATTCTTATCGTCCCACTTAGTACCGTCTCCTTTGTCTTTGCCTTCTTCTAATTTAAGAGTGGCATCGAAAGGAACGTTCATCATAGTCTCAAGAGCTTCAAGGTTGAAGTTCTCAACATCAGGATCTAAGCCCATAGCTTTTCTCCAATTACGGATTTTGCTTTTGGATACGTTCAAGCCGTTGCCTTCAAGCATAAAGTTTTCCCAGATTTTTCTTCCAGCAAATTGAGGACCAATAACTTCAAAAGTTATGTTGATCATCCTATGATTGTTGGCCTTACTCGTCTTAGCTTCCCAAGTTTGTCCAACCAATTCATAATCCCCGGCTGGCATTGGACCTATAGAACTACTGTCTAGTTCTTCTACGTCAGTTAAATTAATTTCAAAATCGCTCATTATTTATCTCCTATTTTATTTTTTAATGATTCTTTCAAAGCAGTTATGAATGCACTCCACTCTAGATCTAATGGGACGTTACCCAAATCAACTCTAGACTTTGCATCAAACGCAGCTGCATATTTGTGAAACAACTTTCGTTTGCCGTAAGACACACCCCTGGTTGTTTCTTTAAAGCCCTGTCCACTTGTACGAGTTGATACCTCGTAGTTTGCAAACAGGTTAAAATCCACCCATTCACGTACCATTGCTGATACCTTCTTGTGTAAATTTAATTCCCAACGATCGTAGGGCTCACGCTCTGGGTCGTTAAAAGTTCTGATGGCTACGTGAGAAAGTAAGATGACATGCATCTTCTTCTTTTGTAACGCATCAAACATTGTTAAGAGTCTGCGATAAAGCTCTGCTGACTCTGTATAACCTTTACCGAAACCCAAGGCTTCGATTGATTTGACTGAATGGTTTTGACACACTCTTTGTTGAACTAACTTCTCAGCCCAATCTGTTGTATCAAACACCACTGTTTTGTAATCATGCTCTTCATCGTGCAAGGTTTGTATTTGCTTGATGATGTCATCGTAGCTCTTACACAATGGAAAAGAAGGAACGTCAATAAAGTTTGTTCCATCCTCTGTCTTAATAAAGATCGGCTTGGGAGCTTGAGAAGCAAAGGTTGTCTTACCTATGCCGTCTGTCCCGGATATGTTGATCTTAAGTGTTGGCACTTTGATTCCTGTCTCTACTGTTTCTAATAAACTCATTTATCTATCCTCCTAAGTAAACTTCTAATCTTTTTCTTTTCTAAATGATCGATATCAAAATCATAAGCGGAAAATTCATAACCTCTCGGTGTGGTTTTATATGGCTTAGGTATGTCACCTGTTTTAATTGCGTAGGCAGCTACCAATAAATACCAGATTAAAGATTGGTCATCTTCATGTAGCTGTTCTAATATTTTTCTTGCGCCTGGTCTTGGGATTGTACTCATTACTTATCTCCCTTCAATGGATCTATGAACTGAACGTAAGGTCTTTCATTGATCTTAGTGCTTAGTCCTTCTTGTATCTTGTCGTATACGTCTTCATTCTCAGCCATTATCTTTTTTGATAAGGTCGTGTCTTCAACGTATTGAGTCTTGAATGGGAATAGATTCTTAGGTATGTCCTTCTTTAATTTAGA
>Ga0208814_1001482_pt1:5000-10958 | contig 10958 bp, 4 predicted proteins | sample MalvirAntarct_55_FD_184253 | JGI IMG/M metagenome (GOLD analysis project Ga0208814, IMG submission 184253) | Marine viral communities from the Global Malaspina Expedition - Malaspina viral metaG Antarct_55 (SPAdes) (version 2) | ecosystem: Environmental > Aquatic > Marine > Oceanic...
TGAAATCCTGTCTGAACATGGGGGGACCACCCTCCAAGCCTAAGTACTCCTCGACGACCGATAGTGAACAAGTACCGTGAGGGAAAGGTGAAAAGCACCCCGACAAGGGGAGTGAAACAGATCCTGAAATCGGAAGCCTACAAGCAGTCGGAGCCCCCAAGCGGGGTGACGGCGTACCTTTTGTATAATGGGTCAGCGACTTCATGTGCCGTGCAAGCTTAAGCCGTTAGGTGTAGGCGCAGCGAAAGCGAGTCTGAATAGGGCGAATAAGTACGTCGCATGACGACCCGAAACCAGGTGATCTATCCATGAGCAGGTTGAAGGCTGGGTAACACCAGCTGGAGGACCGAACCCGTGAATGTTGAAAAATTCTGGGATGACTTGTGGATAGGGGTGAAAGGCCAATCAAACCTGGACATAGCTGGTTCTCCGCGAAAACTATTTAGGTAGTGCGTCAGACGAATTCCTTGGGGGGTAGAGCACTGGATGGATGCGGGCGGCGCGAGCTGTACCAATTCTAACCAAACTCCGAATACCCAAGAGAAATATCTGGCAGACACACGGCGGGTGCTAACGTCCGTCGTGAAAAGGGAAACAACCCTAACCATCATCTAAGGCCCCCAAGTGACGGCTAAGTGGGAAACGATGTGGGATTGCTTTGACAACCAGGATGTTGGCTTAGAAGCAGCCATCATTTAAAGAAAGCGTAACAGCTCACTGGTCAAGCGATCCTGCGCGGAAAATGTAACGGGGCTTAAGCCGTCCGCCGAAGGTATGGGTGTGCAGCAATGCACGCGGTAGCGGAGCGTTCCGTAAGCCTGTGAAGGTCAGCCGTGAGGCTGGCTGGAGGTATCGGAAGTGAGAATGCTGACATGAGTAGCGATAAAGAGTGTGAGAGACACTCTCGCCGAAAGTCCAAGGGTTCCTGCGTAAAGTTAATCTGCGCAGGGTTAGCCGGCCCCTAAGGCGAGGCCGAAAGGCGTAGTCGATGGGAATCAGGTGAATATTCCTGAGCCAGTTGGAAGTGACGAATTCCGTAAATTGTCGGGGCTTATTGGATTGCTCCCGGCAGTGAAGGGGTTCCTGGAAATAACTCCAACGGAGACCGTACCCGAAACCGACACAGGTGGACTGGTAGAGCATACCAAGGCGCTTGAGAGAACTATGCTGAAGGAACTCGGCAAATTGCACGCGTAACTTCGGGATAAGCGTGACTCTGTTTAGGGCAACCTTTGCAGAGTGGCACAGGCCAGGGGGTAGCGACTGTTTATCAAAAACACAGGGCTCTGCGAAGCCGCAAGGCGACGTATAGGGTCTGACGCCTGCCCGGTGCCGGAAGGTTAAAAGGAGTGGTGCAAGCTGCGAATTGAAGCCCCGGTAAACGGCGGCCGTAACTATAACGGTCCTAAGGTAGCGAAATTCCTTGTCGGGTAAGTTCCGACCTGCACGAATGGCGTAACGACTTCCCCACTGTCTCCAGCATAGGCTCAGCGAAATTGAATTCCCCGTGAAGATGCGGGGTTCCCGCGGTCAGACGGAAAGACCCTATGAACCTTTACTGCAGCTTCGCCTTGGCGTTAGCGGCAACATGTGTAGGATAGGTGGGAGGCTATGAAACCGGGGCGCCAGTCTCGGTGGAGCCAACCTTGAAATACCACCCTTGTTGTCGCTGACGTCTAACCGCAGCCCGTTATCCGGGTTCGGGACATGGCGTGGCGGGCAGTTTGACTGGGGCGGTCGCCTCCCAAAGTGTAACGGAGGCGCGCGATGGTGGGCTCAGAGCGGTCGGAAATCGCTCGTCGAGTGCAATGGCATAAGCCCGCCTGACTGAGAGACTGACAAGTCGATCAGAGACGAAAGTCGGCCATAGTGATCCGGTGGTTCTGCGTGGAAGGGCCATCGCTCAACGGATAAAAGGTACTCTAGGGATAACAGGCTGATTTTGCCCAAGCGTCCACAGCGACGGCAAAGTTTGGCACCTCGATGTCGGCTCATCACATCCTGGGGCTGGAGCAGGTCCCAAGGGTTCGGCTGTTCGCCGATTAAAGTGGTACGTGAGCTGGGTTCAGAACGTCGTGAGACAGTTTGGTCCCTATCTGCCGTGGGTGTACGAAGCTTGAGAGGATCTGTCCCTAGTACGAGAGGACCGGGATGGACACACCTCTGGTGGACCTGTCGTGGCGCCAGCCGCGCAGCAGGGTAGCTAAGTGTGGAATAGATAACCGCTGAAAGCATCTAAGCGGGAAACTAACCTCAAAACAAGGCTTCGCCGAGAGCCGTGGTAGACCACCACGTTGATAGGCCAGGTGTGGAAGTGCCGCGAGGCATGGAGCTTACTGGTACTAATCGCTCGATCGGCTTGATCGTTCTTAGTTGAACTCATGAGCGCATTGCATGCGCCAACAATGATGTCTTTCGCATCCGTTTCGTTGACCTGGTGGTTTTGCCGAGAGGTCCCCACCCGATCCCATTCCGAACTCGGTCGTTAAGCCTCTCTGGGCCAATGGTACTTCGTCTTAAGGCGCGGGAGAGTAGGTCGCCGCCAGGTCTACCAAACGGATGCAACTCATCAGATCACCCCTTGCCATCACACACCGGCGCACCCCTACGCGCCAATCCCATCTGCCGCGGGGTGGAGCAGCCCGGTAGCTCGTCAGGCTCATAACCTGAAGGTCACAGGTTCAAATCCTGTCCCCGCACCCAAACATCCATAACGCCCGCCAGGATTAATCCCCCGGCGGGCGTGCCTGCGTCTGGGACAATGGATCAGTCCAGCACGTCCGACAGACGCCGCCAGAGCTCCTGGTCGAAGTTTCGGTCAACAGCCGCCGCACCGGTGCGGACGACCACCAGGCGACGGCTCGGAACAACGTAGAGACGACGGTCCAGGGCCCCGAAGGCGCCCACCAGGTCGGACGGCGCGGTGGGGATCAGGGGGCCGTCGCTCCGTGCGCCCTGGGCGCTGATGACATGGTCGCCGCCGTTCAGCCACCAGAGCCGCCCATAGGCCGGGTTGGTCTCCGAGGGCTGGAAGAGGGCGTCCAGCTGGTCTTGCGAGATGACGCGGCTTCCGTCCGCCGCCAGCCCATGGTCGAGGATCATAAGGCCGAAGAGGGCGATGTCCTGCGGCGTCGTCACCAGTCCAGTGGCGTTCCCGACGGAGGCAAGCGCGGCCGGCCGCTTGCGCCAGGCCGTCTGGCTCATGCCCAGCGGCGTAGTCAGCCAGTCCTGCGTGATCGCCTCGAGGGACTGACCGGTCGACGCGGCCAGGATGCCCTTGGTGATCGCGTAGACCGGCGTGTTGTAGAAGAAGACCGATCCGGCCGGCGCCACATAGGCGAACTGCTCGTCGAGACCCGAACTCATGGTCAGGATGTCGATGACGCGGATCTTCGCTTCCTGATCCGCCGCGGCCTTTGACCAACCCTCTCCAAGGTAGCGCGAGACCGGCGCATCCACCTCGAGCAAATTCTTATCTACGGCGACACCAGCAAGGACGGCGATGAAGCTCTTCTGCTGAGAGGCGACGTCCTCCAGCAGGATACCCCCCGCGGTCAGGCCGTAGGTCAGGTTGGCGAACGCCCGGTCGCCCTGGGGGGCGGGCCATGCTTCATCGATCACCGTCTCGCCGTCGCGGATCACGATGAATCCGGTGCTGTTCTGGCGCCTCAGATAGGTGAGGATGTCATTCATCGCAGCCGCGGCGGGCGCTTCGAGCCTGGCGTGAGGGGCGGGTTGCGCGCAGACGCCGGACGCGGCTGCGAAAAGGGCGAGGACCGCAACGACGCTCCCCGCCTGAACCGTGGATGTCGTCATCGCTTTCCGATGCTTCGGGTGATGCTTCGATATGCGTGGGCATTCAAACCCCCAATGCGCGGCTGCGCCTCGTCAGCCGACAAGGACGCGCGCCTTATTTGGTAGGTCCCAGGGACGCTGGGGGCAAGTCCCCCATCCGGGCGCGTGGCGACGTCCAGATTCCCTTTTCGGCATGGGGCATGGTCCACAGGCCGCCACAGCTATGCGAGGATGGCGCGGCGAACACGCCTTGTGACGCAGCCAGTCTCGACAGAACGACTCCGGGGGATGACGACATGATGGGGCCAGACAGGCGAGCCGTCCTGGGCGCTGGCGCGCTGCTATCGCTCGCCGCCGGCGCGCCTGCGGCCCGCGCAACTCAACCGACCGGGAGCGGCGCAGCCATGAACACAGCATCCATTGAGGCCGATCTGCTTCGCTATGTCGGCTACGGCGAAAAGCGCGCCGGCGGCCCGGGGGACACGGCTTGCGGCGAGTGGCTGGCCGGCGAACTTGCGGGTCTGGGCTACGCGGTCGAGCGACAGACCTTTTCCGCGCCGTTCTTTGACGCGCAACAGGCCGACCTCGAGATGGGCGATGTCCGCACTCCCCTCTATCCTCAGCCCATCGTCAGCCCGACGGGACCCGAAGGCGTCACGGGGCCCCTGGTACGGATGGACTCCGCGGGGCGCTTCGCTGGATCGCTGGACGGGGCCATCGCCGTAGTCGACCTGGCGCACGCCCGCTGGTCGTCGCTGCTGTCGCCTGGCGCAAGAGATCCCATAAGGCGGGCCTTCGCCATGGAACGGCGGGAGGCGCGCCTCACCATCCAGGGCGACGGCGGGCGGCGGTCCGCCTTCAACTTTGTCGGCCGGATGGAGCGCGGCAAGGGCCGATGGCTGGCGATCTCGACCCCCAGGTCCGGCTGGTTCGTGTGTGCGGCCGAGCGGGGACCCGGGGTGGCCGTGTGGCTGGATCTTGCGCGATGGGCGCGCGACGCCCTTCCAGACTACGACCTAGCCTTCATCTGCAATACGGGCCACGAATACGAATATCTCGGGGCGGCCGAGGCCATGAAGGAGATCGCCCCGCCGCCGGCGGCCACGCGCTTCTGGCTCCACCTGGGGGCCAATGTCGCGGCCCGCGACTGGCACGAGGCCCCGGGCAAGCCTAGCCCGCTGCCCAGCGTGGACAGCCAGCGGTTCCTCTCGATATCCCCCGATCTGCTCCCACTGGCCCGCGAGGTGTTCGCCGGCCAGGCAGGCTACGAGGCTCCGGTCTCAAGCCAGGTGCTGGCCGCCGGCGAACTCGTCGAGGTCATCAAGGCCGGCTACAGCCCGGCGGCCGGGGTCTTCGGCATCCACCGCTATCACCACGTGGCCGAGGACGATGCGCGCTGCCTGAACCTCGAGGCGACCGTTGCGGCCGCCGAGGGCTTCCGTCGGCTCGTCTCCCAGGTGGCGGCGGCGTCCGCCTAGCCTCCGACGGCAGGCGGGTCGGGCGGCCCTCAGCCCCTGGGCTTGCAGATCGTCATGAAACCCCCGGCCATGAAGGCGGCCATGCGCTCCTTGACGGCGACGAAGTCCTCGGAGCTGCACGCCCCGTTGGACAGCTTGTCGATGCGGCCGGTCCTGGCGAGGGTCAGCATCAGCGCGCCAGTGACGAAGTGGTAGCCCCAGAAGATGTCGGCCTCGGCGCAGTCGGGCAGGGCCTTCTTCAGGAGATCGATCAGGCGCAGGACCACGGGGTCGAAGTGCTGGTCCATCAGTTCGGCGCCCCATTCGGGCGTATTGGCCACCTGGGCGCCCAGGGCGCCGTAATTCTTCCAGGGCTCGCCGCCCTGGATGTAGAGATCCAGGTCGGTGTCGAGGAAGGCGCGCAGAGCGCCTTCGACCGTGGGCTTGCCGTCGGTCTCGGCGTCGTAGAGATCGAGGGCGGCCATCCGCAGGTCGCGGGTCACCACCGCGCGCCGGGCGAAGACGGCGTCGAACAGCTGCTTCTTGTCGTTGAAATAGTAGTTCAGCAGCGTGTGGTGGGCGCCGACCTCCTTGGCGACATCCTTCAGCGTAACCCCATGCAGGCCATGGCGGGAAAACAGCCGCTCGGCCGCGTCGAGGATCTGCTCCATCTTGTCGGCGCGCTGCTGCTCCTTGGTCGGGCGCG
>Ga0208814_1001483_pt1 | contig 10954 bp, 7 predicted proteins | sample MalvirAntarct_55_FD_184253 | JGI IMG/M metagenome (GOLD analysis project Ga0208814, IMG submission 184253) | Marine viral communities from the Global Malaspina Expedition - Malaspina viral metaG Antarct_55 (SPAdes) (version 2) | ecosystem: Environmental > Aquatic > Marine > Oceanic | place: South...
CCGGTAGATGCTCGCCTAAATGCAGGCCGATATGAGGGTCGCCGGAGATGTCTTCGAGTGCGCGCCAAAACATGGCTTGACCGGCAAATGGCGTGCGCTCGGGCGACTCAACATCAAGCCAGTTAGGTGACACTTTGGCTTGTAGCAAGATAGCTTCGACCGGCAATCCAGCCTTGAGCATGGCCTGATAGGCCAGTCGCAGCAAAATCGGCGCGTCCGTTCGCTCAGTCATCAGCAAGTCTCAATTATCGTCGGCGCAAGGGGTCTCATCATGAGCCCGAGTCTACTCGCATTTTGCCGCGGCGCAGACAAAGCCTACGCCGCGAGTAGGCCTTATCCGATAAAGCGACGAGCATTGCGGAACATGCGCATCCACGGGCCGTCTTCTTGCCATTCTTGCGGATGCCAGCTGTGTTGCACGGCACGGAATACGCGCTCGGGATGCGGCATCATGATGGTGGCGCGGCCATCGCGACTGGTCACGCCGGCAATGCCGTGTGGCGAGCCATTGGGATTGAGCGGGTACTGCTGCGTGCGGCGGCCATAACCATCGACCCAGCCGAGAGCAACCAAGCCTTGTTCGCCCAGAGCCGCCAACGTGCTAGCGTCGTGATGCGCGCGGCCTTCGCCATGAGCCACGGCGATGGGCATAGTGGAGCCGGCCATTCCCGCTAAAAATAACGAAGGCGATTCCGGCACTTCAACCAAGCAAGTTCGCGCCTCAAAGACTTCGCTGCGGTTGCGGGCAAAGGTTGGCCACATATCCGCGCCTGGAATGAGCGCCTTCAGTTGCGAGAGCATTTGGCAGCCATTGCACACGCCTAAGCTAAAGGTGTCTGGGCGAGCAAAGAAGGCCGCGAATTCATCACGCACATGTTCGGTGAAGAGGATGGATTTAGCCCAGCCACCGCCAGCGCCGAGCACGTCGCCATAAGAGAAGCCACCGCAAGCGACAAGGCCAACGAAGTCCTTCAATGACACACGACGGCTGATGAGATCGCTCATGTGCACATCGATCGCGGTAAAACCGGCGCGATGGAATGCTGCAGCCATCTCGGTTTGGCCATTGACGCCCTGCTCACGCAAGATCGCCACGCGTGGACGAATGCCGCTAGCAATAAACGGTGCGGCGATGTCGTCATTGATATCGAAACTAAGTTTGGCAAATAAGCCGGGGGCTGGCTCGGCCAAGGCCTTGAATTCCTCTTCGGCGCAGTCGGCGTTATCGCGCAGCGCTTGCATGCGATAGCTGGTCTCGGCCCACAACTGTTGAGCACGCGAGCGCGGCAGGCTTAAGCGAGCCTTGCCTTTCAGGCTGATGTTCAATTCTTCACGGCTATTAAGGCCGCCAAGCACGTGCACATGACCGGCAACTAGCGTATTGGCAAAAGCAGCTTTCACCGCCTCAGCATCGCTGGCACGGACTTGCAGCACAGCACCTAATTCTTCGCTAAATAGTGCGGCTAAGATATCAGCCTCGCTATCACTGTCGGCTATCGCGTCGAGGGCGACGTTGACGCCAACACGGCCGGCGAAGGCCATTTCCGCCAAAGTGGCCCAGAGGCCGCCATCGCTGCGATCGTGATAGGCCAGCAAACGGCCATCTGCATTGAGCGTTTGGATGCCATCGAAGAAGGCTTGTAAGAGCATGGGGTCATCGACATCGGCAGGCGTCGTGCCGACTTGGCTATAAACCTGCGCCAAGGCGGAGCCGCCGAGGCGGTTATGGCCACGACCAAGATCGATCAGCACTAGCACTGTATCGTCGATATCGCGGCGTAATTCAGGAGTGAGTGTGGCGCGAATATCAGTCACAGGAGCGAAGCCGGTGACCACTAATGACAGCGGCGAGGTCACTGATTTTGATTCATCGCCATCCTGCCAAACTGTGCGCATAGACATCGAGTCTTTGCCCACCGGAATGGTTAAGTTCAGCGCTGGGCATAACTCCATGCCCACTGCGTAGACGGCGTCATAGAGGTTTTCATCTTCTTTGCCAGCGCCAGCGGCGGCCATCCAGTTCGCCGACAGTTTAATGTCGGAGAGCTTGGCAATGCGCGATGCCGCCATATTGGTGATGGTCTCACCAACGGCCAAGCGTGCAGAGGCAGCGGCGTTGAGTATGGCCACGGGCGTGCGTTCACCCATCGCCATGGCCTCGCCGGTGTAGCCATTGAAACCAGTCGCGGTTACTGCGACATCAGCTACCGGCACTTGCCATGGGCCGACCATTTGCTCGCGCGCCACTAAGCCAGTAATTGAGCGGTCGCCAATGGTGATCAGGAATTGCTTTGAGGCTACCGAAGGCAGCTGCAAAACTCGTTCGGCGGCGTCTAGCGCAGTGACATCACGCAAGTTGAGCGCGGTTTGTGTGAGCAGTTGGCGCTGAAAGCTGCGCTGCATTTTTGGTGTTTTGCCGAGCAACACCGACATCGGCATATCGACTGGGGCATTATCAAAATGCGCATCTTCTACGCGCAGATGGCGTACTTCTTTTGCCTCACCCAAGACCGCAAACAAGGCCCGCTCGCGCTCACAAAGCTCAGTAAATAGCTGCAAGCTGCTTGGGCGAATAGCCAAAACATAGCGCTCTTGCGCTTCGTTGCACCAAATTTCAACTGGTGCCATGCCGCGCTCTAAGCTCGGGATAGCACGTAAATTCAAGGTTGCGCCAAGCTCGTGATCATTGACCAATTCGGGCATGGCGTTGGACAAGCCACCGGCGCCAACATCGTGAACTGAAACAATAGGGTTGGCTGCACCCAAACTCCAGCAGGCATCAATGACTTCTTGCGCCCGACGCTCCATTTCAGGGTTTTCGCGCTGCACTGAGGCGAAGTCTAGGTTCTCTGCGCTGGCGCCACTGGCCATCGACGAAGCTGCACCACCACCTAGGCCGATGAGCAATGCTGGGCCGCCGAGCACAATCAATAGGTCGCCGGGCTCAATCGGATTTTTCTGCACATGATCATCGCGAATATTGCCGTAGCCGCCAGCGATCATGATGGGCTTGTGATAGCCCATGACTTCGGAGCCATGAACACCGTTGACGCGCAGCTCGAAGGAACGAAAATAACCGCACAGGGCTGGGCGACCAAATTCGTTATTAAATGCCGCACCGCCAAGTGGGCCTTGCAGCATGATGTCGCGCGCAGTGACGATGCGATCGGGCTTGCCATATGGTGTTTCCCATGGCTGCACAAAGCCGGGGATATTCAAGTTCGATACCGTAAAGCCAGTGAGTCCCGCCTTGGGTTTGCCACCGCGACCGGTCGCACCTTCATCACGGATTTCACCACCAGAGCCTGTCGCTGCACCGGCAAATGGCGCAATCGCGGTCGGGTGGTTATGCGTTTCCACTTTCATCAAAATATGCACGGGCTCGTGATTAAAGCCGTAAGCGTGGCCGCCATTGAGGCGATAAAAACGATCGGCTTCGCTGCCGGCAATGACCGCGGCATTATCGTGATAGGCCGATAAAATGCCGACACTGTAATTGGCGTAGGTGTTTTTGATCATGCCAAATAGCGTGTGCGGCGTAGCCTTGCCGTCAATCACCCAGCTGGCATTGAAAATTTTGTGGCGGCAATGCTCGGAGTTGGCCTGAGCAAACATCATCAGCTCGATGTCGTGCGGGTTGCGGCCCAAGCGCGTGAAGTTGTCGACCAGATAATCCACTTCGTCATCGCTCAGCGCAAAGCCGTGGGTTTGGTTGGCCTCAGCTAAAGCTTCACGGCCACCACCTAAAACATCGATAGATTTCAGCTCACGCGGCGCTTCTTGGCGAAATAAAATGCTGGCGTCCGCAGGAGCATTAAGCACCGCTTCAGTCATGCGATCGTGAAGCAGCGCAGTAACTTGCTGCCAATCGGCAGCGCTCAAACTTTCAGCGCCAGCCACCCAATACTCAGTGGCGCGCTCGATGCGGCGCACGGCAGCCAAGCCGGTATTGTGGGCAATATCGGTAGCTTTCGATGACCATGGCGAAATAGTTCCTGGCCGTGGCACCACTACCGCCACTCGGCCCTGCTCGCTGACATCAAACTCATCGCCATAATGTAAGAGTGCTTGCAGCGACTCTGGAGCTTCGCTTAAGTCAGTGTCGACAATGTGCAGCCAACGTGCGGAGACCGCCTGAATGCTGGGCTGAAGCTCTCGCAAGGTGTCCAACAAACGTTGTTGACGGAAGGCGGTGAGCGCAGAAGCGCCGGGCAGAAGCAGCATAGTGGAGTCTCGCGTGCCAAAGAGGAAAAATCTGAGGTGCATAGTGTAGCAAAAACAGCTGCCGACGGACGGCTGATCGTCACATTAGCGCAGTCTGTATTCGCGGCCAGCGCCGAGACATTGTCGGACAATCTAGCGAGCTTCATCGGGTCAGGTTGGACGCTCAGCCTTCCTAGCCCTACACTGCAAGCAACTCAGAGAAGACAAGTTGAGGTGCCACATGGCTATTAAACGCCCACCAAAGCGTCTAAGCCCGCATCGCCAAGCTATTAAAATGCTCAAACGCATTAACCGCCGCCACGTTAAAGTCGCGGTAGCGGGCACATTAGCAGCTAGCACACTGGCCTTGCAGCCTATGCAAAATGCTTTGGACATGGTGCGTAGCAGTGGTGAACTTCACCTCGTCGGCGTCTCTAGCCCCAGCACATTCTTCCAGCAAGATGGCCATACTCACGGCCTGCAGTTCGAGCTTGCGCAGCAGTTTGCTAATGAACTCGGCGTAAAACTCGTTGTCGACTCAGTCACATCACCGCACCGAGTCTTGCAATCGATTCGTCGCAATCAAGCTCAACTCGCACTCACTGGCATTACCGCCGACGACCCTCGCCTTGAGCGTTTGCGCGTTAGCAACCCAGTCATTGAAGTTCAGCAGCAGCTGGTTCAGCGCAATGATCAGCGCATGCCCAAAGATATCTCAGGGCTTACCGGCAAAGTCGTTGGTGTCGTCGCAGGCAGCACCGAGGCCCAGCATTTAAAAGACTCTGTGCGCGAAGTTGAAAACGTCAAAATCATCGAGATTCGCCAAGGCAAAAGCCTCGACTTATTAGGCTTGCTCGATGAAGGCCGAGTCGATTTTGTCGCGATGAATTCGCGCGAATTCGACGCCTTCCGCCCACTCTTCCCTAATCTTCGCGACAGCATGTCGCTTGAGCGCACCGATGCAGTGTCTTGGGTGTTCATGAAGTCTGGTGATCACAGCCTTTACCAAGCCGCCCAAGACTTCTTAGTGCGCAAACAGGCCGATGGCACTTTGCAGCGTTTGGCCGAGTTTTATAGCAATGGCAACGTCTTCGACAGCTATGGCGCCAAGCATTTCAATCGCGATATTGCTAACCGCTTGCCGCATTATCAATCGTTGTTTGAGCGCGAGAGCACCGCCACCGATGTCGACTGGCGTCTACTTGCGGCCATTGCCTATCAAGAGTCGAAATGGAACCCCAACGCTGTGTCACCAACAGGTGTTAAAGGCCTGATGATGCTGACGCAGGGAACTGCCTCGATGATGGGCGTAAAAAATCGTGAGCATGCCGGCCAAAGCATTCATGGTGGCAGCGCCTACTTCAAATACATTCACGATCGTATGCCAGAGAGCGTTGCCGAGCCTGATCGCACGTGGATGGCGCTGGCTTCATATAATATGGGCCCTGCGCATATTTTGCGCGCCCGCAAACTCACCGAGCGCAATGGCGGCGATGCCAATAGCTGGCTCGATGTGTCGCGTAATTTACGCCAGTTAGCGCAGGATAATCGTCGCCAAGGCCGCTCTGTGCCGGATGTTGGCCAAGGCCTGCATTATGTCCAGCAGGTTCGTCGTTATTACGATGCCATCGCACTCAATACGCAGGTGACGCTGAGCAAAACTCAGGTGGCATCACTTGATTTTGATATTAGTAATTCGACCACGCAGTAAATTCTGTACGCTCTGCCTACTTACTGCGCTCGATACACGCAGTCTTAGCACCCGCAAAATCTACGCACTAGTGCCCTAAATACGCCGCCCGCACACGTGGGTCGGCAGCCAGTGCTTTTGCCTCGCCGCTCAGCGTGATAACACCTGACTCCATGACATAAGCTCGCTGCGCAATTTCCAGCGCTTGGCGGGCATTTTGCTCAACCAACAGCACTGCCACACCCTCGCTAGCTATCCGCTCAATCAGTCGAAAAATCTGCTCAACCAAAATTGGGGCCAGGCCCATCGACGGCTCATCGAGCAGTAATAATTTCGGCCGGCTCATTAGTGCGCGAGCAATCGCTAACATTTGCTGCTCACCACCCGATAACGTGCCAGCCAACTGCCCACGACGCTCCGCTAAGCGCGGAAACTGCTCTAATTGCTGCGCTAAATCGTGGGCGATTTGCGAGCTATCATTGCGGCAGTAAGCACCCATTTGTAAGTTTTCCAGCACCGTGAGTTTGGCAAAAATACCGCGCCCTTCTGGCACCAATGCTAGGCCGCGCCCTACTCGCTCATGCGCCGGCAAGCGGCTTAAGTCGACACCGTCATAGGTCAATGAGCCACCCGCTTTTAGCAGGCCGCCAAGTGCACCCATGGTCGATGTTTTACCCGCGCCATTGGCCCCAATAAGCGAGACCAGTTCCCCAGCCTGCACATCCAAGCTGATGCCGCGCACGGCTTCAATGCCGCCATAATGCACGGTGAGGTCACGCACGCTCAGTAAGCTCATGCCTCACCTCCCAAATACGCCGCAATCACGCGTGGATCTTGACGAATAGCTGCTGGCTCGCCTTCGGCTATCAGCTCACCAAAGTCGAGCACGGCCAAGCGATCACATAAACTCATCATCAGTTTTACATCGTGCTCAATCAGCAGCACGGTGATGCCGTCATCGCGAATGCGGGTGAGCAATACGCGCAGCGCCTCAGTCTCGGTTGGGTTCATGCCGGCAGCAGGCTCATCGAGCGCTAATAGCGAAGGCCGAGTGGCCAAGGCGCGGGCAATTTCTAGGCGGCGCTGGTCGCCATATGACAGTTCATTAGCTAGGCGCGAAGCACAGCTGCGCGGCAGGCCAACGTAGTCGAGCAACTCAAACGCACGCGCTCGAATGCTGGCTTCTTCGGTGCGAGCGTTCGCGGTATTAAACAAGGTAGCAAACAGGCCTATGCCACTGTGGCGATGGCAGCCCACCATGATGTTTTCTAAGGCGCTCATATAGTGAAACAGGCGAATATTCTGAAACGTTCGCGCAATACCACGAATGACGATTTCGTAGGGCTTCAAATTCAACGGCAAGGCTTGGCCGCGCAATACGCGAGTGCCGGTATCGGCGGTATACATGCCGGTGATGATATTAAACAGCGTGGTTTTACCGGCGCCATTGGGGCCAATCAGGCCATAAATAGTGCCTTCGGGAATGCTTAAATCGATGCCCTTTAAAGCCTTAACACCGCCGAAGCGCTTGCTGATATCACGCAGCTGCAAAAGCTCAGTCATGCTTCAGCTCCTGCGCGCGCCGGGCCGATGGCCAGAGCCCGCCAGGACGATAGAGCATGACCAGAATCATCGAAAGGCCGAACAGCAACATGCGCAAGTTTTCCGGATCGACAACTTGATGGCCAAATAGCTGCTGCTGCAAAGGGCTAATAACTTCTCGCAAAATTTCTGGCGTGATGGTCAGTAAAAACGCTCCCAACAGCACGCCTGGGATATGCCCCATGCCGCCGAGCACCACCATGCACAGCACCATGACCGACTCCATCAACGTGAAGCTTTCAGGGCTAACAAAGCCCTGAAACGAGGCAAATAGCGCTCCGCCAACACCACCAAAGCTCGCGCCCATGGCGAAGGCTAATAGCTTCATATTGCGCGTATTAATGCCCATGGCAGTCGCCGCTACTTCATCCTCGCGAATGGCAACCCAGGCGCGACCAATGCGGGAGTTTTCTAAGCGGCGGCAGGCCACTACGGCAATAATAACCAACGCGAGTAGCACATAGAAGTACAGCTGCGCACTGACCAAGTTGACCACGCCAAAGTTTAAGCCTTGGTCAAAACTCCAGCCACCAACGCTTAAAGTATCGATGCCGCTAATGCCTTGCGGGCCATTGGTAATGTTTATTGGTCGATCAAGATTATTGATAAACAAGCGTACGATTTCGCCGAAACCCAAGGTGACAATGGCGAGATAGTCGCCGCGTAGCCGCAAAGTTGGCGCGCCGAGCATGGCGCCAACCACAGCCGCGATAGCTGCCGCGATAGGTAAAATCAGCCAGGGCGACCAATGCATATCCCAGTGTGGCGAGGCTAGTAGCGCAAAGACATAAGCGCCAACGGCGTAGAAGGCGATGAAGCCCAAGTCGAGCAAGCCGGCATAGCCAACAACGATATTTAGCCCTAGAGCCAAAATGGCGTAGAGCAAGCAGTAGTCGAGGATGCGCACCCAGTACGGCCCAAGCAAAGCGCCCATCCAAAATGGCGCGGTGAGCAGCAGGCCTAATAAAAACCAACGCACGCGGCCTTGCGCCAATGCCATTAAATTGAACTTCATGGACGATCCGCCGAGCGTTCGCCAAGCAGGCCCGACGGCCTAAACACCAGCACTAAAATCAGCACTAGAAATGCAAAGACATCCTGATATTGGCTGCCCAAAAAGCCGCCAGTCAGGTCGCCAATATAGCCCGCACCTAAGCTTTCAATAATGCCCAATAGCAAGCCGCCAACGACTGCCCCTGCAAGGTTACCAATACCGCCAAGCACGGCAGCGGAGAAGGCTTTTAGACCTAGCATAAAGCCCATATAGGCATGAGCTTGGCCATAATTAGCGCTAACCATCACACCCGCGACCGCCGCCAGTATCGAGCCGATAACAAAGGCACTAGCGACAACACGATCAACGGAGACGCCCATCAGGCGAGCAACCGATGGTGACTGCGCCGCAGCGCGCATGGCACGGCCAAGTTTGGTGCGATGCACGAGTAGCAAGAGCGCGCCCATCAACACCGCTGAGAGCAGCACAATGACGCCCTGCACCGGCATAAAGGTGGCAGAGCCAAGTTGAATTGGCTCACTCGGCAAAATCGCAGGAAAAGGAATGTATTGGCGACCCCAGATCATCATGGCGACGTTTTGCAGCACGATGGAAACACCGATGGCGGTGATCAGCGGCGCTAAACGCGGCGCGCCACGCAGCGGTCGATAGGCGAAGCGCTCAATACCCATGCCCAACAAAGCGCAAACCGGAATCGCCAGCAGCAAGCTAAACGCAATGAGTAACACCGGTGACAAGGGCAAATGCATGCCGAGCAACCAACTCAATACGCTGATGGTGACCATGGCGCCGATCATCACCACCTCGCCATGAGCGAAGTTAATTAGCCCCAAAATGCCATACACCAAGGTGTAGCCAAGCGCGATCAATGCGTAAATGCTGCCTAAAATCAGGCCATTGAGTAACTGTTGCTGCAACACATCCATGGCTTATTTCGACTCAATCGTTTTCAGCACTTGCCATTGGCCGGCCTTGGCGCGATAGACCGTGATCGAGCCTTGCGTGAGGTCGCCCTGAGCATCAAAACGAATACGCGAGGTAACGCCGTTATAGTCAGTTTTGGCCAACTCTTGTTTCACTTTCACAGGATCGGTAGTGCCGGCACGCTGCATGGCTTGCGCGAGAATCATCATAGCGTCGTAGCAATACGGTGCATAAAGCTGGATTTTTCCGTACTTAGCTTCGAAGCGCTTTTTAAACGCTGGGCCATTCGCTAGCGTGTCTAAAGGTCGACCCGGAAGCGATGCGACAACACCCTCGGCAGCTGTTGCGGCAAGCTTCATAAACTCGGCGGTATGAATACCATCGCCGCCAAGCAGCTGCATACTTAAGCCCAATGACTGCATTTGCTTGGCCATAGGCGCGCCTTGACCATCCATGCCACCAAAAAATAACAAGTCCGGCTTCTTACCTTTAATCTTGGTCAAAATAGCAGTGAAGTCCGAGGCTTTATCGCTGGTGTATTCGCGCACAATGATTTCAGCGCCGGCAGCAATAGCGGCTTTTTCAAACTCATCAGCTAGGCCTTGGCCATAGGCAGTGCGGTCATCGATGATGGCAATTTTCTTCGCGCCCAGCTCCTGTACGGCAAATTCGCCTAAAGCTCGCCCCTGCTGAATATCATTCGCCATGACACGAAAGGCGTTATCGAAACCTTGTTGGGTATAACGTGGCGTGGTTGCCGAAGGCGAGATTTCTACGATGCCAGCGCTGTTATAAACACGCGAAGCCGGCATGGTGGTGCCTGAGTTCAAATGACCAATGACGGCCTTAACGCCATCATCAACAAACTTTTGCGCGACTGTGGTGGCCATACGCGGGTCGGCCTGATCATCTTGCGAGTCGAGTTGAAAGACCACCGACTCATCGCCAATTTTAAAGCCAGCGGCATTTAAATCATCGATGGCTAAGCGCACGCCATTTTCATTATCTTTACCGAGATGCGCCTGAGTGCCAGTGAGCGGCGCGGCGTGGCCAATGACCACGATGCGTTTGCCGTCTTCTGTCATCGATGGCGTATGTGGCTTTGGGCTACAAGCGACCAAAACGGTAGCGGCAGCAATGACGGCGGCAGCAATGCGCGAGGATTTTTTCATCATGATATGTCTGCTCGTTGCACAGGCCATGTGGCCAAAAGTGTGATTATTACTGCGTTAGGCCTTGCTGAACAGATCACCCACCAGTTGTTATTACCTTGTTGGCAAGACGCGCTGGCACAAGATCGCTAAACTGCGGCGCTTAATGAGATATTTTGTGCTCACAGTGTGCCGCGAAATGGCCACAAAACCAAACAATGCCGACGAGAATCTGATGAACGCAGCCACGCCCTTATCACCCACACTAGAACTCACCCTCGCCCTCATCCGCGAACCCTCGGTGACACCTTTTGATGCCGACTGCCAAGACCTAATGATCCGTCGCTTAGAAGCCATCGGTTTTGTGAT
>Ga0208814_1001484_pt1 | contig 10952 bp, 13 predicted proteins | sample MalvirAntarct_55_FD_184253 | JGI IMG/M metagenome (GOLD analysis project Ga0208814, IMG submission 184253) | Marine viral communities from the Global Malaspina Expedition - Malaspina viral metaG Antarct_55 (SPAdes) (version 2) | ecosystem: Environmental > Aquatic > Marine > Oceanic | place...
AATCTAAAGGAGTTAAGTGTATGAACAGAGCATCGTTTGGTTCGCTCATGAAAGGCGGTAAAACCAATAATAAAAAAAAGGAGATTAAAATGAAAAAAGGTGGAAAGAAAAAAGGCGGAAAAAAGAAAGGTTACTAAATGAGTAAAGATGTAACAGTATTCGTCAAAGGCGTTTCTATGTCTGGAAAGGTAAAGGATGACGATAACAGATCTACTTCAGAAGATAAAAGACAATCTGAAGAAGGAACGGCTAGAGATAGCTGAAAAAATGGTTCTAGGTCGGGAAGCCGATTTTGGATCATACCAAAAAGACGTTGGAATTGCAGAGGGGTTACTTAGATCTTCTGACCTGATCGACGACACATTAAAAAACTTTAACAGAGAGGATGAATAAACATGTCTCATCAACATGCAGTCTGGAAAGACGAAGAAAGCGAAGAAAGTGTAACTCAGGCCGAATTGCCAAAGCCACTTAATTGGAAAGTTCTAGTTCAACCAAATCAGGTGAACATGAAAACAAAGGGCGGATTATTCCTAGCCCCTATCTCAAAAGACAATGAAGAATATCTGACAGCCCACGGCAGAATTGTAGCTGTAGGTGATTTAGCATACCGAGATCGTGACACGGGAGAGGCTTGGAAGACGTTAAGTCCACAAGTTAATGATCGTGTGACGTATGGAAAGTACGCAGGTCAGAAAATTGTAGTCAATGGAGTTAAGTTACTTTTGTTGAATGACGATGAATTAACATCGATCGTTCCCGAAGGTGCTAAAATTTCCGCATATCTAGCGTAAAACTTGGAGAACGCAACCATGAGTAATGAAGCAGACGGAGTGATCGAAGAGATCAATGAAGAAATAAAAAAAGCACAGGCAGACCCTGAAGATTTTCAAATAGAAATCACTGACGACCCTCAAGAGGAAGTCGATGATATTGTTGAAGAAGAAAAAAAGGATGGGCCTGAATATGGAGAGAAGGTTCAGAAGAGAATCCAGAAGTTAGTCGCCCAACGTAGGGAGGCAGAAGTTCAGTCAAGGCAGATCCAAGAGCAGAATGCACAACTTGCCGCTAGACTTGAACGACTTGAGAAAGGATCTCAGCAAAGTTCTGAGAATGCCTTTAACCAGAGATACGCACAAACTAAGGAAGCTCTAAAGAAAGCTATCGAGGAGGGAGACACTGACGCTCAGTTGGATTTCTCAGAGCAAATAGCTGACTACCGTGCGGCAATGCGTGTATCTGAAATGCAAAAAAATCAAAGGATGCAACAGGAAACTGCATCTCCAACTGTAGGTCGGGCTGTTCAAGCCGCACAAGATCCTGCACCTCAAAAAGCAATGCAGTGGTGGGAGAGAAATAACTGGTTTAACGGTCAGGGATACGAGCGAGAAACTGCGGCCGCAAGAGCCATTGATGTCCAATTAGATATTGAAGGGTTCAACAAGGACAGTGATGAGTATTACGATCAATTAAATAGACGTTTACAAAATGTATTTCCTGAGTTAATCTCAGGATCAAGTCCAAGTAACACGAAGAGAACAAAAAGTAGATCACCAGTCGCGCCCTCTACAGGCGGTTCTCCAAACTACAAGGGCAACAGGGTTCGCTTGACTAAGCAACAACTCAGTGCGGCTAGAGAAGTTGGAATAACAACTGAGGATGGTTTAAAACGCTACGCCTCAGAAATTAGAAAACTTGAAAGGAGCTAAATTATGACTGAAGCAAGAAATGTTCGCGCAAGTGAGACCCGTGATTCTGTTAGGTCGGAGCAATCTCGCCCCGATACAACATGGTCACCACCAGCATTGTTGGATGCACCAAAGGCTCGTCCTGGTTACGTTCAACGATGGATAACCACCTCGATTCTGGGGAAAGAAACACAAGACAACGTATACAAACGTATGCGAGAAGGATGGACACCACGCCCAGCAGATACCGTAAAAGATGATTCACTCTTTTCGACTATTAACCACGGACAGTGGGCAGGATCAATTGGAGTTGAAGGCATGTTGCTATGTGAAATGCCTATCGAGAAAAAGGAAGCCCAAAGGGCTTACTATGAAGGTAGGAATGCAGAGCAAAATGAATCAGTTGTAGGAGAGCTTGACGCGCTAGGCAGGAACAATGGACAACCAATCTTTCAAGAAAGGAAGTCTTCATCGAGCCGTGGCAGACCCTCGTCTGCTATGGATGATTAAAATTAAACTCTAAAGGAGAGAAAATATGGCTAATGCAGATGCCGCATTTGGGTTCGTCCCAACTCGCCACATGAGTGGTAATGCACCACGGACTAACAAGTATACTTGTGCAAGTGAACTAGCAGAGAACATCTTTAAAGGTGATCTTTGTATTGTCATTAGTACAGGCTTGATAACTCCACATACAGCAACAGAGGTCAATAATATTGGTGTCTTTGATGGTGTAAGCTATACCGCAAGTGATGGCTCATACGTTTACAGTGAATACTGGCCTTCAGGCACAGCCGCCACAGATATAATTATTTATATCTATGACGACCCGTACACTGTATTCAAAGTTCAATCCGCAGGTACTCCTGCACAGACTAACATTGGTAATAATGCCGATGTTGTCGCAGGAGCAGGCTCGACCATATCAGGTCATTCTGGGTTTGAAATTAGTGGAACTATGGCCTCAGGTACAGCTACTTGTAAGATCATGGCTCTTTACGATGCACCAGAAAATACTTTTGGTGCGAATGCTGTCATGGAAGTGCTAATAAACGAGCATCTCCTAAAACAGACCGCAGGTATATAGAAAGGGTATAGAAAATGGCTATGAATAGAGCAAGTTTTGCAAAGCTCCTGGAGCCCGGATTAAATACATTATTCGGTTTGGAGTACGATAGTTATCCCCCTGAGTGGACAGACGTTTTTTCCAGTAACACAAGTAATAAGGCTTTTGAAGAAGACGTATTATTACAAGGTTTTGGAAATGCGCCTACCAAAAATGAGGGTAGCTCAATATCATACGATGACGCTGGACAGCAATGGACAGCACGCTATCAGCATGAAACAATTGCTTTGGCTTTCGCTATTACGGAAGAAGCTGAAGAAGACGGCCAATATGGCTCCCTTGCTTCACGTTACACTAAGGCACTAGCCCGTTCTATGGCTTCCACTAAGGAGCTAAAAGCGGCTAACGTCCTTAACTTTTCACAAACGGCAGGATACACAGGCGGTGACGGGATTGTACTTTTAAGTGCATCACACCCATCTCGCATTGGTACTCAGTCTAATGTGTTAGGTACAGCGGCTGATTTGTCTGAAACATCACTTGAGTCAATTCTTATCAATATTGCTGATATGAAAGATGATCGTGGGCTTAGAATTGCGGCACAAGGTAAGACGTTGGTAATTCCAACTGCTTATACTTTTGTTGCGGATCGTATCCTACAGTCCAATCTTCAAAACGACACAGCAAACAACGCTATTAACGCGATGAAAAACAACGGGTACTTACCTGGTGGTTCACACGTTATGCGTCGATTGACAGACTCTGATGGATGGTTTGTGACAACTGATGTCCCAGATGGACTGAAGATGTTCCAAAGATCGCCTATGAAAAAAGGCATGGAAGGTGACTTCGAAACTGGAAATGTTCGTTATAAAGTTCGTGAGAGATACTCTTTCGGTTGGACTGACTGGCGTGGCGTTTTTGGTTCTCAAGGAGCGTAATATAATAATTTGAAGGAGGGTTCGCCCTCCTTCATACCTTAACAATCACATGATGTGATTGACATTTGCCAAGATAAGGAGATTTACATGGCTAATACAACATTTAATGGAACAGTGCGTTCCACTTCTGGTTTCTCTGACATCACTAAAGATTCAGTCGGAAACGTAACAACTAATTCAACATATTCTGAGAATGCCTCTGTCGGTGGAACTCTTGCAGTTACTGGTAATACAACTCTAACAGGAACTTTGACATCTAAAGCACCTGTAGTTACTATTACAACTGCAACATACGCAGTAACAGCGGCACAGTCTGGAACTACTTTTATCTTTTCAAGAGCGGCAGGAATTGTAGTTACTCTTCCTGAGTTAACAGCGGCCGCAAGTGGCGAGCAGTATAACTTCATCGTTGGCACAACATTCACAGGTGCAGGACAGATTAATACAGGTGCTACAGCCGACTTGTATTCTGGTTTTGCTATATTGTCTGATCCAGCAACTGCTGGTGACACCAACACTTTCATACCAGATCAAAGTAACGATGATACTATTGATTTGGGAGCAGTAGAGCAAGGTTGGCTCTCTGGTGGTCTGATAAAATTAACTGCTCAGTCAGCTACTCGTTGGCACTGCGCGGCATATTTACTTGGTGACGCTACATTAGCCACACCTTTTGAGTAATATTAATTAGGTAGGGGGAGACCCCTGCCACTTTTATAAAGGAGTAAATAATGGCTGATATTACAACTGTAACAAAAATTAGTGAAAGTACTAGAGAAGTTACTTTTGCTTTTCAATATCAATATGTTGATGGTGGTAATGAAAGTGCCGTTTCCAAAATAGATGTCTCTGGTTTAGGTACTAGTGCTAATGGCGATACTTGTACAGGCATTCGTGTTTTAGAATGTTGGTGGGTAATAAACGCTATGACTGTTGAGGTTCTAGCTGACGCAGATACAGATATTATAGTTCTTCACCTTGACGAAGGTCAAAGCGGATACCAAGACTTTACTATCTTCGGAGGTCTGCCAAGCAGTAGCACTTACGGAACTAATGGAACAGGCGATATTAAATTCACAACAACAGGAGCAGGCGCGGCAGGCGATGCTTATCAGATTGTTATTAGGGCATCTAAAGATTATTAATGGCAACTTCAGATTCAAAAGCATATAGACCCGATGTCGAGGAAATTATAACTGAGGCTTACGAGCGTTGTGGTATAGATCCTCAAACGAGAACAGGTGATCAGGCTTCTTCCGCAAGGAGGAGTTTGAACTTGTTATTTTCTGAGTGGTCTAATCGTGGTATAAACTATTGGACAGTCACGAATTTAACTTTGACTTTGGTTAAAGACCAATCTACTCCATATACCTTACCAGTTGGAACAATAGACCTTATTGATGTAGTTGTAAGAGATAGTGCAGGAACTGACACGGCAGATCAAGCAATAGACAGAATATCAATTTCGGATTACAATCAGATTCCCAACAAGACCAGTTCGGGAAAGCCAAATCAATATATGTTGGATAAACAATATACACCACAAATTTATATTTGGCAGATCCCTGACGTAACTACATACAGCCTGAGTTATTGGGCAGTTAATCAGATAGAAGACATAACGGCATCGTTCCAAGATGCGGATGTACCGTATCGTTGGTCAGACTGTATATGTGCAGGATTGGCTAGTAAGTTGGCTTTAAAATATGCACCTGATAAATTTCAAATGCTAGAAAGTGTATATCAGAAATCATTTGACTTAGCTGAATCAGCGGATAATGACGGTGTTAGTTTAAGAATTTACCCAACAGGATTGAACTTAGGATAATGGCGAGATACGCATCAGGTAAAAAATCAAATGCCATGAGCGACATAAGTGGGTTTAAGGTTAGATATAAAGACCTTAAAACTACTTGGAATAATTTGCGCGTTGAGCCTGAAGAGTTTGATCCTAAACAGCCACAGTTAAATCCTGTAAAAAATATAATAGACGCAACAGCTTTATTTAAGCCTCGCCCAGATAACGATCCTGACAATGTAACTTTCTTTGTTGGATTTACGCAAGACTGGACAATTGACCCTAGAGATCTTCCTAATATTGGGATGAATGGACGAGGTGAAGTTGGCAATGGAACATTCGCAGAAATACAAGTAAATGTTAAAGCTACTCCAGTAGGCGTGGCAGGCACAGGTGAAATTGGAACTTATGTAGGAGAATTAGCACTTGCTGAGGCAGGCGTGGCAGGAACAGGTGCAATAGGATCAGTTGCTCTAGGTGTTGCTGAAACAGGAGTAGCCGCAACAGGTGCAGTTGGAACCTCTGCATCTTACCTTCAGTATTCAGTAACTGTTTCTAACCCAGGATCAGGAAACAGATATTACATAGACTCTGTTCTTCAACAACAACTTTATCTGCAAGAAGGCCAGATTTATAGATTTGACCAGTCTAATTCAAGTAATTCAGGGCATCCATTAAGATTCTCAACAACTTCCAATGGCTCTCATGGTGGCGGTTCAGAGTACACAACTGGAGTTACAACATACGGAACTCCAGGATCTGCTGGTGCATATACTGAAATTACAGTTGCTTCAAATGCACCAACTCTTTATTACTATTGCACAAATCATAGCAACATGGGTGGCACATCTTATACCCCAGCATCAGGAACTATACCTTTTGCAATTACAGTCTCTAATCCAGGATCAGGAAACAGATATTACATAGACTCTGGTGGGCCAACCCTGACAATAAGTATTACAGAAGGAACAACATATAAGTTTGACCAGTCTGATTCAAGCAACTCAGGACATCCATTAAGATTCTCAACGACTTCTAATGGTTCTCATGGTGGTGGCTCAGAATACACAACTGGAGTAACGACAAACGGAACTCCAGGATCGTCTGGTGCTTACACACAGATAACAGTTGCTTCAGGCGCACCAACTCTTTACTACTATTGTACAAATCACAGTAACATGGGTGGTCAACTTAATACACCAGCATTAACAAACGTTATTACTAGCATTCAGCTAACAATTACTGAAACAGGAGTAGCAGGCACAGGTGCAATAGGAGGATTTGGTGAAAGTGGTGATGGAAACATGCAATTGTCTATAACTCAATCTGGAGTAGCAGGCACAGGAGCAACAGGAACAGAAGCAGTTAACATACAAGGTTGGGGCAACTCAACTTGGGGTCAAGGGCCGTGGGGTGATTAAATGAATTACGCAACATTAGTATCTAATATTAAAAATTTTACAGAGGATGATTCTTCTGAGTTAACAGCATCTGTAGATCAAATTATTAGCCAAGCTGAAGAAATGATTTACCAAAGATTGCCAAATTTGCCATGTTTTAGGTTTACGTCCTCAGCGGCAAATCTTGTTGTAGGTACAACCCAATACACAGTGGCAAGTGCAAGAATGATTAGGAATGTATCTATTACGTCTAGCAATGTTGTTAGTTTTTTAGATCACAGGGTAGATTCCTACCTAAGAGATTATTGGCCGAACTCGACAACTCAAGCAACGCCAATAATGTACAGTACGAGTTCGGCAGGTACAGCAGGAACTGTTATAACTCTTGCGCCAACACCTGATGCAATTCTTGCTTACAGCGTTGAGTTTATCGCTCCAGCGGCAGGCTTAACATCTGGCAATACTACAACGTGGTTAGGTGATCATGCAGAGGCTCTTTTATTGGCGGCTTGCCTTTATGAAACTTCTGCTTTCCTAAAAGACGCAAATACGTTAACCTTATATAAACAGCAATTCGATGAATCAGTTCAGTTATTCCAGCAAGAGATGCTAAGAGATTACACGGCTGAATACAATGGAGGAATATAATGTCTATAGCTCAAGCAATGTGTACAAGTTTCAAGGCTGAAATTTTAGATGAACAGCATGATCTTGTTGCAGATACACTAAAAATTGCTCTTTACACTAGCTCTGCTAGTTTAGGAGCAACAACTACAGCGTACTCAACTACTAATGAGGTTGCTAATGGCAACGGGTACGCAACTGGCGGTGTTACGTTAACATCGAGGACTGTAGGAACAAGTGGGACAACAGCTTTTTTTGACTCGGCTGATCCAAGTTGGACTTCAGCGTCATTTACAGCCAATGGTGCGTTAATTTATAATTCATCTAATAGTAACAAAGCAATTGCCGTATTAGCTTTTGGTGGTGACTTCACTGTCGCAGGCGGTACATTTCAAATCGTTTTTCCAGCGGCAGGGACAGCGGCAATAATAAGGATCGATTGATATGACAAGTACCTATGTAAATGACCTCAGACTCAATGAGATGGCCACAGGAGATCAGTCTGGGTCATGGGGTACAGTAACAAACACGAACTTAGAGTTAATTGCTGAGGCTCTCAGCTTCGGCACAGAGGCAATAACTACTAATGCTAACACTCACACTTCCACAGTGGCAGACGGAGGTACAGACCCAGCAAGAGCTATTTATATCAAATACACAGGAACTTTAGATAGTGTTTGCACAATTACAATTGGCCCTAATACAATAAATAGGATGCATTTTATTGAAAATGCAACGACTGGTGGCTTTGGTGTAATTATTAAAGAAGGCTCTGGGGCTACAATAGCAATCCCTGCTGGGCATGTTAAGGCAGTTTACCTTGATGGTGCAGGAAGTGGTGCGGCAGTTGTTGATGCGTTTACAGATTTAAATGTGCCAAGTCTATTTATTAAAAACCCAGGAACTGGAGATAACAGTACTGCAAATTTAACTTTACAAACTACAGAAGCAGATATTGCGGCTAATGACGTTATTGGTAAGATTTCTTTTCAGGCTCCAGACGAGGGAACAGGCACAGACGCTATTCTCGTTTCTGCGGCTATTCAAGCTATTTCTGAAGGTGACTTTAGCTCTTCGAGCAATGCGACTAGTTTAAACTTTATGACGGGTGCGTCTGAAGCGGCCGCTACAAAAATGACTCTTTCTTCTGGAGGAAATCTAGATGTAACAGGCGATATAACAGGTTCTACATTAAACGCAGACGGAGATACATCGGCAGGAGACAATGCCGCTTTAGGTTATACAGCGGCACTTGGCGCAATACTAACAGGTCAAGGTTCTACTAATGACGTAACTCTTGTTAATGACGCAGATGCTACAGTTCTAGGTATTGCAACAGGCACTACAAATGTAGACATAGTTGGGACTGTAACAGCTTCAACTGTAAATGCAGACGGAGATACAGCGGCAGGAGATAATGCCGCGATGGGTTACACTGGCGCAGAAGGCTTAATCCTTACAGGTCAAGGCTCTACTAATGATGTAACAATTAAAAATGACGCAGACGCAGATGTAATTGAGATACCTACTGGTACAACAAACGTAACTGTCGCAGGTAATCTGGGAATTGGTGGTTCAGCCGTTGCTAATACAGATACTGATACAAGTAACACAGGTAACGTAACCCTAGACTATTCTGCTAATCAAAACTTTGTATTGACGTTAACAGGTAATACTACATTAGTTAACCCAACCACAGAGCAAGTAGGACAGTCAGGCTTTATATCTTTTATCCAAGATGGTACAGGATCACGAGTTCTGTCTGTAGGTAATCAATATTTTTGTGCAGGTGGAGCAGTTATAGTACTTAGTACTGCCGCTAGTTCTATAGATATTGTTCCTTACGTTGTAATTGCGGCAGGAAAAGTATGCCTTGGCGCACCACAGCTAGCCTTTGCGGATGCATCATAATGAGTGGTCCTTTTGGTTCAACAGCGTGGATGTCTAATCCAAGCACTGATTTTTATGGCTTTCCAATAAGTAACTCATTGCGGTTTGATGCTGGTAGTTCCAATTATTTAGAGCGAGATAGCTACACCCATAATCGCCAGATATTTACATACTCGTTTTGGATTAAGAATACTAACCCTACTGTAAGACAATTTATATTTGGGCGTTATGTAGATGGAAATAATGTAAGTGCTTTGGAGTATGATAGTGGTGGTAGACTGTCTTGGTACGATTACCAAAGTTCAGGATATACATTTCAACAAAGAACAACAGCTTTATTCAGAGACGTGAGTGCGTGGTATCACGTTGTATTAAGAGTAGATACTACAGATGGTACAGCAGGAAATAGAGCTAGGATGTATGTCAATGGAGTTGAACTTACTAGTTTTGGTGCTTCTACTACTGTAAGTCAAAATGTAAGTTTTTTACTTGGTGATGGCGGTAATGATTTTAGGTGGGGTACAGAAGGCTCAAACAATAGATTACATTTTGGTGGTTACTTAGCTGATATTACTGTTATCGACGGTACTAGTTATGCTCCAAGTGCTTTTGCAGAAACTAAAAATGACATATGGATTCCTAAAGATACGGCTGGTTTAACTTTTGGTAATGGGGGGTATAGATTACAATTTAAACAAACAGGTACTAGTCAAAACTCTAGTGGTATAGGTGCTGACACTGGTGGTAACGATGAGCATTTTTCAGTATCAGCTTTAGCCGCACACGATGTAGTTCCTGACAGCCCTACTAATAACTTTGCTACGCTGAATTCTTTATCAAACGATGGACATACACTTACTGAAGGAAATTTGCACGTTTCTGGAAATGTAGTTGAAGGGCATCAAGGAAGTACGTTTTTTGTGGAAACAGGGAAATGGTATTTTGAAGGAAATTTATCTACTCAACAAAATGATACTGCAATTGGTTTAGTAAATAGTAGTGCTAGTGTTCCAGATAATTGGACAGGTGAAACTGCAAATACTGTTGGCTATTTAAGTGATGGAAGATTTTTTGAAAATAGTAGTTCTGATAGCTATAGCTCTTACGGAACTTCTGATATTGCACAATTTGCTTTTGATGCTGATACAGGTGAAATTTGGATTGGTAAGAATAATACTTGGCAAAATTCTGGTGACCCAGCGGCAGGAACAGGTGAGGTTACAACAGTAAGTTGGGCTGATTTTTCTCCAGCGGCTAGAACTGTTGGGTCAGGGGCAATGTGTTTTAACTTCGGACAAGACGGTTCATTTGCAGGACAAAAAACAGCCCAAGGTAACGCAGACGGAAATGGCATAGGTGACTTTTTCTACGCACCACCATCCGGCTTCTTAGCTATATGTACATCCAACCTACCTGACCCAGTTGCAACAATAGACCCCAACAAAGGTGGTTCTGTTCAAGATTATTTTAATACAGTGCTTTATACTGGTAATGGTGCTACTACTCACGCTATATCAGGAGTTGGTTTCCAACCAGATTGGGTGT
>Ga0208814_1001485_pt1 | contig 10949 bp, 5 predicted proteins | sample MalvirAntarct_55_FD_184253 | JGI IMG/M metagenome (GOLD analysis project Ga0208814, IMG submission 184253) | Marine viral communities from the Global Malaspina Expedition - Malaspina viral metaG Antarct_55 (SPAdes) (version 2) | ecosystem: Environmental > Aquatic > Marine > Oceanic | place: South...
CCATTATATCTGGATGTACTAAAGGTATAGTTCCTTCAAATGCCATCTTAACATCTGGGTTACCACCAAAGCAACCAAGGTAAGGTGTATATATTTGCACCTCTGATTTTTTTCTAAGCTGTGGTATTAAAGCTGTAAACGCTGTACATTTACCTACTCCGCCTTCTACGAAATATGTATTTAACATTTTGTTCCTTTCATTGTTTGTTGTTTATTTATTTTCTAATTCCTTTACTCTAGCTGATAATTCTTTAATTGCATTAACTAATACTGGTACTAGATTTGCATTAGTAAATTTTAAATTTTCAGCATCTTCATTATCAATAATAATTGGATTATCTCCTTCTATGGCTAAAATATCTTGTGCTTTAAATCCATACCTTGCTTTACCATTAGGTGTTGCATCTTCTCTTGATTTTTTAAAATTATATTTAATTGGATTTAATTGATTAACAAAATCTAAACCATGAGGCACATCTTCAATATTCATCTTATCTCTTAAATCAGATGTTACTGTCCAATCAATTTTTATATGAGCTGTTGCTGATGAATTATTACCAAGTACAATATTGTTACTTCCTGATGTAATATTTCTTACACTATCTCCTCCAGCTGTATTTCCAATTCCTACATTATTATCGCCTGTAGTAACATTTTCTAGAGCTTTTCTTCCAACTGCTGTGTTGTCATCTCCTGTAGTAATACTAACTCCAGCTTGAAATCCAGTTGCTGTGTTTTGACAACCTGTTGTGTTAACAAGTAAAGCATTAAAACCAACTGCTGTATTGTTATCTGCTGTTGTGTTATCACCTAAAGCTTGTTGTCCAACTGCTGTGTTTTGATTTCCTGTATTGTTATCTGTTAAAGCAAAAGAACCTATAGCAGTATTTAAATCGCCTTCTGTGTTAGCATCTAAAGAACCACTACCTAGTGCAGCATTAAAATTTCCTATTGTGTTTAATTTAAAAGCATTTGAACCAACAGCTGTATTAAAACAACCTAGTGTGTTAGCACATAAAGAATGATAACCTACTGCTGTATTATTATCTGCTGTTGTGTTTTTTTCTAAAGCACTTAAACCTACAGCTGTATTATTTGAAGCTGTTGTGTTTTCATAAAGAGCCAACCTACCTACAGCAGTGTTGTAATTTCCTTCTGTATTACTACCAAGAGATTCATTACCTAGTGCAGAGTTTTGAGTTCCTGTTGTGTTATTTTGTAAAGAACTATGACCAACTGCTGTGTTATTATCTGCTGTATTTTTATTTAAAGCAGCATATCCAACTGCTACACTCTTATCTCCTGTTAAGTTTAAATTTAAAGTTGCATAACCAAGTGCTGTATTTTCACAACCTGTTGTGTTGGTTGTTAAAGCAACTCCACCAACTGCTACATTATATAATGCTGTTGTATTAGCATCTAATGCAGCTTTTCCAATTGCTATGTTATTAGAACCTGATGTGTTGCAAGCTAAAGCATTATGACCTACTGCTGTATTATCTGAACCTGTATTTTTAAGTAAAGTACTTTTACCTAACGCAGTATTAGCTGATCCACTTACATTACATTTTAAAGCATTAAAACCAACTCCTGTATTTTCAGAAGCTGTATTTTTTGTTAATGTATCATGTCCAATAGCAACATTAAAATTACCACTTACGTTTGCATCTAAAACACAACTACCTATTGCTACGTTTTGACAACCTGATGTATTTGTATTCATAGCACAAGCACCAATTGCTACGTTAAAATCTCCTGTATTAACAGAACCTAAAGCTGCTCCACCTACTGCTACGTTAAAATCTCCTGTAGTACCAGATGCTAAAGCATTTGAACCCATAGCTACGTTGCAACAACCTGTTGTATTTGCACACATAGATTGTCTACCAACAGCTACATTTCTAATTCCAGAAGTAGTTGCTGCCATAGATAACATACCTATTGCTGTATTTTGATTAGCTGCTGTTTGAGTTTTTAAAGCACAAAAACCTACTGCTACATTACAAGTACCTGTTTGGTTAGCATCTAAAGAAGCTGTACCAACTGCTGTGTTACAAGAACCTGATGTATTTGACTGTAAAGCATCTTTCCCAATTGCAGTATTATTACTTGCTGTGTTAAGTTTTAAAGAACGAAAACCTAATGCTACGTTTGATGCACCTGTTTGATTAGCATTTAAAGAACAACTACCAATTGACGTATTAAAATCTCCTGTTGTAATTGCTGTACCAGCTGCACTTCCAATTACTGTATTGTCTGCACCACCAGATGCAACACTGTCTAAAGCAGTATCACCTAAAGCTGTGTTTCTAGTTCCTGTTGGATAATTTCCGTCTAATTTTATTGTGCCATTAGCTATATCTAAATTACCAGTACCAGTTATGCTATTTGAATTTAAGTCTAAGTTACCACCAAGTTGAGGTGTACCATCTTGAACAACGTGTGCTAAAGAACCAGAAACAACATTTACCCAAGCACTACCATTATAATATTTTAAAACATTGCCAGTAGTATTATAAACTAAATCTCCTTCATCTAAAGCAGATGATGGATCGCTTGATGCTACTCTATATCTATCTGCAAAACTATTTACACCTGCAACATTTGCTGCAACAGTTGCTACATTAGCTACGACAGTTGAAGTACCTAATAAATTCATGTTACCAACTACTGTTGATGTTCCTAGTAAATTCATATCATTAACTACATCTGTTGTAGCTAGTATATTCATATCATTAACTACATCAGTAGTTCCAAGAATTGCCATGTCTGCTACAATAGCTGATGTTCCAAGAGTATTCATATCTGCCACAACATCATTTGTTCCAAGAATAGCCATGTCTGCTACTACATCTGTTGTACCTAATATCCCCATATCAGTTACAACTGCTGAAGTACCAAGTAAATTCATTGCAGTTACTGTTGCACTTGATCCTAAAACATTCATGTCATTAACAACGTCTGCAGTACCTAGTACATTCATATCTGTAACTACGTCACTTGTTGCAAGTACATTCATATCTGAAACAACATCATTAGTTGCTAAAATATTCATGTCATTTACTACATCTGTAGTACCTAAAATTGCCATGTCTGCTATTACTGCACTTGCAGCTAAAGCATTAATTGCAGTTTGTTGAGTTGAAGTTGGCTTGATTGCTTCCCAAGCATCTGCTGCTGTCCAGTTAAATATTTGAGAAGTGCTAGAATTAAAATATAACGCACCAGTTATTAAAGCATTACCATCATTGTCTGTAGATGGATTGGAAGATTTTGCACCTAAGTATCTGTCATCAAAAGAATCAAAACTTGCAGCTGATGCTGTAGCACTATTTGCTGAAGCAGTTGCTGAGTTACCACTAGCTGTAGCAGAATTACCAGATGTAGTAGCAGAGTTTGCACTAGCAGTTGCTGAATTAGCACTAGCTGTTGCACTATTTGCTGAAGCAGTTGCTTTAGTAGATGATGTACTAGCTGAATTAGCAGAAGCTGTAGCACTTGTTGCTGCACTTACAGCGTCTACAATTAAAACCCAAAAAGTTGTATTAGTTAAAGCTGTACCAATAGGTGATGTTTTAATACAAATGTAAATATTATTTAGTTGAGCAGTTGTTGTTGCTTTAACAATGTCTCTTACAGCATAAGCTGCTGTAGTAGTTGTGGCACTATTACCTTTAAAAGTTCCAAGTTCCTGCGTAACCGCAAGTTCTCCAGCTGAATCAAAAGATAAAACTTTATTTGCTCTGTCTGTTGCACCTACAGTAAATTCTGTAGAACTCATAGTATTTGTTTTTGAAATTTTTAGTGATCTGTCGGCATCATTAGATACTTGTTGTGCAACCATAGTAGCACGATCCAGACCCTCTTCGTGTGTCTCCGCAGGGAATGGATCATTAGCAATATAATCTATTGCTTGAGTTTGCGGGACATTTCGTCTAACTACAACAGTTTCACCATTTACTGGGATATTACTACTGTTAAAAACGATAGTTCCAGAATCAGCACCTACACCAGTAACAGTATAAGTTGATGTTGCTTTAATTGTTTCTGCACCTGTTGCTGATCTAATAATAACCTGTAAATCAGTTGCTTCTAAAATTTTATAATCGTATGGAAAACTAGTGGCTGTGCCATTACCACTTGTTGATTTGGATATACTTGTTGTTGATACTGTCATGTCTTAAAAACCTTTATTCTTTATTGAGGGTTTTGTAAATAAATATTCTTGTTTATAATCTTTTTTCATTGTTTTTCCTAGCATTTATTAATTAATATCCGGTATAAGAGAGCCGGGTTTTAAATAGTAATTTTGACCTCTTTTCTCTTCATGTTTTTGTTTCATTCTTTCAAAATATCCGGGATCAAGCATTTCTTTAACTTGATAACCAATTAAATAATCATAGGCAGCTTTAGTATAATATAAGTTTAAAAATGGAGTATGACCCTCAACTAATTCAAAAAATTTTTTACCTGCTTTTTTAGGCTCGTTCATTGTTGATACCATGTCAAGTAATTTTTTTAAATCAGAAGCAGTTGGTCCAAGTGCTGTTTCAAATATACCATTACCATATTCATTTTGTATTTCACTTATTAAAAAATCACCATAAATACCTGCACCGCCACCTTGTGCAAATGCTTGTAATATAGTATTTTTATTTTTAGGGTCTCTTGGTGATCTTCCACGAAGCATATCTTTTGTAGACATTGCTAAATAACCAAAGAAAGTACCTAATAATAAAATAGTTGATAAACCCCCAAGTTTTGCAAGACTACTTTCATTTGGTCCATAAGAATATAATTCTCTACCAATAATTTTTTTCCACATACTAATAGGAAAACTTTTAAACTGCATTATAAATCTTATAGTTTCTCCCATTGGAGTTCCTTTTTCTAAACCTTGATTTGTTATAGCTCTAATTGCAGCATCTGGTTCTGGTGAACCATGTTTACCTTGATCTGATAAAACATTTTTCCATGTTAATTGTAAATCTGCTTTAAAATTTCTAATTTCTCTTGCACTTAATTTTCTACCAACATAATTAATAATAGAATTATTAGATATGTCATCTATACTTTCTGCTGTTAAATATCTTTTATTATCAACAGCTAAAGTTTTTATAGAACGCAACATATTCCATTTACCCTCATCTATTCCATACAATGTTAAAAAATTTTGTTCTCTTATACTTAAATCAGATAATTTTGTATCAGCCAACATTCCATAATGTCTTGATAAACCAAGTGCCATAGAACTTTTTAAACTTGCAACCCAACCATTCATACCATTAAACTTAAAAAATGTATTTTGTAGTCTACCCATTCTTCCCCAAGTATCATCAGCTGCACCATAAATATTTCCTCTAAAAGCTGTAGCAGCAACTGAGTTGCTAGTAATTTGTAAAACTTCCATTGCAGCTGTATCATTTGCTCTAAACAATCCAGACATAGCTTCAAACAAACCAGTTAATAATCCTCTTCCTTGAAAACTTGTAGTACCCATATACTGAGCTAAATCACCAAATGATGATATACTAGCTGATCCTAATCTAGCCATGTTACCAGTTGATCTTACAACCATACCTGCTCTTGCCAAAAGATCGTTAGCAATTCCATTAATACTTCCATCTAATTCAGCAAATTGATTTTTAAAAGTTTTAAAATTTAATTGTGAAACCAACTTAGGGTCTGATTCTTTATATTTTTTTTTTAATAAAGATAAAACTTTGTCTAAAGTATTTCTAGGATTTGTTCCTAGTTCTTGCATTAAAGCAATGTTTCTTGAACTTGTAGCTAATACAGAAAATATACTTTCTTTTAAAGAGGGTTCTCCAAATTTTATATTATATTCTTGTCTAGCTTGTACATTTTTAAAATGTAAAACTCTTGCTGCATTTAAACGATTAGTTACATTTTTTGTTCCATAAACACTACCTGCACCACTATATTTTGTGTGGTCTCCAGACATTAAACTGTTAAAAATACTATCTAAAATTTCATCAATTTTTTTAGGATCATTTACATTTCTAAAAGTTCTTTTTAAATCTAATCTACTTTTAATATATTCTCTCCAAGCATATCTATTGTCTCCAATTAATCTTGAACCTATATCTGCTCTTCCCATTTTTTGTGTATCGTGAGACATTTTTGTAATCCAATCATCTAACTCTCCTATGTTAGCTCCTAAATCATTTAATCTTAATCTTAAATCAGCTTGAAATTCTTTTAATACTTTAGCAAGATTTTTTGCATCTTTTATACCTGTGGGTATACCAAGCATTTCATTCATAATTTCTATATCCATTTTACCATCAGTAAAATCTTTAAAAGCATTATCACTTATATTATTAATGTTTCTAATAAGTTTGGTAATTAAAACATCTTCTAATGCTTCTTGTTTTCCACCAATAGAATCTCTGGTGATTTTAGAAAATTTTTGCATACCAACTAATATTGCTGACACAGCTTCTATAGGATTTATTCTTCCTTCAGATAAATCTACAGCATCAATTACTTTTTGATAAGTATCTAATGCTTTCATATTGCTTTCAACTAAATTTCTTTTTTTAACAATTTGATCGTACTCAAGTTTATCAGCAATTTCTTCTGCTAATATTTTGTCTGTTTTTGATTCTAAATCTTGAAATTTATTTTCTTCAATTTTTATTTTAGCTTCATCTAAAATTTGATTTATTTGTTCGTCTGGCAAAAGATCACCAGTTAATCTTTTAACTTCTTTAAAACATTTATTGATTGTTTTTATAGTAACCATTAAGAGTTCCTTTTAGTGCAATTAGTTCCAGCTTCAATACCTTGTCTAATTGTTTTTTTGTTTTTTATAGATTTATCTATTTTTTCAATTTCAGTTTTATCTGCTATAAATTCTTGACCTAAATTTTCATCTTTAACATCTAATTGTTTTTGTTGTTGTGTATTTCTTAAACTCATATTTTCTACTTCATTAGCTACTTCTGAAGTAGTTTTTTCTATTTTTATTTCTTGTTCTTCTGTCAATGTTTTTTTGTTATTTGCATTAATACCAGTTTGGTCTTGCAGTTTGGCATCATCATTTGCTTGTCTTTTAGCTTCAAACAAATCTCTTTCTGTTTTTTGTAAGTTTCTTATATTTTGTAAATATATTTTTGCTGATTTTCTATCACCATTTTCTAAAGAGTTTTTATATAAACTTTTAAATTCTTTAATTTGATCTTCTAGTTTATTTAATTGGTCATCACCTGCTCTAGTTTTTTCAACAATAACATTTCCAGTATCTACTTTTTCTCCTTTTAAAACTCTACCAACAGAATGTTTTAATAGTGCTTGTTGATTGTCTGGTGAAATTGCTGCTAGTCTTTGATAAATATTTGGCTTACCTCTTTGTTCTGCAAGGAAATCTCCTATTCTACCAAAACCAACATGAGCAGCAGAACCTATAAAACCACCTACAGCTATGTTTGTAAAAGAATCATATATATCATAATCTGCTTGTTCTGATTTAGCTACACCATAAACAAGTGGTTCAACAGCTGCGTTACCAACTAAACCTTCTACAAAACCTTTTTTCATTCTAGCTATGTTTTTACCAGAACGAGCCACCATATTTGCAAATCTTGCTTGACCAACAACGGGTACAAAAGAAGCACCAATATTTATTGGGTCTATAAAACCCGTAGCAAGAGATTCTAAAAAGAAAAAACTTTTAGCTAATTTACCATCTGGTCCTTTTGAAATTATATTTGATCTTTCTAATTCTAATTTTTTTCTTTCAACTAAATAATTAACTACACCTTCTCTAGTATCTTCTTTAAATGTTAATCCTAAACTTCCATATTCTTTGTTTAAATCATCCCTATTTAAATAGGTATTACTTGATTGATATGCTTGTATTTGATCTACTGATCTAAATACAGAAGATGTGGGATTGTAATTCCAAGCATTATAGAATGTAGCACCAGCAGCATCCCAAAAACCTGTTCTAGTATTATCATACAAAGAACCTATTTCTTGTTTTGATGGTTCAAATGTACCTAGTCCAGTATTAATCATTTTTTATTATTATTTTTAAATGGATCTTCAAGTGCAAAAGGATCTTCAAGAGGTTTATCATCACCAGCAGTATCTATTACTGTGCTAATACCATCTATTGCTGTAGTCATAAGATTTTTATTTTCGCTAGTATTATTATAAATTAAATCTTCATACTCGTAAGCACCTACATCAGATGTATAAGGTATCATTTCTATATCTTCTCCTGTTACTGGAGCTTTTAATTCTATACTATAAATACCTTTGTCATTAGGTGTATCTGTAAAGAAAAATTCTATTTTATTACCATCAGCATTTACTATTGGATATGTTCCATTTGTAAATTCAGCATTTAAAACAATTCCAGTACCATCAGCATTTATTAACCATTTAGAATGATTTTTAATTGTAAAATCTATTCTTTCTTTTACTTGTTTTTCAGTTAAATTTTTTATTCCAGCTAAAGCTGCGTAGTGCATATAACCATCTTCACCATGAAAACGACCTATATAATCAGTATTACCTTCAACCAATTCTATAAGTGCTTCAGCTTTTTCTATAACTATATTTTGATTAACAAATTTTCCACCTATATCTGCTGGAACAAAAAAAGTTTGTGATGGTGCAATTTTATAATCTTTATTAAAATCATTAACTGCTGCATCAACAGCTGCATTTATACTTTCTCCATCTCTAACTCTAGTTAATGCAGATTTATAAACAGCTTGTTGAATTGACAATAGATAGTCAGTTTTTGTTTTAGAACCTTCTCCTTGATTTAAAATTACAGTTTCAAAATCTTCCATTCCTTTTGCAACACTTTTTTCAATACTGTTAAATTTTTCACCAGCTGGTAATCTATCTTCGACAAATTTAGCTATATTTTCTACAGTTTCTCCATTTAGAATGTCTGTTTTTAATTTTTTACTATTGCTACTCATAGCAACAATAAATTCAACTGGTAATTTTTGAGCTTGTAAATGATTTAAAACTTTACCCATATTATCAATTCCATATATTACAGATAAACCATCTATATATTTTTCTTTTTCTAGTGCTGGAGTATCTACATTTGTAAGAACAGATATAATTCCATTAATTTCTGAATTGGTTGTTATTCTAACTAAAGATGGGTCTACATTTAATTCTTTTTGTTTTTCAATTAATTTTTCTGTTATAAGTTTTCTAGTTTCTAGTTTACTAGCATCATTATCGTCATTATTCATTTCTTCATATAAAGATGCAATATCAGTATCAGCAACATTAATGTATTTAACAATATCTTCTTTCATGTCTTTGTTTCTTTTTGCAAGAACAGTTTTGTAATAATTTTCTTGTTCAGCAGCTTGTAATGAATCTGCATACAATTCATTGCCTTCATATATAATGCCTTTAACAACTTCGTTTACAGTATCATTAGAAGCATTAAGTATTACTGAATTATTAACAACACGATCTTTGGTAAAAGTATCTTCTTGAATCATTTGTTCATATACCTTTATACCCATTACTTCTTTTGCCATTTCAAAATCAAATGCTACAGGTTCTTTACCAAGTCTTATAGTTTCTGTATAATTTTTCCACTCTGTATCTAGCTGTGGTCTTATTATAGTCATTGCTCTGTCTTGTAATTTTGTTCTTTGGTCATAACTTATATCTGGTAAATTGTTTTCATCTTTTAAAAAAAATAATGCAGCTCTTGGAGTGTTTTGAACCATTTCAAATCCATCAAAATTTTGTATTTCACTTGGAACAGAATTTAACATTTTTTGTAATTCTGGAGCAGTAACTCTTGATTTATAAGAATCAATAATTAATTTTTCTGTATCTGCTTGTAAAGTTTGTTTATAAATTCCACCTTTTAAATATGCTTTTGAAAATAATTTTTCTTTTGAATCAATAAACATTTCATCTGCTTTAACTAAAATATTTCTTGATACTTCAGCATCAACACTAAAAATTTGTTTTGATACATCAGACAAAGCTGAATTTGTAAACATTGTTTTAGCAGTTTGAGTGGTTGCTAATGCAGCATATTTTTCTATTAAAGCATTGTTTTTTTCTTTCACATATTTATTTGCAGCATCTTTATTTACAGAAAGTATTTCATCTTGATTAATTTGATCTTCAATAGCTGAAGTTTCAGACAAATAATCATTTTTTAATTTAAGAGCTTCTGTTCTATTTTGTACATCATTTTCTTTTATTTTAAAATCAACAACAGCTTGTGTTACAGGTGCTAAAGCACCAGCAAGAGTATTATTTAAACCCATTTGAATATTAGATGTAGTACCCGCTAATTGTTCTATTGATCCTTCGGCTGTGAATGTAGGTATTTTTGGCATTATGTATTTTTCATCCCATATAATAATGAACCTGTTTGTGCTATTGTTCCAATCTGTGCCATCTTAGCTTCTTGTCTAGCCATTGTACCTCTAATTCTTGCAAAGTTTGCTTCTTCTTGTTTATTACTTGCAGCAACTTTAGAATTGTATTCAATTAAATTTTCTTGTAATTTTGCTTCATAAGCATTTGATAACTCTATATTATAAGCTGTACCCGTTCCAAGCTCTACACCAGATTTAGCAAGTGAAACTCTAGTTTCACCTTCTATTTTTCTAAATTCTTTTTGAAATTGAGCTATGTCAAATTCTGCTTTTGCTTCTATTTGTGCTGCTTGACCTTCAAGAACTGCAGCATTTCTATTTGCAACTGATTGATTGTATTTACCTGCCGCACCTTGAGCTTGGTATTGAGCTGCTCCCATTACTGCTGTAAATGCTGTGGCTGCTCCCATTAAAATATCCTCGCATACATATATTGGTCTGATCCGTCAAATCCCCAGTTTTTCATTAAGCCTTCTCTTTCTAATCCTAACCATTCGGCAAATCTTATGCCTTCTTTAAAATCTTTTCTAATTCCGCTTT
>Ga0208814_1001488_pt1 | contig 10935 bp, 17 predicted proteins | sample MalvirAntarct_55_FD_184253 | JGI IMG/M metagenome (GOLD analysis project Ga0208814, IMG submission 184253) | Marine viral communities from the Global Malaspina Expedition - Malaspina viral metaG Antarct_55 (SPAdes) (version 2) | ecosystem: Environmental > Aquatic > Marine > Oceanic | place...
AAAATTTTAATAATGATACTACATTACCTACAAGTGCTGCAGTAAAATTATATGTAGACACTAAATTCTCACAAACAGATACGTTAACAGAAGTATTAGGATTTGGTAATACAACAAGTGGAAAAGACATAGCAGTAAGTGCAGGAGATGACATTACGTTTACTGATACATCTAAAGCAAGATTTGGAACAGGTTTAGAATTTGAGATATTCCAAGATACTACCGATTCAAGAATTACAACTTCATCAAACTTATATATTCAAACTCCAACATTTAGAGTTCAAAAAGTAGGAGGGGAACAAATGATTGAAGCGTTTTCAGATAATGGAGTTAAGTTATATTTTAATAATATAAAGAAATTTGAAACCACTTTATTAGGTAGTACAGTTACTGGGGATTTACTCGTAACAGGAACTATCACAGGAGCAGGTGGTTCATTCTTGCCACTAGCAGGCGGAATAATGACTGGTAACACTATCCACAACGATAATGTTAAAAGCATATACGGAACTGCATCAGATGGACTTGAAATCTATCACGATTCGAGTAATTCTTATATTAATGATACAGGAACAGGTGCTTTAGTTTTACGTTCAAATCAAATTTTAGTTCAATCAACAACAGGAGAAACTCAAGCAGTTTTTAATCAAAATGCAGCAGTAAAATTATATTATGATAATGCACAAAAATTTGAAACTTTAAGTACAGGTGCTAAAATTACAGGTGCTTTATCTACTACATCAAATGTAACAGTAGGAGCAAATGCAACTTTTGTAGATAACGGAAAAGCCATATTTGGAACTGGTGGAGACTTAGAAATTTATCATTCAGGTACTAAAAGTATAATAAAAGATGCTGGTGCAGGAGATTTACAAATTAATGCTAGTAGTTTTGTATTAAATAATTCTGGCGATACAAAAAATATGATTATTGCTATTGATGGTGGAGCAGTAAATTTATTCTTTGATGCTTCTAAAAAAATAGAAACAGTTACAGATGGAGCAAAGGTTACAGGAAATCTAGAAGTTACAGGAACGATAACTGGAGCAGGTGGATCTTTTTTACCATTAATTGGCGGAATTATGACTGGTAATACTATTCATAATGACAATGTAAAGTCTATTTATGGAACTGCAAGTGATGGACTTGAGATATCTCACGATGGGACACATTCTTATTTAGAAGATACAGGAACAGGAGATTTAAGAATAAAAACTAATGGTTCTTCTATTGCCCTGTTAGCACCAGGTAATGAAGATATGATTTTGGCAGTACCTAACAGTTTTGTTAAATTATATTTTAATAATAATTTAAAATTACAAACTACAAACACAGGTATATATGTTCCTGGAAATGTAATACCTACAGGAAGTGTTAGAGTTGAAGATAATCAGTTTTTATCTTTAGGTAATTCTAATGATTTAACATTAACACACACAGGAACTGAGGCTATAATAAGTAATTATACTGGTGCATTTGAAATAGAACAAAGAGCAATAACTCAATCAATAGTATTTAAGGTATCAAATTCAAACGCAGTAGATACAACTGCTTTAACGATTAATAGAGAAGGGGATTTAATTACTGGTAAAGATGTAACAATTGCAGGAGATCTTACAGTAAACGGTACTACAACGACTGTAAACAGTCAAACACTATCTGTAGTAGATCCTTTGATTTCACTAGCAACTGCAAATGCTGCTAATAGTTTAGATATTGGTTTTTATGGAAAATACAATGATGGTACTGCAAGATATTTAGGACTTTTTAATGATGCCTCAGATTCTAATAAATTCAAGTTGTTTAGAGGTACAACCGTAGAACCAACAACAACAGTCAATATTGCAGGTGCAGGTTATGTTGCAGCGGATTTAGTTGTAGCAGGATTAGAGGCATCAAGTTTTACAACTACAGGAGATTTATTAGTTGAGGATAATATTTACTTAACTGATTCAGGAACAACTAGAGCAAAAATTCAATTAAATTCAAGTGATAGAGATAACCTAGATATTAAAGCAGTTTCTTTAGGTTCTACAATGAATTTCTTTACTGCTGATACTTTGGCTTTGACTTTAAGTGCAACACAAAATGCCTCGTTTACAGGTGATATATTCTTAAGTACTAATTCAGATATACTAAAAGCAAGTACAAATCCATTTAGAGTATTTACAAATGGAACTTTAGGTTTTTCTCTATCAGCATCACAAAACGCAGAGTTTGCAGGAGATTTAGCCGTTTATGGAACTCAAATAACCGTTGGAACTAATGCTTCAAGATTTGCAGAAAACAATTTAAAATTCAATAGCGCAGGATCAGCATTTATAGACCACGCCACAGTAGGTACTTCAATAAAATTTAGATTATCAAGCAGTTCAACTTTAGATGTAACACCACTTGAAATAACACCGGCTTATGTTGCTTTTGCAGATGTTCCAATCATAGGAACAATGGCAGAAGGTAATAATACTACAAGAGCCGCATCAACTGCTTTTGTTACAACCGCTGTGGCTACAGGTGTTGATGCTTATTTACCACTTGCAGGGGGAACTATGACAGGTGTAACACAATTTAATGACCACACACAACACGGAGACCAAGTACAGGCAAGGTTTGGCGCAGCAAATGATTTAGTTATTGAACACAATGCAAGTAATTCTTTAATAAAAGATACAGGAACAGGTAGATTAATTTTACAAACAAATTATTTTGAAGTAGATAATGCCGCAGGTTCTGAAGCAATGATTGAGGCTATAGAAGATGGAGCAGTAAATCTATATTACAATGGAAGTAAAAAGTTTGAAACTACAAGTACAGGGGTTGATGTTACTTCTCCTGAGGGAACAATAAAATTAACTTCTTCAACAGGAACTAATTTTACAAGTTATAGAACAATAAATACAGGGGGGACACTTTATCAGGGAATTGAAAGGTCAACAGGTGGAGTTTTGGGCATAACTACTGCGTATGAAGCGTTTTTATTTTATAGTGCAGCCAATCCGTTGTTAATTGCCACAGGAAACAGTTATGTTAGATTTGCTACTAATGGTGCGGAAAGGATGCGTATTGAGGCAAATGGAAACTTAAGAGTATATGATGTTATTGACAACATTGCAAATAGTTTAACACTTAATGGTAGAAATACTGGAGAAATTCATTTTCAAGCAGGGGGTGCAAATAAAATGCGTATGCTTTCTAATGGCAATTTTGGTATCGGAACAAATTCTCCAGATAGAACTTTAGATGTTCAAGGCTCAGGTTTAAGTATTTTTGGTAGTGGCAATAATTCTGAATTAATGTTAAGAGGTCAGGTTGAAGGAACTGGTACTGTAAGAAATGTAGGTGCATTTCATTTGTCAGTTAGAGGCGATATTGGTGGAGACAATGACGATTTAAAGGTTTTAAGATTTATAAATGGGACTTTTGGAGAAATTGCATTGCAAATTTCAAATACAAATTCAAACGCAAGTTTTGCAGGAACAATATTAGCATCAAATGATAATCCAGGATATAGTTTTGCTAGCGATACAGGTACAGGAATTTCTAGAAGTGGTACACATCAAATGTCTTTTGTACATCCATCTTATACTTCTTTAACCCTTGATGCTTTGGGAAGGGCAACTTTTCCACAACAAGTTGGAATAGGAGCAGCACCTGCTGACGGGAATTTATCTGTTAAAAAAACAGGAATAAATACAGGAATTGCTAATGTTTTAATAAATCTAAATTTAAGTGAATCAGGTGGTCTTTTAAGGGGATTAAGTGTTGGTTATAGAACAGATGAAACAACTGCTATTCTTGCTCCAAGAACAGCCACAGGTAATTTAGCAATTATGGGTTTTGATGGTGGATGGGGAGAAACTGCAAGGTTTACAAACACTAGAAGATTAGGAATAGGAACTAATTCACCTAATACTAAATTAGATGTATCAGGTTCAATTGCATCAGGTACAACAACTGCTGCTGCTCAACTTATTTATAATAGTGGAGGAAACATAACAGGATTTACACATAATTTTCAGGCAGCAAAAAATACTGCCGCAGGTATTGCAACAAATAAGACATTTGTAGATATAAGTGGTGTAGGAAATTTTCATCAATCATATTTTTATGTACAATATGGATGTCGATTACAAGGAGTTACTGATTCTGCAACAGGTGTTGTAGTAAGAACTTATGGTTTAAATAGATTTAATGGTGGAACTTTACAATTAACAGAAACTAATGCAATAGCAGGGAGTAGCAACGCATTAACCCATTCTTTAGTTACTGTTGAAATAGTTAGTGATACACAATATAGAATAAGAGTAGAATTTTCTAGTACTGTTGGGGGTGCAACTTTTGTAGCAGGAGAAATTAAAGGATATGGGGTTGGAGCAACTTTTCCAACTATAACATTTGCTGAAGGAGGAAACGGAGGTATATAAACTAAAATAAAAAATCGTTATATTTACAACTAACTTAAAAAACATTTAAAATGTCAAAAATTACCGAAGTAGAATTAAAAGGATTACAAGAACAAGAACAAAAAAAAGGTGCAATTTTGCACGATCTTGGTTTATTAACAACACAAAAACATAGTTTAAATCATATGTATGTTGAGTTGATGGTAGAACAAGAAAAAACCAAAAAAGAACTTGAGGAGACTTATGGTAAAGTAAACATAAATCTACAGGATGGTTCTTTTGAATTAATACCAGAAAAAGATGAAGAGAATAAGTAAACACATTAGTTACAAGGAGGCAACTCATTCTAATTATGCTAATCAGTATGATATTGAGAATAAACCAAAAGCAGACCATTTAAAACAAATGGAGTTAATTGCTGAAAAGGTATTTGAACCATTAAGAGAATGGGTTGATCATCCAATACAAGTAAATAGTTTTTATAGAAATTTAGAACTAAATACAGGTTTAAGATCATCAGGTTCTAGTCAGCACATTACTGGTAATGCTATTGATATATCATCAATGGGTGGTAAAACTAATCTTGAAATGTTTCACTACATAAAAGACAATTTAGATTTTGATCAGTTAATCTGGGAATACGGAAATGAACCAAGATGGTTACACATTTCATATAAGAATAAAAAGGATAATAGAAAACAAGTTTTAGTCATTAAGAAAAAAGGTATATATCATACTTATTCAGATGATTTGTGTAAAAGTTGTTAAAACAGAATAGATGCCAATACCAACTAAAAGAATAGGTGAAAAACAGAGTTCATTTATGATTAGATGTGTACCTCAGTTAATGAGATACCACAATAAATCAGAGGCTATTGCTATTTGTTATCGCACATTTGAAGGTAAAATGATAAACCTTAAAACCTATAATGATTATCCTAAAAGTGTCTCTAATAATGCTAAAAAGGTGTTAAGATGGAGAGATAAACATAAGGATGAAGTTACAGGTATGACACAAATTGGTTGGACTAGGGCGAATCAACTTGCTAAAAGAGAGAATATAAGTCGTGAGACTATTGCGAGAATGGCATCTTTTAAGAGACATCAAAAAAATGCTGAGGTAAGTGCTAAATTTAAAGATACTCCGTGGAAGGATAAAGGATATGTTGCTTGGTTAGGTTGGGGTGGAACTAGTGGTATTAATTGGGCAATAAAAAAATTGCAACAAATAGACAAAGAATGAAACAGGATTATAATACTATTTTAATTAATATAGGGAGTTTTGGAATAAGTATGACATCGATTGATATCGGTTTAAAAATCATTCTTGTAAGCGTTACCATTGGTTATACTTTAAATAAATGGTATTTACTTAATAAAAAGAAATGAATCCAAAAAAAAAATTTTCAGATACTAAAGTTGGTAAATTTTTAGCAAATGTAGCACCACATATATTTGATGTGACATCATCTATTATACCTACTAAAGGTATTTTAGGTCTTATTAAGGGACTTATTACAAAGGATAGTAAACTAACACCAAAGAACAAAGAAGAGGCTTTAAAACTATTGGATTTAGATATTGCAGAAATGCAAGAAGTATCTAAAAGATGGGATTACGATTTAAAGAGTGATAGTTGGTTAAGTAAGAATGTAAGACCATTAACATTAGTATTTTTTTCTATCTCTTATGTTACAGGTTGGTTCTTAGATTATCCTTTAGACAATATTACAGGGCTATTATCTTTAATAGTGGCTGCTTATTTTGGATCACGAGGTTTTGAGAAGTTAAGAGCAATCGGAAAAGAATAAAATACCTAACTCATTATTTTTATATAATTATTTATATATATTCTTTTATATTTATTTAGATATAATTTTATATAATTATTTAGATATAATCTTAATGTTTATAAGAATTAAAAATCTCAAATTTATTATTTTTTTTCCGTAAATAAAAACATTATCGTTATATTTATCAAAAAAAGATGGTATACTCTCAAGAAATAATTGATAAGATCTTCAATTATAAAACACTTTCAAACAAACAAAAGATTGATAAACTACTAGAAATGGATGTTACTCAATATGCAAATTGTGGTATTGATACTACAAAGGCAGATAAGTTAATTGTTAAAAAAAACAGTAGATATATCTATAAGACTATTAAAAAAATAGATGAAACAACAGGTAAATTATTATTAGAACATCAAGACTAATGAAGAAAAAACTTACTAGAAGTAAATTGGTAAAAAAACTAGATTCAATATTTAGTCAGTATATAAGACAAAAAGATGCAGATAATGATATGGCAACTTGCTTTACTTGTAATAAGGTTGATAATGTAAAGAGCCTACAGAATGGACATTTTCAATCTAGAAAACATTATTCAACTCGTTGGGACGAAGTAAATTGTCAAGTGCAATGCCCAAAATGTAATGTGTTTAATTACGGTGAACAGTTTGTATTTGGATCTAAACTAGATAGTAAATATGGTGAAGGTACTGCAAGAAGATTACACATTAAAGCACAACAAATAGTAAAATTATCAGATAATGATATAGAAGAAATGATTAAAAGGTATAAAGATTTTGTGGATAAGATGTAATAACGTATATTTGAATGTTCTGTTTTATCAATAAAAGAGGGTTTGGCACTTGTTAAGCCTTTTTTTTATGCCTTAAATTAGTTTTATTAAATTTTTTGTTTATATTTGTATCATAATAATTATAAAACAGACACAAAATGGCAACACAAAAAGATGATTTAAAGAAAAAAGTAAAAGTATTAGAGGTTCAATTACAACACGCAGTTTTAATGGGTGATGCTTTTTCACAAATTAGAATCCACAAAGAGTTAGAAGTAACTAAATCAATTTTAGATACTTTACAATGGATGTAAAAATTAGAACAAATCAATCACACCAATCAAAAGATGCATTAATAGAATACTATCAATTTAGAATTGATGCAATGCTAAAAAAAATAGATGATCTAGAATCTGCTATTGAATTAAAAGATGCAAAATTTGAAGTGTTAAAAAAAAACTTAACTATATATTAACAATTAAAACAGAAACAAAATGAAAGCAGAAAACATTACTATTAAGTTATTTTTACTTAGACAAGAAATTGGCACTATAAGTAAAGATTCAACAAATCCTTTTTTTAGATCAAAATACTTTGATATTAATACATTGATTAAACAATTAAATCCTTATTTAAATAAACATAAGATTTTATTAATACAACCAATAGTAAATAATGAGGTTGTAACTTTATTACAATGTATTGAAGATAATTCATTTAAAACTTCATCATTAGAATTATCAAAGAATTTAGATGCACAAAAAAAAGGATCAGAAATAACTTACTTTAGACGATACACATTAGGATCTTTATTAGGCTTAGAAGCAGTAGATGATGATGGTAATTTAGCATCTAAACCTTCTTTACCTAATTTAATTATAGGAACTCCTTTATTTAAAAATGCACAAAAAGGACTACAAGAAGGAAAATCCATACAAGATATAAAGAAAATATATACAGTATCAACAGAAGTACAAAATGAATTATTAAACTTTAAACTAAATAAATAAACTATGGGAGCATTAATTACAACATCAATTAGAGTAGATAAATTACCAAAAGAAAAATTCGTAAAGGGTAAGGATGGAGCAGTATATTACAATTTTACAATATCAATTTCAGATGAAACTAGATATGGTAATAATGTTGCTCTAATGGACAGTAGAACACAAGAAGAGAGAGAGGCAAAAAAGCCTGTTGATTATCTTGGTAATGGTAAGGTAGTCTGGATTAAGGATATGAATAACAATTCAGGTCAAATTATGTTAGCAGAAAAAGAAGAGAAATTAGATATTATTTCTGGTACTGAATCTGCTCACATTAAAAATGATTTACCATTTTAAAAATTAGATTTTACTAACTACTAAAAAGGTATAGGTTATTAATCTGTACCTTTTTTTTATATACTTTTACTAGATGACACAAAAAGAAACAGAACACAATATGTTAATGCAGTTTATAGAAGATGACTGTTATGTTAACACAAAAGAAAATATAGAATATCCTCCAGTTGCATTATCATTTGGAGAAAAATTATTAAAGACAAACAAAGGAGATTCATTATTACCAATACCATTAGGAACGTATGGAAATCTATCAGTAGTTTCTGCACCTCCTAAGACAAAGAAAACATTTTTTATATCTCTATTAGCCTCAGTATATTTAAGTGGCTCTAATGTATATGGAGGTAATATTAGAGGTCATAGGGGTAATGGTGAATTAATTCATATAGATACCGAGCAAGGATTATGGCATTGTCAAAAAGTATTCAAAAGAGTTTATGATATGGATTCATCAACAGATCCTAATGTTTATCATACTTTTGGGCTAAGAGCAATAGGCTATAAGCAGCGTTTAGAGTTCATTGAGTACTACCTATCAAAAAAAATAAATACTCCATCTCTTGTCATTATCGATGGAATTGCCGACCTTGTAAGTGATGTTAATTCATTAGTTGAGTCTAATTATGTTATTCAAAAACTAATGGAATGGAGTAGTCGCTTCAATGTACACATAATAAATGTGATCCATCAAAATTATGGGACTGCTAAAATGACCGGTCATCTTGGTTCTTTTTTAGAGAAGAAATGTGAGACACATATCGAATTAGAGGCAAATACAGTAAATAAAAACTGGGTTACAGTTAAGTGCAAAAGAAGCAGAGGATATGCTTTTGATACATTTAGTTTTGAAGTAAATGAACTAGGTATACCAACCATTGTAAATGACTTGTATGATCCATTAAAAGAGTATGATTGAAAAACAAATGATTCTTCTTGCTAAAAAGCACAATACTTGGATAGAGATAGTGTGTTCTTTTGGCTGCACAAAATCAACTTCAGAGGATTTAGTACAGGAGATGTATTATAAAATTCAATTAAAAATGGAAAAGGGTTTGGATATTATGTATGATAAAGAAATTAATTATTTCTATATATATAAGACTTTAAAAACTTTATTTATTGACTTAAAAAGAAAAGGTAAAAATATTACAATGGTTACTTTAGATCATATACACTTAACAAATGATGATGTAAATTATACTGAGTCTTATGATAAAGTTTTAGAGGTGTTAGATAAGATGTATTGGTATGATAAAAAAGTATTTGATGTTATAAATTCAGGTGAGTCTATTGCTGAATTTTCAAGGAAATCAAAAATACCATACTATTCATTATATAACACTTATAAAAAAGTTAAATTAAAAATAAAATTAGTATTATGAAACTTGGAGATCTTATATATTATATAACAAAATATACAGGCATAAAATATTTAGTAGATACTTATCATTCATTTAAAGGAACTAAATGTGATTGTGATAAAAGAAGAAAAAAACTAAATAATTTAAAAATTAAAAGATGGTAAACTTTGAAAAAAATGATAAAAAAGACTGGGACAAATTTAGAATGGGTAAAAACGATGTCATTAGTGCAGCCGAATTTGACTTGGTTTGCAACTTACACTCTAAGTACTATTCGCACACATACTATAAGCCTTGCACCTGCAGCCCAAAGACCATAAACAAATGGATTAAAGACCTTAATATCATTTGGGATAATGGGGATAAAAAAGATTAATAAATGGGAACAGGCAGTTGTATTACTCTTAAATTTTGATGGTTGGGACTTAGAATGGACTGGTAAAGGTTCTAGTATATATGATGCAAAGGGAATATCTCCAAAGGGTAAACCTGTTGTAATAGAAATGAAATTTAGAACTAAGTACTATCCTGACAAAATGCTTGAAAAGGATAAGTATGATGCTCTAATGGCTTTAGATAAATCAATTATAAAGATATACTTTGTAAATGATCCTAAAGGCAATTTTATGTTTTGGCTAAATACTCTTGATATGCCAGAAACAATAAAAAAATATTGTCCAGACACTACAATGTGGACAAAAAAAAGATTGTTAAAAGATGTTTATCTACTCAATGAAAACCTAGCAGTAAGAATAAATATTAATCTTTATTAAAATAAACTTATTAAATTTATTGTTTATAAGATAATTAGTTGTATCTTTGAGTATGATTGCAAATAAGCAGTTATATAAAACAGACACAATGACTTTTAAAAACATTACAAACAAAGATTTTTTTGATTACATCCAAGAATTAACAAGTTCAGAGTTAAAAGGTTTAAATTTTAGATTAGAATTAAATCCAATGGCATTGACTTATTCAATTAATGGTGATTCTTATATTAATTATTTACATCAGATTAAAAGAATAGGTAAATCACTATTAGTTAATATGACAAAAGAAGGTTCTTTTATAGATGAAGATGGGTATTTAGAAAATGAAAGTGATGTATTTACTTTTAAAAATAATAGATACAGTTTAAAAGGTAGAAATTATGGATCGTTAGACTTTAATGAATTAATAGAACATAGGGTAAGAGAAATATAAAATAATAACAGGGGTGTAAAAACCCCTTTTAAATTA
>Ga0208814_1001489_pt1 | contig 10913 bp, 9 predicted proteins | sample MalvirAntarct_55_FD_184253 | JGI IMG/M metagenome (GOLD analysis project Ga0208814, IMG submission 184253) | Marine viral communities from the Global Malaspina Expedition - Malaspina viral metaG Antarct_55 (SPAdes) (version 2) | ecosystem: Environmental > Aquatic > Marine > Oceanic | place: South...
GTTAACCTGTGGTTGGTTTATGGGTTTTCCAGGCATATAAATCTCTCAAGAATTATGTATGCCTAGAGCTTACCAAAACCGGACAAGCTAGTTGTCGCGAACCGGCCAAGTTAATTGTCGCCTAATATTCTGATGGCGAAAGGCGAATGTACACAGTTATGTTATATAAAGCGAATTGTGTCGCTATTTTTGAGCAGTATGCTCTTGATTTAGATGAGACGCTCGACATCGCTGTCGCAATGAATCTCATTCACCCAAGAAAATGGCAGAACAATGAAGCTTGCGTCATGACAACAGACTTTTTACTAGAAAGTGTCAGTACGAAAAACAAAGGTAAAACTGAACTGACTGCATACACTTTCAAATATTGGGATCAAATATATCGTACCGGAATAGCTGGCGAAATAGAGCAAATCAACAAGAGAACGTGGCAGAAGTTTTCGATTGAACGCGAATATTGGCGTCGAAGAGGCGTTGAATATCGTGTCGTAACAGAGCGAGATGCAACTAAAGAACAGCAATGGAATATTATGTTTTGTGAATCATCGAGAGACCTTCTCGCTGATCATGACGATCTATGTGTATTTATTGATGTCTTTTTAAAAATTTGGTACGAGTCACCTTGGTTGCAAGTGCAGGAATTGCTTGTTGCTGTTTGTAATAAGCTTGAAATTGAATTGAGACGGGCTAAAGAAGTATTCAAATATGTAGTGCTGTATGGCTTTTTGAGCATTAGTCAAAAAGAATGTATACGATGGTTTAGACCCATAGTAGTCACTCAATTTGAATGCGGAGTAGTCATATGATTACTATTGGAACGCATTTATATAAGCAAAAGCTAGGTAACAGTGAAAAATCAGAGCTTATTCATTCATATCGAGTGTGCTTAGTTAATCGTGATTATTCACTTTTTGCTGTAGCAGATATGCTTAAAGCGAACCTAGTCACCAATCCTCCTAAACCTGAAATTTTTACAAAAACAGATTTAAATAAGTTTATCAACAAGAATAAACTTGAAAAAGATATGTACGATTTACCATCACAACATCTTTTTAGTGATGAAAGGCTAAAAGCTACTGGCTATGGAAAATGGCTCAAGAAACGTGATGAAAAATTTGCTGAAATAAAAAGTCTCACTTCTCAAGATTTGTTAGAACAGTACCTCTTTGGTAAAGGGCTAGGTGATGAGATTCGATTACGTCTTGTACATAGCCGGTGGAGTAGTCATGGTGCATTTAACAATGCATTAAATCGCTTTATTATTTGGGGTGCTGTACCTAATGCCCTAATTTCATTTAAATCGCACAATATAGGAACTATGTTTCCTGTGGCCGAAACATGTGATGACGTAATTATCAAGCGGGGACGTGGTGGTAAAAATAATCAAAACAGTCGTACGGTTTTTCGCGGTATTACAGAGCAAGATAAGACTCGCATTAAGCAAGTAACTGCGAAATGGGTAAGTGATGGTAAGAAGTTAAGCCTCAAGCGATTGTATGAATGTTTTGAAGATAATTTTTTTGTCACGACTGTTGTGCGTGAGATTAATGGAAAAGAGCTTAATTATTACAGTCCTTTTGATCAAAAAGAACGAATTTCATTCCGCTCATTTTCTTATCATTTTAATCAATTCAATACCAAAGCTGATCTATTAAAAATGAAGTTTGGTCATATTTCGTTTGAAAAAGATCATGCTGATCGTCAGGGATCTGCGATTGATGGTGTATTGGGTGCGACTCATCGCTATGAAGTAGATGCTACAGTGCTTGATGTCTATGTGCGATATCCGTACGACAAAACAGGTCGATTCACGATGGGAAGGCCCGTTTTGTACTTAGTCATAGATGTATACAGCACAATGATCGTGGGATTTTATCTAGGGTTTGATGGTCCGAATTCTGATGGTGTCGCACAAGCAATGGTAAATGCTTGTATGTGTAAAGTTGAGTTTGCTAAAAGATACAATCTAGATATTGATGAAGACTGTTGGCCAGCTCAGCATATCCCCCGTGAGATTACGATCGATAATGGCAGCGAATATCCAAATTCAGCGATTTCATCGGCGCTAAAAAGTATGCTGGGTATCATTGCTTATAATTTCGCAGCAGTGTTTAGAGGTGATGCAAAAGGAACTGTTGAGAGTAAATTTAATGCCCTTAATAACTTGGCTATTCATCATTCCGGGTGCGATTTTTAAACAAACAGATAGAACTGAGCAACATCCATCTAATCGTTCTATGTATAGCTATGACGATCTTATGCGCGAGCTAATTTTAATGATTATTCAAATTAATAAATCAGGAGATCGTTTACATCGTCTAAATTTTCAAGCCACGATTGATGATATCGGTATTTCTCCACAGTCATTATTTTTGCATAGTCTCGAAAAAGACATGGATGGTGGTAACAGGACTCAATTAAAAGATAAAGCGAGTTTACATTGGGCATTCTTAAAAGAAGAAAAGGCCAAGGTACAATCAAATGGTGTTGTGATTGATAAACTTCGTTATCACAGCGACTATTTTAAGCAAAGTGGTATGTATGCGCGAGCAAAACATCATGGACGTTTTGAAATTGATGTAAAACGAGTTAAAGATTGGGTAAATGACATATTTTATCTAACAGATTCTTCAGAGTACATCAAATTGACTCTGGTTAATGTAAATAATGAATCGCCTTTCGCTAATATGCATTGGGAGTCAGTGCTTCATTTGAACGAATGGAATAAAATTAAATATGTAAAACATGCTGAATTTGTTGTACAGCTACGACAAGAATTGCGCAATATGAAAGAGCCAGAATATCAGCTGTTGATAGCTGAAATTAATAAGCTACCTGAAAATACTCGCAAATCTTTAATGCCGAATATTAAGAATAATAAAGCTGTGCAGAAGCATTTAAATACATTAACTCATGCCAGTGATGTGATGGTGACGCTTGGTGTTGCTGTACCTGATTCTGATGTTAGCAATGTAATTCTAGAAGACAACGATTGGGAAGGATTCTAATGTCAATTATTACTAAAGCTAACTACATAAAGCATCCAATTCCATCTTTAAACGGCAACCCACTTTCAGAGGCTTTACCCTCACCAGTGACTCAAGAGGAGCTTATTCAGCGTGTGAGAAAACAGATTACATGCGACGGTTTTTGGGAGCTGGAAGAGTTTTATCAACACGTTGTATTACAAGATATTGCTGTTACGCATATACCCAGCGCGAGATTTTATTCTTTTTATCAGAAGTGTTTGTCACTTTTGCTTCATTCGTACTCATCTCGAAACCCATTTTCACCAGAATCAATGTCAACAAAAATGGCACTTGCGGCTGACCTTCACAAAAAGCTGCAAGTCACTACATTGAGTCATGCGAATCTTAATACATCAGCTCCAAGCGTGTTAGTTGCTGGATTAAGTGGAGCAGGAAAGACGACAATGATACGTAATGCTTTAGCTTGTATTCCGCAAACAATTCAACATACTGAATATGAGGGAAAGAAATTCAATCAAATACAAATTGTCTGGTTATCTATCGATATGCCATCTACTTCTTCACTAAAAGCATTGGCTTTAAATTTTTTCAAAGCTGTCGATGAAGCTACAGGTAGCACAACGTATTTTTCTGATTGGGAAAAACGAAATCGCGATTCGGTTGAACGCCATATTGTTGGTATGCAGTCTGTCGCAGCTAATCATGAAATCGGACTAGTACACATCGACGAGCTTCAATTTATGCTTTCTTATGCAAAGTCAGCAAATTCTCCTTCTCTCACCGTTCTTGATTCAATGTTTAATAAAATAGGTATTCCGATCATTTTAAGCTGTACTGATTTGGGGTTACAGCTATTTGACACTGCGAAATTCGACGGTAAGCGAACAAATCATGAGTTAACAACGTTAAGACGAGTATTAAAAGACCGAGAATTTAAATTAAAGAATTACTCATTAGATTCATCAAGTTTTAATGATTTATTGGATGCTTTATACCCGACCACTCTGTTGTTAAATTGCGCTTCATTATCAGAGTCATTCAAATCTGAGTTCTATAATTTGACCGCGGGTTTACCAGCTTTTATGAGTAGATTGGCACAGTTACATCATGAGGCACTCGTATACAAGTTCCATAAATCACGAGATGTTAAAGCAATATCAACGAATGATATAAAGATTTTGTGTTCGATACATAAAAGCCAGTTTCATTTATTTGAAAAAGCTATCGCATACTTAATTTCTGGTGACATTCGAGCTTATGAGAAGCAACTCGAGAATGCAGAGCCTATTGACGGTGTGTTGATAAACGAAGAAAAGGAAGATGTTTCCCATCTCCAAATGTATGAGGCTAATACAGTCAATACTAGCAATGTTAAAGCTCCAATATTCAATAGTGTTCATCTTGACGATCGAAAAATGCTTAGTGCAGAAACCCCATTCCCTTCTGGAATTAAGGAATAAACAGATGTCATCTTTTACTTTCGCACCATCCATTTACCAGGATGAGCATTATTTATCTCGATTTGCCCGTTTTCTTTTGTTGACGTCAACATATGATTTACCCTTGCAACAGCGAAAGTCTTCAGGTGATAACTCATCTATTAATTTCTTTGACCTTTATCAGCCTCAGTATTATGTATTGTTTGATAAATTTAATGAAATTGATGTTGAGCATTTGTTTCGTGAACATACATTGGCCGGTTTTTATAGTCACTTTATTCGTTATCAGGAACGAGAAACGCTTATAAAAAGTAAACAGTATAAAAATCAAAAATTGCCTTTTGTACCTTATTTGACAATGCATCGACATGCTCGAACGTGGCGGTATTGTTTGTCATGTTGTGAAAGTGATACAGCAAATTACGGTACAAGTTATTGGCATGTTAGCCATCAACTACCGACGTCTAAAACTTGTGATAAGCATACTCAGGAGACTTTAATTGATGCTTGCAACGTATGTGGATATCAAGTTTTAGACTTAAAAAACTCACCGGTTCCGACGTTAAACTGTACTCAATGCGGTTCAATGCAAGTATCTCAGAAAGCCTTACTTAACGAAGAAATTATTTGCATACAAAACCGAGGTCTACTTTTACACAGTCAAAGCGATTCGCTAAAAGAACCTTTGTATGAGTATTTAATGACAAGAGGTGTATGTAGCATTTTTGCTGCTCTGATCGGGGACCGAGTACAATCGAGTTGGATGCTAGCTGAAACATTACAACAGCAGTTTATGACTTGGCTAATTGAAAATGAGCTAACATTATTTTTCAAACAGATGACGATAACGGCATTAGAAAAAATACTTTCACTAGAGAAGCTATTTATTACACCCCGTAAAGTATCACCAATGTCACATATTCTTTGGTTGCGTTTTTTTGAGTTGTTTTATCCAGAACAATGGGCAAATTGTGATGACTCATCACTTATCTCTTGAGTTTGATGAAACACTTTATAGCTGGTTAGTTAGTCAGGTTTTACTTATGGGGAAGCCATCATTAAGGAGTGTGTTAACTGATTTTGGCGTACCGCATAGACAGTTAGCATCTCTTTTTCCGAGCTATCTACCAATAATTAGCGCTATCACGGGGGTAGAAACTTGCCAACTTTTGAGTCATCATACCGCGCTTCCTCTATTCAAAATATTCTCTGATACAAGCACTTATCGTATGGCTGTCGATAGTTTGTTACATGGTAATGCTGGCAATCTCCATACAAGATTATCGCTGATAGCTAATCGGGTTGGCAACACCCCATCATTATCCTTTTGTAAAGTGTGTATTGAAGACGATCTAAAATTCAGAGGAAGGGCCTGGTGGCATATGCAGCACCAATTACCTGGTACAAATATTTGTCTTCGCCATAACGTTTACCTAAACACAGTTAGCGTTAATCGCAATGCGATGTTGTTGCCGAACCATGTGAATGGTAATCCTATTGTAAATTCGAATAATATTGATGAATATTTGAGCCAAATTATTTATCAGGTTTGGTCAGAGAATGGGGCATCAGTAATGACTCAAGATTTTGAAGATTACTATCGTCCTAGGCTATTAGAACTAGGCTACGCAGCTAATTTACGCTCTATTAGGCAAATTGAGTTACGAACGTGTATGCAATCCTTTTGGCGTCCATGTTCGAACGTGACAGTACAAAAAATACTGGACGATGCTTGCTATCCATCATCACTATTTCGTTATAAACATGCTAATTTTCACCCATTGAAGCATCTGCTATTTATTGGTTTTTTGTGGGGGTCATGGGAAGATTTTTTACAAGCCAGCGTTGATAAAGGACTCAATATTGAGAAGCCAAGGACAAGGGATCTACAATATGGGTATCAAAATAAAATAACAGCAATCATTAGCATGTTAATTGAGGGAAAAAGTCTAAGATTTATAGCCGAAAGATTTACTACTAGTGTGGCAACGATCAAAAAAATTGCGATACATAATAATATACATATCAACTCGAGAGCCCAGCGTATTTTCGCGCCTGAACAAAATACAATTATAAATTTCCTCATATTAGGTAAAAAAACCGAATGGATAGCCGAAAAATGTCATTGCAGTAAAGGATCTGTGGAGCAACTGCTATCGCAAAATCCTCATGTTGTAGAAAGCAGAAAATTGGAACGATTTGAGATTTTGAAAGATAAACATCGGAGAAGTTTATTGGACGCAATCAATAAGCACGAATTTAATACTCGTGGACAAGTACAGAAACATGTTAGGGCTAGCTATACTTGGTTATTTAAAAATGATAAGACGTGGCTTTATAAAATTTTACCGGCGCCAATACCTCGAGCAGAACGATATAAAGGTAACTTTTAGGAGGATTTATGGTATCTAATTCATTAGAGTTAGTCCTGTCAGCGTATATGACAAAAGAAGATATAACTCATATTCTTCCATTTATTACCGAGTGGTCAGCTGATGAAGCAAGTGCAATTTACTGGTTTCAGAACTGCATTATTCCAGCATTTTCGTTAACGGCTGCCGAAGTATGCCTTCAATACGATGCAAAGATTTTAATTGAATACCTCCATTCATCTAAATTTGGCGGATATGCATAGGCATAGTCGTTGAAGTTTTCCTACCTATAACATCACCGCTTGTGTGAGCCTCAAACATCTACATAACTTGTTATACCGCTATTCACAATTTTAATTGGTATCTATTAATTGATACCTTGCAATTTTTCACCTGATTCACAAACTTAATTGTTTTTATCTGCTTATAAGTCTTTGTTTTAAGACGTTGGTTTTCACAATTTCAATTGTAGTTTTACATTAGTCTTGATAATACTGCTTCAGTTTAAGGTTTTCGCTGCTCATTGACACCAGTCAACTCCGCGGCGAAAACCTCAAACTTCATTGTCTTATCATCGCCAGCGACGCAATTATGGTGGTAATGCACTAATCGTCATTCCCGCAAGGTTTTTGAGCGGGAATCGCTCGCATTAAAAAGCGACCGAAAGGTCGCTTTTTTGTTCGAGAGAATATTTACTCGGGCTCTAGTTGTAATATCAATATTTATTTATTCAATGATTGATAAAATAAAAATATTATCAATTCCTAACCAGGCATGAACAAACAATTATCATGATTTAAGTAATAATAAAGGAAATAAAAATGGATTTTGTATCATGGAAAGAACGTGAGATACACAGAGATAAGTTTTTCATTACTGATGGAATAATTAATAGAAGTCTTTGGGATAAGGCTCCTGTGAAAGTACTGTTTCTGATGAAAGAGGCTTATGAAAGTTCTTCGAATGTAATTGAAGAGTGGGCTCTAAATGATTATTTAGCTGGGAAAAAGCTAAATGAACTAGGTAAGACCATGTGGTGGTCTATGGCGCAGTGGGTTGATGGGATCAATAAGCTTGTTGAAACGGGTGAGGTAAATTCGTTCGATAAGGATTACAAATCGAATCCTAAGATGGAAGAGGCATTCCATAGCTGCGCGATAATAAATATTAAAAAGAGTAGTGGTAACAGCTCTTCATCCAGTGACGACTTATCAACTTACGTAGACAGCGATTGGGATTTACTTATGGAGCAAATTCAAAGTATTAATCCTGATTTAATCATCTGCGGTGCAACATATCCTTTGATCGAATCCAAACTAGTTAAATCTAATCCTAGTGCAGAATGGCTGTATTATGCAAAAGGTTATTTTTTTGTAGATTTTTGGCATCCATCAAACCAATGGCCTTATAAAGTGAAATACTACTCTTTGTTGTCAGCTTTGAATCAATCAAAAGAACTGTGGATGCCTAAGACGTAGCCATTTTAATTACGTAACCTTTAAACTTCATTACCTTATCATCACAGTAACGCCATTATCGTATTAGTGAAGCATAGAAAAATGGGGCTCCCTCAGACTCTGACCCCATTTATTTAATCTTATGTTTTTCCTTTGCTTTATTCGTTATATTCCGGCCAAGTCCTGTGATAGAAAGCGAGCCACCGTACATTGCGCTTTCAATGTCAGCAAACAAACTAAAGCGGCGGGTTTTGTGCATTAACGGGGGGGGGGGGACAAGTGAAAGGCATTTTGATAAAACTTGTCTCGCATTCATGGCATTTATCCGTGGTTATTTTTGTTTGGCGATAGATTTGATCACCAAATGCCATGAATGTTCCTATCTTAATTTAAATATCTATGTTTTTTGTTTGTGTACTAATTATCTAAGTAAGCTATTGGACGAATTTAATTTCATCTGCGAATAAAACCCCTTCTTTGTTACCTTTAACAACTTTAAAACTAACTTTAGTATCATTTGATATAAGTTGTTCATCATGTTGGTTATGTAAATTTTTAACCCGAAAAAAATAATCATTCTCATGTTCAGATAATGCTTTTATACAACCATATTTATCTTTTTTATGGAAAAACTTTATTATTGATTCAATAGGTTTTTCATGAGGGTCTAGTGTTTTTGGAATAATTAACTCAGTAAGAGTTTTAGTATATTCTTCTTCATTAAGTTCAGTTATTAATATATTTACTTGAACTCTTAACTTTGTGGTTTCGTTCCTGTTGAATATTAGTGATTGTGAATTTTCTTTACGTATTATTGGATTGCCATCACCTAGTTTCATTGAGAATAGGTCTTGATATCTTTTTGGTCCTATACCTGTGAATGCTACAAACTTCACTTTATTATCACTTTTAGAGTCTGTATCGGTAATGCTATCATTATGTAATTCAATGGCTTTACTTTTTGGATATGGCTCAATATAAAAAACTTTATCTATACCTGAAGCAACTATATGTTTTGCACAATTGTGACAAGGATAGGTAGTGCAATACATTGTTGCCTTATTTACTGGGATTCCATTTCTTGCTGCTGACATTAATGCTGACATTTCAGCATGTACAGCTCTACCAAATTCAGTAATATCACCTAATCTTGTTGAATCAATTAGTTCGAATAATTCCTGTTCTTCAAGGTCTGGTATTTTGTTTTTTAAATTTTTAATAATTTCATTAATAATCTTATCTTTTTCTTCAGCGTTTTTATCACCGCCAAGTGTATAGTCACGCTTATCTTTAAACTGCTTCGGTTCTGTTTTTCCATCATAAGCTATATATGGTATATCTGGCCAATAATGTCCTCCGCCAAACCTAGGAACATCGTTCGAGCCCATAGCAATAATGTCATGATGTTCATTTGCTATTGCAGAGCCCACTTGTCTTGATAAGTCTGCAGATCTAAGTGAAGACATATAAGCAAGAAACATACTATGCTCATCAGGTGTTGGTGTAACAATAGGCGCCCCAAAAATCAAATCAATAAATCTTTCTAAATACGAAAATACAATTTCTCTATTATCTTCACTAAGGTTTAAAAATAAATCAGAAAGCTGAAATGCTTTATTTGTTTGATTACCATATTTATTATATTTTTTTGCTTGTTTATCATAATCTTCATCCACCATTTTTTGCGCTAATTTTGAATCGCCAGTTTCAATTCTTTTCTGTGTTAATCTATCTTCATATGGTGATGTTACTCCTATTGTATAGAAACATTTTCCATAGACCTGTTTTAGCCTTTCGATTTCTTCTGGTCTTTTTAGACTATCAAGTATATAAACTTTACAGTTTTTATTTTTTTCTCTGCTATTTTTTAAATGTTTAATTATCAGCGATGAGAATACCTCTAGGCTAAAATTATTGTTAGCGTTCTGCTCTCGAACATTACCCATTGAAATACTTGTACTATCTAATTCGTTACGTTTTAGGTTTTCTTTATTTCCGTTGAATATATTCGGTAAATTACTTACTTGTACCACTTCTGGTGTGAAATTGAATCTATTAATTGATTCCGTTAGTTTTGCTATAACTTTGTCTAAATCAACACCAATTGGTGCAACTAATCCAATAATAACTTCCTGATAATTAGTTTCTGTTTTGTTCAAAATATATGTCCTTATAAGTAACAATAATAAATAGGGGATTTAGCTTTTCATATTTCATATTAATAATTTGGGGCAGGGTAGAGTAAGCCTTTCCCGCATCATTTCCCAACCTCACTCTTACTCAAACACCTCTGCGCGACTTGATACACAATGGCGTCGACTTGTTGTTGTGTGAGTGCTTGAGTTCGGACGGCTGGTATGGTTTTGACCAGCTGTTTGTGATTTAAGATGGGGAACGGTGGCTTTGTTTGGCTGGTGACGTACCAGCCGGGAAATACTAATACTGGGCTGGAGAACACTTGCTGGCCGGTAGCTTTGGTGAGCCATTGGCTGACCCACTTTGCTTGGCGTTCAGCTTGTTCTATGGGTTTGGTTTCCGTCCAAGAGGGGAAGCATAAGCGGCCGTCTTTATAAAATAGTTGGTAGTCTTTACCTTGGGTCGCGCTAGTCGTTTTACTGTCGCGTTTGCGCTTGTGGCGGCCTTTGGTTTCGATGG
>Ga0208814_1001490_pt1 | contig 10898 bp, 12 predicted proteins | sample MalvirAntarct_55_FD_184253 | JGI IMG/M metagenome (GOLD analysis project Ga0208814, IMG submission 184253) | Marine viral communities from the Global Malaspina Expedition - Malaspina viral metaG Antarct_55 (SPAdes) (version 2) | ecosystem: Environmental > Aquatic > Marine > Oceanic | place...
GCGGTGGGCGTGAAGGATTCGACACTCATTTGGTTCTCCTGGCGCGTGAACGCACATTACTGCTTGGACGGGGCATTATCGGCTTATCCTAGAAAATCGGTCAACTATTCGTCGTAACAGAGAAAGACACTGCCCTATCCCAACCGATATCTATGGCAGCCAAGTCAAGGCAGCAAAGCGGCGTTGCCCAAGCCGAGCCTTTCATCCAGACCGAAGACGATGTTCATGTTCTGTAGCGCCTGGCCAGATGCGCCTTTTACAAGGTTGTCGATGACTGACAGCACGACCACCAGTTCCCCGCCTTGTGGCCGGTGGACTGCGATACGGCATACGTTGGCACCACGCACACTCCGGGTCTCCGGATGGCTGCCGGCAGGCATCACGTCGACGAAAGGCTCGCTCGCGTAACGAGTTTCATAAAGCGCCTGGAGATCCACCGAGGTGTCGAGGACCGTCGCATACAGGGTGGCATGGATGCCGCGGATCATCGGCGTTAGATGAGGAACGAAGGTCAAGCTAACGTTACCGCCGGCTGCACGCCGCAACCCTTGGCTGATCTCTGGCAGATGACGATGACCTTTAACCGCGTAGGCCATCATGCTTTCGCCCGCTTCGGTAAACAGCGATCCAATCTTCGCCGCGCGCCCGGCGCCGCTCACGCCCGACTTGCAATCGGCTATGAGGCGGGTTGTATCGGCCAGCCCCTGTTCCAGCAAGGGCAGATAACCCAGCTGGGTTGCCGTTGGATAACAACCAGGAACAGCAATCAACCGCGCCCCCTTGATCCGCTCACGGTTTACCTCGGGTAAACCGTAAACCGCTTCGGGTAGCAGCGCTGGGGCTCCATGTGGCTGGCCGTACCATTTGGCCCATTCATCCGCATCCTGCAGGCGGAAATCCGCGGACAGGTCGATGACGCGAGTGCCTGCCTCCAGCAACTCAGCTGCCAGCGCATGTGCGACACCATGGGGGGTGGCGAAGAAAACCACATCACAGGCGCCGAGTGTTGCGGTATCCGGGACACTGAAAGCCAGCTGGTCATAGTGACCTCGGAGGTTCGGATACATATCCGTCACCTTGACCCCGTTTTCGGAGCGGGAGGTGATCACGGCTACTTCCGCCTGGGGGTGCTGGGCCAACAGACGCAGCAACTCGACTCCGGTGTAGCCTGTGCCGCCAACGATTCCGACCTTGACCATGAGCTGCCTCTCGCAGTGGAACGATAAGAACGTCGATGATAAAGGGGCCTGCGCTCAGGGCCAACCACCGAGATGACGCGCGGGCCCTCAAGCCACTACTATCGGACCGACTCTGAACCCAAGGAACTTCCGAATGCTCTATCTCTGGTTGAAAGCCCTGCACATCGTTGCAATCGTCTGCTGGTTCGCCGGGCTGTTCTATTTGCCGAGATTGTTCGTTTATCACGCCATGAGCGAGGACGCGATCAGCCGTAATCGCTTCCAGGTCATGGAGCGCAAGCTCTATCGCGGCATCATGATCCCCTCAATGATCGCCACGCTCGCCTTCGGTATAGGCATGATTGCGCTTAGCCCTGCGCTCTTCAGCGGGGGCTGGTTACACGCCAAGCTCGCATTGGTTGTGTTACTGATTGGCTATCACCATATGTGTGGCGCTCAGCTCAAGCGATTCGCCCGTAACGAAAATACGCGCAGCCATGTGTTCTACCGCTGGTTCAACGAGTTTCCGGTATTGCTGCTTCTGGCTATCGTCATTCTTGTTGTCATCAAACCCTTTTGAAACCGACTCAAGGAAACTGCCATGACATTGCCAGCCATCCTCGAAGAGCGCCTTCGTCTACCTTTGGTCGCAGCCCCCATGTTCCTGGTATCGAACCCCGCGCTGGTAGCCGCATGCTGCACCAGCGGTGTGGTCGGCAGCTTTCCCGCACTGAATCAGCGAGAAAGCAGCGGATTCCGTGACTGGCTGCAGGAGATAGACCAGCACCTGAAAGTGGCTGACAAACCCGCCCCGTATGCCGTCAACCTGATTGTGCACCACAGCAACCCCCGGCTTCAGGCAGATCTCGCGATATGCGTCGAGCAGCGGGTGCCTATTGTGATCACCAGCCTTGGCGCCGTTAAAGAGGTGGTGGACGCCGTGCACAGCTATGGTGGGCTGGTGTTTCACGATGTCACCACACGGCGACATGCGGAGAAAGCGGCTGAAGCTGGAGTTGACGGATTGATAGCGGTGGCTGCTGGGGCCGGCGGCCACGCGGGTACCTGGAGTCCATTTGCCTTGGTGGCCGAGATTCGCCAATTCTTCGACAAGACACTGCTGCTCTCCGGCTGCCTCAACCATGGTCACGAGATACTCGCCGCGCAGCTACTCGGTGCGGACCTCGCCTATATGGGAACGCGCTTCATTGCCACGCGAGAAAGCCATGCCTCGGACGAATACAAGCAAATGCTGCTGCAGGCGCATGCGGCCGACATCATTCACACCGCAGCGGTGTCAGGCGTGCCCGCCAGCTTCCTGCGTCAAAGCCTGCAACAAGCCGGTTACGATGAGGATCGACTGAAAAACAAAGGCGAAATGAATTACGGCGAAAAACTCAAGCCCGTCAGCGATGAGGCGAAGGCTTGGAAAACCGTCTGGTCGGCAGGCCAGGGCGTAGGGGAAATAAGAGACCTGCCAAGCAGCGAAGAATTGATTGCCCGGCTGGATCGAGAATACCGTGCCGCCCACGATCAGGCGTTGCAGCTGTCCCAGCGCTGGCTACGCCAACCGTGACACACCTCGCAGTTGCTACACGCCTCAAGCAACTCTGTAGGGCGACACTTGTTGGCCGCCCTACCGCGCTTTAGGCTTGCGCAAAACCCGGCAACAGGGACGCTGGATGAGCGCTGATCAATACCGAATCGTCTTCGAAGGTGAGCTCCTACCGGGCGTATCACTCGACACCGCCAAGAACAACCTGGCGCAACTGTTCAAATGCGACGCTGGCAAAGTCGAGCGTCTGTTCGGTCATGGCTCGGTCCCACTCAAGCGTGAGCTGAGCACACCGGAAGCTGACCGATATCTGCAAGCGCTTCAGCGTGCTGGGGTCCAGGCACGCAAGGAAGCCGAACCAACGAAAGGTGTTGCGCTGGCCATCGTTGACTACGCGACCGTAAATCCGAGCGAGACACCCGTTCAGGCTGAGCAAATGGCGTGCCCCAAATGCGGCCATACCCAGTCAACCGCCATCGAGTGCTGCAGTTGTGGCATCGTTATCAAGAAATATCTGGCACGCCAAGTACAGCTGGGCGAAACGTCGCTCCAGAGCCGGAGCATTGCCCATCCCTATGCACCACCGCGCGCCGAGGTCGGCGAGCCAACTGCGGAATACAGCGAACTAAAGGTCTTCACGACACAAGGCAGAATCGGCCGGCTGCGCTATCTAGCCTGGTCCATGGCGTTGATGGCTGTGGCGCTCGGCCTAATGTTGATTGCCAGCACGACGTTCGCTGCCTCAGCAGTGCTCGGCATGATTGTCACCGGCGTGCTCGGCATCGGTTTTCTACTCGTGAGCGTCCAGATCGGCGTGCAACGGTTGCATGATCTAGGCTGGTCCGGCTGGCTCATGCTGCTCTATCTGATTCCGGTCGTCGGCACGTTCTTTCCCTTGGTGGTACTGCTGATGCCAGGCAACACTGGGGTGAACCGCTTCGGGCCGCCGCAGCCGCCGAACAGCCGCGCCGTGAAGCTTCTCGCGGCGCTATGGCTGCTTGTACCTATCATTGGCATCCTGACCGCCATCATCCTGCCAACTTATCAATAGCGCTCTAGGGTGATTCGGCGAGCCAGTCAGGCCAATGCCGCTCGCCCCGAAGCCCAACCACGAAGCTCATCCAGCTTTTCGGCCATTACCACCGAAAGCGGTGCGGTCGCGCGGATACAATCCAGGAGCATGTCTTGGTTCGGTTCAACGGACCGGGCCTGACCAGCGTAGACGGCCGAAACAACTACCTGTTCAATCTCGGCACCTGAGAAACCATCGCAAGCGACCGCAAGTGCTTCTAGATCGAACTGTTCGGCGTTCAGCTCACGCCGTGCCAGGTGAATTCCGAAAATTTCCGCCCGCGTGGATGCATCGGGCAAGTCGACAAAGAACAATTCGTCAAAGCGCCCTTTACGTAACAGCTCTGGAGGAAGCCGATCCACTGCGTTGGCGGTCGCAACCATGAACACCGGCGCTTCACGCTCAGCCATCCAGGTAAGCAAGGTTCCCAGGACGCGCTGACTGACGCCGCCATCCATTTCTCCCGTAGCGAGCCCCTTTTCCAACTCGTCCATCCACAGGACGCAGGGCGCCATCTGTTCGGCCAGTTTTAGCGCCTCGCGCAGATTGCGCTCGGTTTCACCAAAGAACTTGTTGTACAAGCACGCAAAATCCAGGCGCAGCAGCGGCAAACCCCAGAACCCCGCGACCGCCTTGGCCGCCATACTTTTCCCGCCGCCCTGCACGCCAACAAGCATCACCCCGCGCGGCATGTCCGAGTGGCTGCCGGCAACAAAGGCAGCCTGACGCTGCCCCAGCCAGCGCTTGAAATTCTGAAGCCCGCCAACCTCGGCAAAATGTTCCGTCTCGTACTCGAAGCCCAGCACGCCTTGCATGTCCAGTAGTTCGAACTTCTTACGGTTCAGCTCTGGCAGATCTTCCTGTGTGATCGCGCCATCATCGCAGATCAGACTGTGCGCCAAGCTGCGCGCTTCTGCATGGCTGAGTCCACGCAGGTTCTTCACGACCTGCTGCAGGGTGCGATTGTCGGTCCGCACACGGGCGCCTCGATTACGCTCGCTCCAAACAGTCGCCTCATTACGCACAATACTCAACAGCTCTTCTTCGGAGGGCAGCGTGAGACTGAAGCGAGCCGCATAACGCTGGACCTCAGGGGGCAACTTGAGGGCATGCGACACCAGCACCAGCGTGGGTGCGGTGGCGCTTTCGCCCATTGCGATTTCCTTCAACAAGCGCACCAGACGCGGCTCGTCGAGAAACGGATGCAAGTCGCAGAAGACGTACAGCCCTCCCAGCGGATCGTGTTTGACTCGCCTCAATGCGACCTCAGCCGAGCAGCTTTCGCCAGCATCCAGCGCCTCGCCGCCAAACGCGAGATGCCGGAGACCTTCCGTTACAGACCACACATGAAGGGTCATCCCCCGGTTCACAGCCAATCCAGTCAGCGTCTCGAGCACTCGACGCTCGTCCCATGACTCGATCAGCACCAAGCGCAACCTTGACTCGAGTACCAGTGCCAGGTCGTGAATATCATTCTTCATTCGCTATGCTCCATGCCAGCTAACCAGTCCGAAAATCGCCTGTTACACTGCTTTTTGTTTCAGTTCTGGAGAAACGCCGTGGATTGTCTATTTTGCAAGATCGTCGCCGGGACCCTCCCCGCGCAGAAGATCTATGAAGACGAACAGGTTATCGCCTTCAATGACATCGCGCCCCAGGCGCCTGCGCATTTCCTGGTAATTCCAAAGAAACACATCGCAACCCTGCATGACCTAAGTGAGGATGACGACAAGCTTCTCGCTGGCCATATCCTTTTTACCGCGCAGCGTCTGGCCGAAGAGCAGGGCTGTCAGGAAGGCTTTCGGGTTGTCATGAACTGCAACGACCTTGGAGGTCAGACGGTACATCACATCCATATGCATGTGCTCGGTCAGCGCCAGATGCATTGGCCACCTGGTTGAAATATCTGCTACCCCAACTGCAGTACCGACTGCTCACGCCTGCTCCGAACCACCTGGAGGCGACATGCCCAACCAACGCCAATACTCTCCTGCCGACCGCCTGCTGTTGCAGGCCGATGCCGCTTTAAGGACGCTGCTACCGTTCAGCGGCCAACCTCAGCGACCGACGCCCGCCGTGCTGAAGAACGAGGCCGAGCTGAGCGAAAGCGAAGCGCGACACGTGGCCGGACTGATGCGCATCAATCACACTGGTGAGGTTTGTGCGCAGGCGCTATACCAGGGACAGGCGCTGACCGCTCGACTGCCCAGGGTCCGTGAGGCGATGGAGCGCGCCGCAGACGAAGAGATCGATCATCTGGCCTGGTGCGAACAGCGCATACACCAGTTGGGCAGCCACACCAGTGTTCTCAATCCGCTTTTCTACGGACTGTCGTTCGGCATCGGTGCGTCGGCGGGCTTGATCAGCGATCGCATCAGCCTGGGTTTCGTCGCCGCCACGGAAGATCAGGTCTGCAAGCATCTGGATGAGCATCTCGAGCAGATTCCACAAGAGGATGAGAAGTCCCGGGCTATTCTCGAACAGATGCGCACGGATGAAGCGCAACATTCAACCGCTGCCCTAGAGGCAGGCGGCTTGCGCTTTCCGGCGCCGGTGAAGTTTGGCATGAGCCTGATGGCCAAAGTGATGACCAAGACCACCTACCGGATATGACCGTTATAACGAAGAAGGGCGCCTGAGAGGCGCCCTTCTGGTTTTTACCGCCGCCACCCTAGATCGGCACATTGTGGGCATAGAAAGCTTCCAGCATTTCATGGTGCACACGAGTAACGCCACGAACTCGATAATCGACAGTGACGATATCCGTGTAGAACTAGGGATTCATATAGTTGCGAGCCTCAAGCGCTGAATTAACGCCGCAAGTAGAAACGTCGATATCCACGCGATGGGTTGCGATACCTTCGACCGGATGGATTTCTGGATCGGTATGCACCGTGACGTGACTCTTGTCCAAGTGCGCCAGGATAGTGTTCAGCTCAGCTCGACGATTTCATAGTCGTGGCTGATCTCGACACCCGCACGGCCGAGCATGATCGAGGCAGAACAGTATTTCTCAGCGGACAGTTCGACGGCACGTTTGACTTGAGCCTCCTTCAGCCCACGCCCCTTGACGACGAAGTGCAGATGAATCTTCGTGAACACCTTGGGATCTTCACCCGCACGCTCCGCCTCAAGAAAGGCTTCGCAGCTTTCCACCGCCTGACGCGACTTCTTCAGAATGCTTACCACATCGAAGTTGCTGCAGCCGCCGAGCCCCAGCAACAGCATCTCCATAGGGCGGACGCCTAGATTTCGTCCACCATTCTCAGGCGGGCCGTCCATCACCACGACGTGACCACTGCCAGACTCGCCAAGAAACATTGCCTCGCCAGCCCACTGAATGCGCGCTTTCATCGATAGACTCCGTTTGAAAAGGAGCGAAGCTTAGCATGACGACCGGCGGACGCCGGTGGCGATAACCCGACGAAATGAATGCCCGAAAGTTGATATTCGTGTCGCAGTTTTGTTGTCGACCCAGACCGGTCTGTTAAGCTCGCTGTGCCTGATAACAGAACTTAGTCATACATAATAAGAACTGCCTTCTAATTGGACACATCTTCCGGGACTACAGCATGGTCGCTATTACACTCACGCCCAAGATTAAGAACATCGACAAACTACTCGCGCATTGCCATCGTCGGCGCTACACCGCCAAAAGCACCATCATCTATGCCGGTGATCGTAGCGAAACGCTTTTCTTCATCGTTAAAGGTTCGGTCACCATCCTGATCGAGGATGACGATGGTCGCGAGATGATCATTGCCTATCTGAATTCCGGGGATTTCTTCGGAGAGATGGGACTGTTCGAGAAGGAAGGATCCGAAAAGGAACGCAGCGCATGGGTTCGCGCCAAGACTGAATGCGAAGTAGCAGAACTGAGCTATGCCAAGTTCCGTGAACTGACCCAGCAAGACCCCGATATTCTTTATGCACTCGGCAGCCAGATGGCCGAACGCTTGCGCAACACAACACGCAAGGTGGGTGATCTGGCGTTTCTCGATGTAACCGGCCGAGTCGCCCGTACATTGCTTGATCTGTGCAAGCAACCCGATGCGATGACCCATCCGGACGGCATGCAGATCAAGATCACCCGCCAGGAAATCGGCCGCATCGTCGGCTGCTCGAGGGAAATGGTCGGCCGCGTGCTCAAGAGCCTCGAGTCACAGGGGCTGGTGCACGTGAAGGGAAAGACCATGGTGGTGTTTGGTACGCGCTGAAACTTAGCTCAGCACGATTGAAAAAGCCGGCAACTTGCCGGCTTTTTCAATTGCAGCGGATCACTCCGGATCGGCAGCTGATTGGGGTCGGTTACGTCCGGGAAAGAACAATCGCTGCAGTTCGAGCCCCGGCTGCTCTGCTCGCATGAAAGCTTCTCCCACCAGAAACGCATACACCTGGTTGATTTCCATCAACTCCACGTCGGCACGATGAAGTATGCCGCTCTCGGTCACAGCCAGACGGTCGCGTGGGATGCGCGGCAGCAAGTCAAGCGTGGTTTCCAGACTGAGTTCAAAGGTGTGAAGGTTACGGTTGTTGATCCCGAGCAGAGGTGTGTCGAGGCGCAGCGCGCGCTCCAGCTCTGCTCCATCATGGACCTCTACCAATACGTCGAGATTCTGAGACTTTGCCACATCGGCGAGCTCGGCCATTTGACCATCCTCCAGCGCAGCGACGATCAACAGAACGCAGTCAGCGCCCAGGGCTCTGGACTCGATGATCTGGTAGGGGTCAACCATAAAATCCTTGCGGATGACCGGTAGTTTGCAGGCTGAGCGCGCTTGCTTCAGGTAGTCGTCGCCCCCCTGAAAGAAGTCTATGTCGGTCAATACCGAGAGGCAGGTGGCGCCACCTGCCTCATAGCTTTTGGCGATGTCCGCCGGGACAAAATCCTCCCGCAGCACCCCTTTGCTTGGTGAGGCTTTCTTGATTTCTGCAATCACAGCCGGTTGCTTGTTACGCGCCTGCTCCTGCAGTCGGCGGGCAAAACCGCGAACCGGGTCCGCTGCGGCCGCCATTGTTTCGAGTTCAGCCAGACCGACCCGACCTCGACGCTCGCTGACTTCCTCGCGCTTGCGCCTGATGATCTTTTCCAGAACTGTCGGCACGTTACTCATTGGGAGCTCTCCTGCTTGAACACCACGGTGAAGGACACAAGCTCCTCGAACTTGTCCCGCGCCAAGCCGGTATGCAGCGCATCGTGGGCAATCTCCACGCCCTGTTTCAGGCTGCTGGCGATGTCGGCTGCATAGAGCGCAGCACCTGCATTCAAGACAATCATGTCGGCCGCCTTTTGTCCGTTGTCCGTCTTACGCCGTCCCAATGCATCGCGAATCAGAGCCAACGAGCCCTGTGCATCTTCGACATTAAGACCGATCAGGCTCTGGCTCTTGATCCCGAAGTCTTCCGGCTGGATACGGTACTCACTGATTTCGCCCTTGTTCAGTTCGGCCACATAGGTCGGCGCCGCCAGGCTGATCTCGTCGAGCCCGTCCTGTGCATGCACGACCAGCACATGCTGACTTCCCAGGCGCGACAGCACTTCGGCCATGGGCCGGCAGAGTTCCTTGCTGAACACCCCGAGCACCTGATGCTTGACACCGGCGGGGTTGGACATCGGGCCAAGGATGTTGAACAGCGTGCGCAAGCCCAGCTCACGGCGCGGACCGGCGGCAAATTTCATCGCGCCGTGGTGCGCTGGCGCGAACATGAAGCCGACGCCCACGGCATCGACACTGCGCGCAACCTGTGCGGGCGTGAGGTCCAGGTAAACACCGGCCGCTTCGAGCAGATCGGCACTGCCACTCTTGCCCGACACTGCGCGGTTACCGTGCTTGGCGACCTTGCCACCCGCAGCGGCGACCACGAAGGCTGCGGCCGTTGAGACATTGAAAATGTTCATCCCATCGCCACCGGTACCGCAGGTGTCCACCAATCTATGGGTATCAAAATGCACCGGCTCAGCCAGCTCACGCATCACCTGCACCGCACCGACGATCTCGTCGATGGTTTCGCTCTTCATCCGCATGCCCATGAGGAACGCGCCAATCTGCGCATCGGTGCACTGGCCAGTCATGATCTGCCGCATCACCGCCTTCATTTCATCGGTAGTCAAATCCAGCTGGCCGACGATGCGGTTGAGGGCTTCCTTGATATCCATCAGCGCGCGCCTCCGGTCTGTTTCAGAAAATTGGCGAACAGTTCGTGCCCCTGCTCGGTGAGGATTGACTCAGGGTGAAACTGCACGCCTTCAACGTTCAGTGTCTTGTGCCGCAAGCCCATGATCTCGTCGACGCTGCCGTCTTCAAGTTGCGTCCAGGCAGTAATTTCCAGACAGTCGGGGAGCGTTTCACGCTTGACCACCAGTGAGTGGTAACGCGTCACCGTTAACGGATTGTTCAGCCCGGCAAACACACCGGTGTTCTCGTGAGCGACCGGGCTTGTCTTGCCATGCATGACCTGACGCGCCCGCACGACCTCACCTCCAAATGCCTGCCCGATGCTCTGATGGCCGAGACAGACCCCCAGAATCGGCAGCTTGCCGGCGAAATGGCGGATGACGTCGAGTGAAACGCCCGCCTCGTTTGGGGTACATGGGCCAGGAGAGACGACAATCCGCTCCGGGTTCAGCGCTTCGATTTCGGCAACGCTCAACTCATCGTTGCGCACCACTTTGACGTCCGCGCCGAGTTCGCCGAGATATTGCACGACGTTGTAGGTAAAGGAATCGTAGTTATCCAGCATTAGCAGCATTTGCGTCACCCTAGGGCTTGAGGCTGATCCACCACCTGCCATGACGGCCCGAGCCGGCGCAAAGGCGCCTCGGCAGAACGATCGGTAGTACAGGTGTGAACGGGGTATTCCGGCACGGAGCCAGCAACGAGGATCAGGCGCGCCAACGCCAGCGGGCATGTGCCTTGAACAGACGCATCAGGAGGGTGCTGCTGAATTTCACGGAAAAGGTCTCGCAGAGCTGACAACGCAAAGTAGCCCATGCCAGGCCACGATTTCAACCGGACTATAGCAGAGCGTTGCCTGCCCGCTACAGCCAGTCTGGCGCCTGGCTGTAGCGGGCAGGCAACGCTCTGCTATAGTC
>Ga0208814_1001491_pt1 | contig 10894 bp, 10 predicted proteins | sample MalvirAntarct_55_FD_184253 | JGI IMG/M metagenome (GOLD analysis project Ga0208814, IMG submission 184253) | Marine viral communities from the Global Malaspina Expedition - Malaspina viral metaG Antarct_55 (SPAdes) (version 2) | ecosystem: Environmental > Aquatic > Marine > Oceanic | place...
TTTACAGGTAGACAGGTCAGGATGCGCGTAGAAGGAGTCAATGCTGATGATTGGCGAGTAGGCGTTAATAGATTAGAAGTTATCCAGGGTGGCAGACGATGAGCATACTTGACCAACCACCAAAGCTAATTAATTTGAACTGGTTGCAATGGGCGCAAAGAACATCGGTCTGGTTGTCTACAACCCGAAGTGCTTTACGGCATCGTGGTGCAGGCGAGTCAGCAGCCGAGGATGGTGTATTGCTCTGGAATCAAACTGGCGAATATCCTGTTGTATCGGTTAATGGTGCGTATGTGCCTGTTCAGATTGCCAGAGGCTATACGGTGTCAGCCTTGCCCACGGGCGTGGTAGGTCAACGGGCCTATGTGACTGATGCTGCCTCGCCTAGTTTTGGCTCTGCAGTAAGTGGAGGCGGTTCTGTGGTTATACCTGTATTTAGAAACGCTAGTGCCTGGATAGTAGGATGAATGAGCTAGAAAGATGCAAGCATTGGATAGAAGATGCGCTGGAATATTCGGGTGGAACACACACCTTTGAAGACGTTAAAAATGGTATAATTGAGGGCAAATCACAGCTATGGCCTGCGGCTAATTCTTGCTTGGTTACAGAGATTACAAAGTACCCTCAGAAGAAAGTTTTACACGTTTTTTTAGGTGGTGGAAACCTAGAAGAAATTAAAGGAATGCAGCCTGATTTAATCAATTGGGCAAAGGCGCAAGATTGTGAAAGTTTAACGATGTCTGGCCGAAAGGGCTGGTCAAAAGCATTAGCAGATATAGGCTGGAAGTCTCAGCTAGTCGTATTAGAGAAGAGGTTTTAGAATATGTCTAAGGGTGGATCAACAACAAATAGCACTGAAATTCCAGCGTGGCTAGAAAGTGCTGCCATTGAGAACATTAATAAAGCCAGGGGCGTTAGTGATATTGGCTATGTTCCATATTACGGTGCGGATGTGGCTGCGTTTTCGCCTATGCAGCAACAGTCAATGCAGTCCACAGGTAATGCCGCTAGTGCGTTTGGCCTAGCACCACAGGGCTTTAACGCCATGTCTGGCCTGCCACAACAACAGACGTTTGCCGGAGGGGTGCAGGGTTATTCCAGCGCGCCACTTTACAATCAGGCACTGGACGAGTTATACGACAACGCGCCTGCCCAGTACAACGCTTTAAACGCGCAATTCATGGACCCGTTCTCAGGATCTTCAAGTCAACGCACTTCATACACGCCCACGATTAGTAATATAAACATTGGTGGCGGTGGAAATGGAAATGGCGGTGAAAATGGCGGTGGCGGTAATGCAGTTCCTGACTCTTATGACTCTATCTATCGTCAGAATTTTAGTGGTGACATGACAGGCGGTGAGACCTTTAGTGGTGACGATGGGAATTACTACACCGTGGGTTATGGTGATGGACAAGTAGATCGTGGCCTGGCTAATTCGATACCACCCAACTCTGGCAACCAGCTTCAAAGCAGTGTTGATGCGTTTGGTAACATTGTTCAAAATTACATAGGCGGTGGATTAATAGGCTCTCTTTATGAGAGCGCCACTGGAGAGCCCATGTTTAATTCGCGTGGTGTTCCCGTGACTGACATCAACACAATGGACCGGACTAGGCCTAATACTAGAACTGACGGACTAGGTCCGTATCAATATGGATTCGATAGTGGCACACCTTATGATGCTAATGAATTCGGAGGTATTCAATCAACGCCAGCCACGATGTCTGGGCTAATGGAAACATCACCCTACATGAGAGGTGCAGATGAGTTTGGTGGTTTGTTGGATTATGGACAAGGGCAAGTGGACCCAGGATTACAGCAAGCCAGGGCAATGCAAGATCAAATTAATGCACAACAGCAGAAAGCTCAACAAGCCGCAATACAAGAAGCCATTGTTCAACAGCAAATGATTGAAGCACAAAAACAAGCAGACAGAATTGCAAACGATCAAGTTGAACGTGACCGCGCTATTCGCCTACAGCAAGAAAGAGATCGGCAAATTGAATCAAATAGACAGGCAGCAATAGCGCAGGCTAACACAAGGGCAGCACTACTAGCTCAAGAAAAAGCCGCAGCAGCCAGAGCAGCAGCCGTTCAACGCAATAGTGGCGGTGGATATGGCGGTGGCAACGATAACAGCAATCAGGGTTACAGCGGTGGTGGTGGTAGTTCATCTAGCTCATTGGGCAAAGGTAATGCTAAAAGCGGCTTCGGCTTCGGTTTATAAAGGATAAGATTATGGCAGGCAACGCACAAGGCGGTGGTTTTAACGTCAACCAGGCAGCAGCACAAGGCATTCAACAGGCAGGCATGACAACGGGCTCAGAGCTTGGTTATCGGCCTATGCCTATTGGTGCGCCTACTCAAGCAAACTTAGCACAGTACACAAACCCATACGAGACACAGGTTGTTAACCAATCTCTTGCTGATTTAGATCGCAGTCGGCTAATGGCTCAGAACGTAGGTGGAGCCCAGGCAAGTGCAGCTAACGCTTATGGCGGTTCACGACAAGGCATTGCAGAGGCTGAAACTAACCGAGGCTATGCAGAGCAAGCCGCTAGAATGGCTTCAGGTCTTCGTCAAACGGGATACCAGAACGCGCAGAACATGGCTCGACAAGCAAGCATGACTAATCAGCAGGCTGGTCTAGCAGGCTCTACACAGCGTTTAAGCGCAGCCAACCAATTAGGCTCTATGGCTAACTTAGGGTTTGGTATGGGACAACAGATTCAAGATCGAATGGACCAGCAAGGTTTAGCGCAGCAGGCATTAAACCAGCAGTTGATTAACGAAGCCAAAGGACAGTACCAGGGATTCACTGGCGCACCAGCGCAGAGCCTACAGTATCTCCTTCAAGCAGTCGGTGGCGCACCTAATGTTGGCACTCAAACTTCGGGGTATAGCCCAGGCTTATTTGATTATTTAACGCTTGGTGCTAAAGCGGCTTCTGGCACAAATTTCGGGGGTTAATTTTATGAGTTTACTTGACAATATCGGCAATAAATTTTCAAACATGGATCTTTATGACAAGAAAAACCTGGCACTTAATTTAGCTTCAGGATTTGCCAGCATGAGCGGCAACCCCAATACTAACAGCATTATGGCTGGTATTAGTGATCAGCAGAAAATGTTAGCTGTTGGTCGTGAAAAAGCCCAAGATCTAAAGCTTGCTACTATTCAGTCTAATAAAACTGCCGAGTATTTAATTGGTATGGGAGGTGAATATGAAAAAGTTGGCAATGCGCTATCAAAAGGTCAAGTAACTGCTAAACAGGCAATGGCTATGCACGATACTATTGCCGGAAAAACGCCTAAAAATACGTTTTCGATGATGAGTGAGGTTGATCGTGTGGCGGCAGGCTTACCTGTTGGTTCATATCAAACAGATAGTCTTGGAAGGACTTATACAATAGGCAAAGATGGCACTACTATTAAAATTAATACTGGTGATGAAGCTACTCCTGATAATGAGAAGTTATTTGAGTCATTAGCGACTGCTCAAGGTAAAACGTATGCTTCCTATTCGGCTCAAGCTGATAAATCAGCATCTCTTATGGTAGATATAGATATGCTTGGTCAGCTATTAAAACTAGCACCTACTGGCCCATTGACAGGATTCTTTGCTGAAAAATTTAAAGGTTTTGATGACGCAGCAGATGCTGCCCAAGGTATTATTGCACGATTGGCTCCGAGTATGCGTGTTGCTGGTTCTGGTTCGACTTCTGATATTGAAGTTCAAAAAATGGCTGACAGTTTAGGTTCACTACGAAGTTCGCCACTAGCTAACGATCTAATTCATGCTGCATTTATGGCCAAACTTAATATAGACGTTCAGCGTGGAAAAATTGTTGATCAAATGCAAAATTCAGAAATGACAGTGATAGAAGGACGAAAAGCATTACAAAAATTAAACAGTCAGTCAATAATATCTAAGCCTTTAGCTGCTTTATTGTATGGGACCAGTGGCTCATCTAATGCCTCATCTAGCGGTGGTGGGACTAACAATATAGCCGCAGGAAACGCAGCTATTCAAAGTCAAATGCAGACGCTAATGCAAAGAAAGTCTCAGCTTATGAATTTAACTCAGCCTCCAGTAACAGGGCCAAAATAATGGCAGCACTTACTCAAGCCCAGCAAGATGAAATGGATGCCATTGATGCTGAAATAGCGTTACTGAAAGCTAAAATCCAGCCAGTACAGCAAAGTGCAGCAAATAATGTTGCAAATGGTGAGACTGACGAGCGTAGCTTTTTTGGTGATGTTAAGGCATGGATGGGCGGTAAAGACGTTGATCCATCGATACCAATTTATAATCAGGGTTTTGGTACAGCAGACCTTGGTCTTGGTGAATTATCCCTTTCACTTGATAATCTTACTGAAACCCCTAAAGCAAACCTGATGCACACTGCAATTATATCTTCATTTGATGATAAGCGACTAAGAGAAAGTATTCTTCAAGTTGAGCCTGAGACTTTATTTGATGTGGACCAGTTTGGTAATTTAGTTGCTGGTATGCCTATGCGCGATGAGGCTGGGCAAATTACTTCTTATAAGTCGTTCTACCCTAACCCTAAAGGGCTTGATGCGCCTACAGCATTGCAGGCTGGTCAGTACATCGCTACTGGTGGCCCTGTGGCTGGATTTGTAAAGTCACTTGGTGCGCCCACAGCAGGCTTTAAAGGCGCAATGACATTAGGTGCTACTGAAGGTGCTTTAATGGAGGGAGTTAGTTCAGAGGCGGCAGATCAAGACTTTAATTTAGCAGAAATTCCAGCCGGAATGATTGGTGGAGTCCTTGGTAAAGGTGTATTTGATGTTGCAGGAATTACTGCAAGACTAGCCCCAGTTTTATTTAAAAACCCACGCCTGTTTGATTTGAGAAACGGAGAAATTGTAGAGGCACTTAAAGAGTTAGGTTTTGACCCAGCAGCGGTTATGACTAGCGTAAGGGCTTCTGTTGATAAGATGGTACGCAGGGGTTTAGACCCTAAAGAATCAATACGGACAGTGGCAGCAGAATCTTTGCCCGTTCCAGTTAAATTAACTTCTGGTCAAGTTACTGGATCAAATTCTCAGCAATTATTTGAAAATACGGCAGAACAGGGAGCATACGGAGAAAAGGTTGGCAGTGAAATGCAAGCTTTTAACCAACAGGCACAAGAAGATCTTGCCCAAAATATACCAGCAATACAAGCGATGATGGGTGAGCCAGATGCTGCTATTACCGTAAAAGGTGAAGGCATGGAGTCGGCACAAGAGACTCTGTCAGCGCAAAGACAGGAGGCAAAAGACGATTATGTAGGCGCATATAAAAGCTCAGAATCAGCAACAGCATTTACTAACCCAGAATATGCACCTGAGTTTAATCAAGTGTTAATTAATTCACTCAGAGATTTTAGAGGTGGGGAGGGTGGTGCGCCTGCCACATTTAGACTATTAGATGAGGCAATGGATCAACTTGCTAATGGGGCTAGTATACAAAGCCTATTCGATTTAAGACGGGCTATAGTTAAGCAACAAGCGGCTGGCGGTGCTGAAAGGGGTGCTTCAACGGCTTTAAAAAATGGTCTGGATGATGTTCTTATGCAGCAGATGGATCGTAACCTTTTATATGGTAATCCAGCCAGTGTAGCTAAGGGATTAGAGGCCATAGGTAAATTTAAAGACTTCCAGAATGTATGGAACAGCAAAGGTATATTAAAAACACTGACAGCGAGAGAAATGCGCGATGGTGAACTATCCTTAATTGTTGACCCTAAAGAAGCGGCTAATCACATTCTTGGAAAAGGAATAGCAAAAACCACAGATAAGAAAAACCTTACCCGTGACCTTTTAGCACTCAAAAAACAACTACCATTGCAGCAATGGGATGCAATTAGACAAGAAGCATTTATCCTACTTGCAGAAACATTACAGCCCAGTGCAATGGTAGAAAAACAAGCAAGCCTTCAATTTAATAAAGCATGGCGCAACATGAAAAAGAACAATAATACATTAACAAAATTATTATTTTCTAAGCAAGAAATTGGAATGATTGACAATTTGGCAAGCACATCAGCATTAATTGCAGGAACAACAAAAAACACATCAAATACAGCAGCAGCGTCATTTGGAATTTTTGGAAGATTAATTACTTCTTTAGGTTCTACAAATGCCGCTCAGATGGCTGGCAGAGTAATTGGCTTAAAAGCTTTAAGGAATATGTGGGGTGATATGCGCCTGGTCCCTGCTCTTAAAGGATCGATGTCTAGCCCACAGGTTGGTCCATTGCCTGCTATTTCTGGTGCGATGACAACACAGGGTGAAGAGAACCCCATAATTCAAGGTGTAGAAAACACTGCTAGATTCACAGGAGCCATGAACTAATGACACAAATGAAGGAAGACGAGATCCAGGGCGCAGTTAAAGCCGCCATAGAAGCCGCCATTGATTACGTTGATTCTGGCATCCGAGAAGAACGAGAACGCGCTCAGAAGTATTTTGACGGGGCTGTAGACCTAAGTCATGAAGAGGGACGATCAAAAGTTGTCTCAACTAAAGTCAGAGATGTTGTGCGTGGCGCAAAGCCTGGACTAATGCGCGTGTTTTTGAACAATGATAAGTTTGTTGAGTTTATTCCTAAAAGTGTTGAAGATGTGGCTAATGCCGAGCAAGCCACGGCCTATACGCACTGGGTGTTTGATAAAGTAGGCGGCTACAATGTATTAAGCAACGCCATCCATGACTCGCTTATTAAAAAAGTGGGTATTGTAAAAGTGTGGTGGAATAACGCCACAGTTGCTGAGTCTCATAGTTATGAAAACTTATCAGATGAAGAAGTTGAAATGTTGGTGTCAGATGATGAGGTTGAGATCATTGAACACTCGCAAGAGTTAACAATGGAAATGGATGAGATGGGGATGGAGGTGTCTCGCAACGTCCACTCCATGTTAATTTCGCACAAATATGAAGAAGGTGAGATGGTTATTGAAGGCATCCCTCCCGAAGAGTTCTTTATTGATGGTTCAGCAAAGTCGATTGATGATGCATATATTGTATGCCACAAGTCTGAGAAACGCGCTGGCGATCTAATTGGAATGGGATTTGATCAAGATGTGATTGATAACCTGGTTGGCGAAGACGATGACGCAAACAATCAAGGAGAAGAAAAATTATTACGCTTTGGTGAAGATTTAGACTCCTCAGACCAAGCGGTCAATGATCCATCAATGCGCGTCATTGTGGTTACTGAGGCGTATTTAAAAATCGACATTGAAGGTGATGGCGTACCTACTCTGCACAAGTTTTTGTGCGGTGGCACTAACTATGAAATCTTAGAGCAAGAACCCTGGGACAAAGCCCCATTTGCTGATTTCCATGTGGACCCAGAGCCCCATGCATTCTATGGCAGAAGTCTGGCTGAACTGGTCATGAATGACCAAGATACGACCACTAGCGTATTGCGTGGCATATTAGACAACGTTGCCCTGGTTAACACTCCACGCCTTGAAGTTAACGAGGATTTAGTGGAAATGACTGATGTGCTAAATAACGAGATCGGGGCAGTGATCCGCAGTGAACAAATAGGCTCAGTAAACCCCCTTGTAGTGCCATTTGTAGCAGGGTCCACCCTACCAGCACTTCAATACCTAGATATGCTTGTGGAGGAGAAAACAGGCATCTCTAAGATGTCTATGGGGCTTAACGCAGACGCTTTGCAGAACACCACAGCCACTGCAGCCGCTATAACTCAGCAGGCCTCAGCAGGCCATGTGGAAGTCATGGCGCGCAATCTCGCTGAGGGCATGAAGCGGTTATTCCAGCTCATGCTACACGTTTCCATTAAAAACAGCCCAGACGAGCAAATGATGCGCCTCAATGGTGAGTTTATCAGCGTTGACCCACAGGTGTGGAATAGTTCAATGGATATGCAGATTAATGTCGGATTAGGCACAGGCCAGGAAGATGTTAAGGCCGCAGCTTTAATGCAAACATTCCAGACGCAGCAGCAAATTTGGCAAACCTATGGTCCAACTAATGGCCTGGTCACCATGACAATGATGCGAAATACCCTGGCAGATACCTTGTCTTTAAGTGGTATAAAAAATGCTGATCGTTATTACGCGCCTATGAGCCCAGAAAGTGAAGCTCAGTTAATGGCTCAGATGGCAGAGCAAGCCGCAGAGCAGGCCGCACAAGTTGGTCAACAAGGCGATCCAGTGGCAGAGGCAATGGTCACCTCTGAACAGATCAAGGCCCAGGCGAAGATGCAGGGCGATCAGATGCGAATGCAAGGAAAAATGCAGGGTGATCAGATTAAACTGCAAGCTGATATGCAAGTTAAAGCGGCTCAAATGCAAAGTGCACAGGGCAAAGAACTGGCTGATTTACAACTTAAATACCGAGAGTTGCAGTCTAGTGATGACCTAAATCGTGACAAAATGAACCAAGATTTGTTAGTGGAGGCCGCAAAAATACTGGGACAATACGGAACAGCGGTTGATGTTGAGCGTGTAAGGGCTCTGCAAGCGGCTCCCAGGCTAGGTAATGTGCAATGATTTTAAAGAACCAAGCCCAGAAGTTATTGGCAGACGAGACTTTTTTGGCTATTTTTGTTAGTATACGAACATCTCAATGTAACAAGTTCTTACATTCTGGTAAGGATGACATTGAAGTAAGAGAAGAGGCCCACTCAATATTGAGGGCTTTAAATGAAATTGAGAATGTTTTGACCCGTGTAGTAACGGATCAAGATTTTCGAGATAAACGCATCAAATAAAAGGAAGCACCGTGGAAGCGACTACCGAAATCAGCATGGACAATGCAGTTGAAGCGTTACTGGCTCAAGAGTCAGAAACAGCCGAAGTTGAAACTACCGATACCGAAACGGAAGAGGTAGAAGATGACGAGGTTGAAGAAGCCGAAGTTGAAGATTCAGATGATGATGCAGATGATGCAGATGACGATGAAGATGAATACGAAGGTGATGAATATGAAGCATCGGACGAAAAGGAAGCCGATCAAAGTGGCCTTGAAATGTATCCCGTTAAAGTTGATGGTGAGAATTTTCAAGTAACCCTAGATGATCTAACGCGTGACTATTCAGGCAATGCCAAAATTCAAAAACAGTTTAGACATAACGCAGAGATGCTCAAGAAAACGGAAGAAGCTTATAACAGCTTAAACCAGCAACGAACGCAGATTGATCAATACTCACAACAGTTAAGTCAGAACGGCCTTGTGCCAAGACCCACTGCCCCTACAAGGGAACTGTTTACCAATGACCCTATTGGTTATATGGACGCAGACCTCCTATACAGGGAGAACATGGGCTTGTATCAAGCTGATCAACATCAACTAAAGCAAAATGGTGAGGCAGTGCAACAAGCCCAGGCAGAAGCTAACCAGGCAAACTTGCAATACCAGCAGGAAGAACTTAAACGATTAATTCCAGATTTTGCAGATGCTAAAAAAGCAAAAAAACTGAAAGATAATTTAATTAAGCATGGTGGAACACGCGGTTTTACTGAGGCTGAACTTCGTTCAGTTGTAGACGCAAGAACCATGAGAACTCTTCATGAAAGTATGCTTTATCAGCAATCATTGGAGGGCAAGAGTGATGTGCAAGCAAAGCTTAAACGAGCCCGTCCGTTGATGAAATCAGGTGTTAAGAAAACTGGCGAATCTGTTAAAAGTGTTGAACAAAAGCTTATGTCTAAATTGAAAAAATCTGGCAGCATCAATGACGCTGCTGCCTTGTTGTTTAATAGTTAAATACTTGATTCTAAAGGAATTATCATGGCACAACCTACTAACACGTTTGATACATACGATAGCAATGCGCTGAAGGAAGACATCTCCCCAATAATTTATTCGGTTGATCCTTCTGAAGTACCTTTGCTTTCTTCTATTCCAAAAACTTCCGCATCAAACACGTTGCATCAATGGCAGACGGATACACTTCGTGCTGCGGTTTCAACTAACAAGCACATTGAGGGTGACGCAACTACCGCAGAAGCTCGAACTTCAGTTGCTCGTATCCATAACTTCACGCAGATATTCAAGAACGCTGTAACAATTTCTGGCACTGACCAGAGTGTTACCAATGTCGGCTACGGCAAGCAGATGGCGCACGAAATCTTGAAAGTGGCGAAAGAGCAAAAGATGGACATGGAGTCCAGCATCTTTGCCAACTTGCCGTTTGTTGCTGGTGCAGCAGCAACCGCTCGTCAAATGGCTGGATTGACCGCATACATCAAAACTAACGTGACTAACATCACGGGTGGTGGCGGTGCTAACCCAACGGGTACTGTTCCTGGCGCAACTGCTCGTACAAACGGAGCATTGACTGTGTTTAACCAAACTAAGTTTGATGCTTGTATGCAGCAAGTTTGGGACTCAGGCGGTACGCCTGACACGGTCTATCTAACCAGCGCGCAGCTTCAACGGGCACTTGGATTTACCGGCAATAATAATGAACGCGCCACGGCTCAAAATGGCAAGGTCAGTCAGCTGCTTTCCATCTACATGACACCCTGGGGCAGTGTGGTATTCACCCCATCGCGTCACCAGGAAAGCCGTTCAGTGTTCATCTTACAGACCGATATGCTGGCATTAGCCTCATTACGTCCAATGAAGAATGAGCCATTATCTAAGCAAGGAGATAATGTCACAAGACAAGTTCTCTGTGAGGCCACATTGGTGGTTCGTAATGAGAAAAGCTTAGGTCTGGTTGCAGACTGTACTGCGTAATTAAGCCGTAATAACCAAAAGGGCTGAAATACGCCCTTTTTTTTAAGGACAATTTTAATGGCTAAAATATCTGAAGAGTGGATTGATGATGGCGACAAAATCATCCATAAGAAAACGCACGATTGGAACCCAATGTTGGACCAGGCAGAGGCCTATCGAC
>Ga0208814_1001493_pt1 | contig 10891 bp, 9 predicted proteins | sample MalvirAntarct_55_FD_184253 | JGI IMG/M metagenome (GOLD analysis project Ga0208814, IMG submission 184253) | Marine viral communities from the Global Malaspina Expedition - Malaspina viral metaG Antarct_55 (SPAdes) (version 2) | ecosystem: Environmental > Aquatic > Marine > Oceanic | place: South...
AGGTACAGTATACTTACGCATGTTTCTAAATAAACCTTTTCCTAAAATAGATTTAGCACCACCTCTTGATCCTCTAAGTAATTCATAACCTACAACATTTGTTAAATAAGTTCCATCATTGTTTTTAGGTCTTCCTATGTTTCCAAATTCAACACCTAATAAATTAATTAAATCACCGCTAGTTGTGCTAATATGTAAAGGATTATCAGAACCAAAACCACCACCATCTTCTGATGGCATTTTATGATGCCTAATAGGTTTACCACATAAGTCTCCCCATATGTCAGGTCTATTAGAAGGATATCTTTCTGTTGATTCCCAATATCCCATTTTACCTTTAGCAATTATTATACTACCATCTGGTTGTATTTCATTTGCAAGTGAAGTCACACTTCCTGTATTATAAACTTTATATACTGGATCTCCTGCTATGTCTAAAACGTTTTCACCAAATATTGTTACATCTTCATTTTCACCTGCAGGTGCATAATACTCAGGAGCTCTTCCAGGAATATGATAAGAAGAAGATCTTTCTCCTGTATTATATATCCATCTAATAAAAAAAGCATATTGCTCATCTCTTAAAAACCCTAATTTGTTTCCACCTAAATTATAATATGTTGATGATATTTGATTTACTACAAAATTAGTTGTAATATTATTTGCTATAGGTTGATAATTAAAATCAAACTGTTCAGTAGGCCCTTGTCTTATTAACCAATCGTTAACAACATACATAGCATCTGATTTTTCATATGCCGGACTTCTTAGTGGTATTGATTTTAAAGATACTGTAAGTAATTGATCATCTAAATAATCTAAATTAATTTCTTGTCTTTCTGTACTATATAGACCAACACTTTTAGCAAACGTTTGTCCTTGATTTCTTACTAGTAATGCAAGTTCAAAAAATTCATAATCTTTATCTAAATTACTTATCTTAATATCTAGTGAACCATCTGTTCCTTTATGACTCCATAAACTTTGTATGTTAGATATACCTATAAAATCAGTAACGCGCTGTTCATTTTCTGTATAAGCTATAAAGGCTTGGTATGAACCATTTTGCATCATACCCCCATCAGTTGCTTTACTTAATTCAACACAAGGTGTATCAACTAAAGGAGCTAATCTTATCTTTTCACAATTTAATCTTTTTGGTATTACATCACTATAGACTACACAAGGATCTCCATCTGCAGAACTTATATATTGTATGTATGGTACATCATCAATATTTAATGCTCTTGATGGATTATTCCCATCATCCCAATATACTTCCCAAGTACAATCAAAATTTTCTTTTGCTGCACCTGTAATTAAATGTTTTGTTTTAAAATTTAAACAAGCATCATTTATAATTGTAGTATACTTACATTCACTATCATCAAATCTACCTATCTCTGAACTTATATTATCTGTAGAATAAACTATCCACTCATCTCCATATCTTTGAATTGCACCTATAAGTGTATAGGGTATGACACCACATTGTAAATTAGAAGGTTCGTTACCTATTACACCTAAATCTCCGTCATTAGAATTATTAGCAGCATTACGCGCATTCCACCAACTTTGTGCAGGTTCCATAGATTGTGTAATATCTTTATTCATTCCCTTAATGAATGAATTAGTAATTACAGATGTTGTACTTTTTTTTCTATTATCTTTTTTTGATTGCTTTGCCATAGTAATTTACTTCTTTAACTTGCACTATTTGTTGACGCTGTACTAAGTGCTCCATTACCAATTACTCTAGGATTAACAGGAGGATGAGTCAAAAACATATTATAATAATTATGATATTGAGCTCTTCTATTCATTGTCCATACCTGAGTCAAAAACATATTATAATAATTATGATATTGAGCTCTTCTATTCATTGTCCATACCTTTCTCATTTCAGCAAAGTTAGGAGTATTAACAAAACTTAATGCGTTGTTTCTAGCAGCTCTAAGTCTTCCTTCAACTAATCCTAATTGCTGTGACACATTCTCTCCTTGCCACACCATATTTTCTAATATTCTTTGTTTTAATGCATACTCATAATACTCATTACAATAAGGTTGATCTAATACCAATAAGTCTCCATCAGCTGATTCCATAGCGCCTTGATAACTTAAGTATACTTTTCCAGATCTAAAAGATGTATTTAAAAAACCATCTACTACTTCTGCAATATCAGCAGCTTGTGCTCCAAGCGTAGGACAAAAACAAGTTGTAGTATTTACATCTTGTATTCTTAATTGCATAAATGTACTATATGTTCTAAATTGATTTGGTCCAATTTTATGAACTAATTGATGACTGTTAGTTTCATTACAAGTTTTAATTACACAAACATCTTTACAGGTTTGAGCTGTTTCACATATACCAACTCCTGTTGGGGATGGTACATACGGTACGTCATTAACAGTTTCTACGTGTGTACCTGATGGCATTGTTGCATTAATTTTATATTCACCACACAAGAATGCGTAATTGAGAAATGCAAAGTCCATAGGTAGTTGTCCTCTTCCGTGTTCAATATCTATTACTACTTCTTTAGTTCTATGTATTCTTAAACCTAAATCATAATTAACTCTAGTTGCAACTTTAATAAGTTGTGCAGGTTCAATCATACCTTCTAAAGCATATGTAGAAAAATCAATGGAAACATCTTCCATTAATGAAGTAAAGGTTCTGTATTTATTTGATACTCCCATTATCTATGTATATTAATTTTATTATCTGAATCTTCTGGTGGAACTTGCATTGTAGTCATCATTGAATTTATAACTTGACTTTCTATTTCTGCAAATAAAGCTTCCGGTATATATATTGGTTGGTTGTATCTTGGTGTACAGTCATCTTCAGTATCACAATTCCACTTTGTTATATCAGAATTAAATACTCCTTCTAGTTTTATTGCATCCCATTCTATGTTAGGAGAATATATATATCCATCTAACCACCAAAAGTATCTTGTTGTATTGTACTTAAAAGATGTTGTTTTAGTCATAGAGGTATATGTACCCGGTTGAGTTGCTTGAAGCTCTTGTGAGCCGTCTATGGAGCTTACAGTACGTATAAGTGGTCCCCAGTAACCTTCAATCATAGAAGGTAGTCTTACTTTTGTACGTTTAATTGTACAACCGCTTGATACGCCTGAACAATGTGCTTCTACTTTATCTACGTCTATTAGTTCAACATAAGGCAATGCTTTCCATACAGAATTAAACTTCATAAGCTTGTTGGCAAAATCTTGCCTACGCATTAACACTTGTGCAAACTTTTCTATTAAACTAAATATATATCGGTCTGTAACATATGCATCTTGCACCTCTGCTTTAACTTGTCCTCTAATTCTTGATATTGCTACTGCTATTGTTGACATGTTTTTTATATTTCAAATTCATTATAATTTTTGAGAATCTCTTTAGTCTGTTCACTGTTTTGATCATATAAATGAGCCACTCTATATTTATTTTTCATAACTAAATACTTAGTCCAATTTTTAGGATAAGCTTTAGATACTGCTCGTTTAAATTCTCTACATGCAACAAAGCTCCATAACTCTCTATTTTTAAATCTATATTTTGTAGACCAGTTGGTATAAAATATCTTAGCTAAATTACCATCAGTCTCCCAATTTTTATTTTGTAAGATTTTATCATATTGATGTGATAGAGTATAATTGGGATTAATAGTTTTAGATGAAGGACATGTTCCAATAAATAAATAACCTAATGAATCTGGTAACTCTACACCATCTCTATAATTTATAACCGCATTCCATAGTTTTACATTATATAGTTTTATTATTTTTTTTAATTTATCATTATCAATATTAGAATATAAAGGTTTTTTTTCCTTAAATTCTTTTATTGTTTCTTCGTTTAATATACCTAATCTTTTTTCTCTATGTCTAGAGGCATTTAAATCTGGTTTTTTAAAATTGGTAATCATATAGTTATATTTATAATTTACAAAAAAAACCCCACTTAATGAAATTTTATTGGGGTGATTATAATGCTTGGTAAGTTAAAACGCATATGTTACCCATTGTTGGATGTTGAATTTCCAATTTTCCAGATCTCCTATTTCCAGTAAATTTGTTACTGTGATGGTAATAGTCTGCCTTTCCTAAACTAGGCAATGTCTTTTCTATAAAACCTGCTGTTTCATTAGAAGTCATATATTCTACTTTTCTGTCTGTATGTATATGACCTTTGAATAATGTTCTGTTAGTAGTAGCACCCCATTGTTTAGGATATTCTGATGCAAATATTAAAGGATTGTTTTTACTACGTTTATCTCCATGTTCAAAAGCATTAAAATTATCTTTCCATACATGGACTTTTCTTTCTTCATATGATACATCCCAAGTTATTTTATCACACTCTATTGATTTAGAAAGAGCATGTGCTAAATGAAAAGAAGATAGTCTATCATGATTACCAGGAACATATACTATAACTAACTCATCACAAAATGATTTGATATATGTAACTGCCCAATGCATTGCATCAAATGCTTGTACGTAAGCTTCAGTAGCACCCATACAATTATCTAAAGGAGTACCGCCTGTAGTTGTACCAGCAAATGTATCCATGTTGATCAAATCACCTCCTACAACAAAATACATTTTTTCTATATGATGTATAGCATGAGCTCTTTGTACTAAGTTTTTAACTGTATCTTCAAAGTCTTTATCTATAGTATCATTACCTTCTTTACCAAAATGTACATCTTGTAATGAAATTACTGCACAGTGTGGATCATTAGTAAATTTATTTCTATAAGGTAAGTTTGATATTTTATATTTTTTAGGTACCCAGTTTTCTAATAAGTTTTCAAAAAACTTTTGTTCTGGATTTTTAATTTGAGAAATTAAAGCTGATACTCTCCAATGGTCTCCCATTTGTTTATTCCAGTATTGAGATAGTTTCCATTTACTAGTATCTATCTTTAATAGAGAAATTATTTCTTCTGCTGATTTAGGTTCATGATCAAATGTACCAGATAATTTTCCTGTTCCATTTTCTAAATCAATTGTTTCTGTTACATTTATATCATTTGATACTTGATCTAGATATCTTTGATTTTTCTTGTTCTTTTTTCTTTCTTGAAGAACTTGTTTTTTAAGTTTAATATATTGTTTTTCTGTAATGTTTAATTTAGCTGCACAATAAGAAGGATTTTTTTTCCACTTTAATGTTTCAACAATTTGTTTTTTAATATTAGTCATAAGAAAAATTTAGGAATCAACCAAAGATATATAAATTTTTAATTATTTAATGGTAAATAACTTATAAAAACAAAAAGAGATTGAGTTTCCCCAATCTCTTCCAACTCGTGTAGTAGAAAACCAACAAACTACTACTCTGTTGTTTTTTAAGCTGTTGCTAATGTAGAAAATAGAATTTCTATCGGTTTACATGCAGCAGCATTATTGTTATCAATAACTTTCACTTTATATTTTGTACTAGATAATAAGTTTGTTATTGTATAATTAGAAATAGTTGTTACTATAGGTGTTGAATTTACAAGTGTCCAACCAGTTGGGGATATTTGCGTATCAATATATATATTTATTCCTGTACTAGAACTCCATACTCCATCCCATATAACAGATACTGAAGAGCTTGTAATAACTCCAGCATAAACATTATAAGGATCATGTTGAACATCACTTGATGTACAAGTACCTAATCCATTTGATAAGATCATAGCATATTTTTGTATAATAGAATCTAATCTTTCACCAGACGTAATAGTTATCCTTGTACTTGCAGGACCTATTTGAAATGATGTACCTGTGTAACTTACACATGCTGCGCTTTGAACGTCATCACATCTTTCACTACCAGTACTACAATCAGTGTAGGTACATGCGTTAGTTAAAGCTGTATCAGAGCAACTACATTTACTACTACATTTTGTACAATTACATGCCATTTTTTATTTCTTTAATTTTATGAACAACCAGCAACTATTTGTGCTGATATAGTAGCAGGACTTTCACTTACATTCCAGTTACCTCCCGTATTAGTTGCTAAATTTCTCCATGGATAAACTGTTGTTCCACCGCTAACATATGTTCCACTAGTACCTGGTCCAAGAACAAATATCTTGATTCCTTTAGTTAATGCTGTAGCTTGTAGTGAATTTAATCTAGCAACATCTGTAGCATTAAATATATCATCTGAACCACCTGGTAAAGCATCTGTTATAATTATTACATACTTAGCTACACTAGCTCTATAAGCTCCTACAAATGCATTAGCTTCTATTACTTGACCTAATGCCATATCTGTAGGTTCTGGTAAACCATCACCATTACCTAAAGGTACACCTGCTGTAGGTGCTCCTGAATTTAATTTATTTAATTGTGCAGTAAATGATGTACCATTATTATCTTGGAACATTTCCCATGCAGTAATAAATTGTCTATGACCTGTACCAGTATTTATAATTCTTTGTGCAGCTGGTAAAGCTACATAATCACTTGATGTATTATAATTTGGAACTGTTGTTGTTCCAATGTTTTCATCTGCTGTTACTAAACTTAATCTATAATTATTAGATCCTGATGCAGTATCTATAGTAGTAATTAAACCAGCTACGCCAGTTTTAATTGCATCTATTTCACCTCCCATACTTGCTGTATAGTCAATAATAAATGTAACATCCATTCCACTAGTACAATCTGCATCTGCAGTTAATGAAGTAAATAATGTTGGACTAGGACATACTTGAACTATACCATTCATAGTAACTGTTATTCTAGCACTAAAGTTTGTACCCGGTGTTAATCCTGTAAATGCATGACTTACTTGACCTGTAGGATTATTTTGAGTATATGTTGCTACAATATTAGTTGTTGAAGTATTTATTATATCTATAACATAAGTAGCTGTTGATCCAAGTAAATTTGTAAATCCTATTGTCACTCCTGTTTGAGTTATTGATGTTGCAGTAACCCCTGTTGGACAAGGAACAACTCCTGTAATTACACTAGTTATAGTTTCATTACATGTGTCTATTGCATTAGTAGCACAGAATGCTACTGATACATTTAAATTACCGTTTGTATTTAATGATGGAATATTTATTAATGTACCTCCAGCTTGATTCTGTAAAGTACTAACATTTACTATTGCTGTAACCGCTACACTACTAGTATCTGTTATAGTAACAACAGTACTTCCTGCACAATCATTAAATGCAGCAGGAATTGAAGAAGTTTGAAAATTAAAATTAATACCTTGTATTTCTCCAGAAGAACTTAAATTGTTCGTTGTAGTATATCCAAATATAACACTGTCACATCCACTTGGGCAACAGTTAAGTTGTATACTTGCAATAGCAGTATACATATCATCTATAACCACCCATGCATTTTGCACAGTTTGTGCAAGATTAACAGGTGTACTATTCCAACCTCCAATACTACCATAGTTACTACCAGGGTTAGTTAATTGTGCTGAGGCTGATGTTAATGATGTTTGACCTATAGTTCCTAAAATTGCAGCAGGTAATCCTACTGCTGTTTCTAATGCACAAAATCTTGCCTCTAAAGCAAGTAGCAATACTGAAACGTTTGTTAAAACACTAGGTAATATACATGTTGGTATAACTTGTGCTTCTACTACAGCACCAGAACAAGGAAGCACACAGGCTTCTAATGTATTAAGTCTTGTATTATATGATGTTAAGGTACTTTGTATAATACCTATAGCGGTTAAGTTTAAACAAACTTGATTTGCAATTCTAGTAGCAAATTGATCTAATGGAAGTTGAGTAACTGGATTACCACCTGCATCATTATACTGTAAACATACAGGTAACGTCATTGTTGGTAATGCTGCAGAAGGAGGTGCTACACTACTTGCGTTTGCACATATTTGAACAACCATAGCCTGTAATACAGGAACTATTTTTGTAGGTGTTGTACCTGGAATATTTAAACAAGTTAAATCTAAACCTGTTAAATTAGGATTTGCTGTTACACCTGTTGTAATTAAAGTACATACTTCAGTAGCTAATTTAGATACTACTTCTGAAACAGAATCCCCACTACATAAATTTATACATGCAATATCGGGACCTTGCCAAATAACACAGTTGGATGATATATTGTCACATCCATTTGTTGAAATGCTAGAACTAGTTGGAATCATAAATATTTTTTTATACTATATCGTAATGTGATCTTACACGCTATACAAATATAATATACAAAATTTTTTAAAACCAAACAAGAAAGTCTGACTTTAAAAAATTTTGTAAAAGAAATTTATGTAAAGTAATTAAGCTTATTCTACCACTTCTGCTTCTTCAACAGCTTCTTTAGGTAAATCACTAATAGATCCGTCCTCTAAACTAATGTTTACAGATCCATATTCTTCTTCTAATTTAGAAGTCAACTCCTTCCATTCTGCTTGTATAGCAGCATGATTTTCAATCATTTGTCCTTTAACTACCTCAGCATTACCAATGTTTGCTAATACTTGATTAAGTTTCCCTTGTAATTCCTGTACTTCTTTAAGTTGTTCAGGATTAATTTTTTTTGCTTCAGCCATTTTATTGTTGTTAATTATTATATATATATATACAAATATAACAATTAATATTGACTCTACAAATAATAATTATCTGTACTTATTAAGGAGTAGGATTTTGCCATGTAAAAGTTAAGTCTTCATTTACTGGTGTTATCTCAAGAGCTATAGCTGCAGCTATACTAGCTTTCATTGCATCTACATCTAATGATCCTTCTAACCATCCTATAACTACAGATTCAAAAGCTTCAGTATCTGCATAAGGAATAAAAGCAGTTCCAGCTACATAAGTATAATCTTGTGTTCCAATATTAGTACTTGAAAAAATTTTGCTTCCAACTTCTTTAGAACCGGTGTATCTGTAATGTACTGTGTATATTACATTGTCTTGACCATCTGCTTCAATGTGAGCATTCATTTGTGGGATATCCCATTTGTAAGTAATTGCCATAATTTTATTTATTTATTTATTGTTAAAGTTAATCTTTTTTTTAGAAACATATTCCTACTGCAGTTACTAATCCTGTGTTAGGTGATCCTACGTTTGCAAACTGTACAGTATATGTACCACCACCTGTACCATTAGCAAAGAACCATCTTCTATTACCTCCAGAAACTGGACTAGTACAAGCTGTATCATCGTAAACAATATCACCTACTGCAGGATATGTACCTGATGCATTATTATGATACCATGTAGCATTTGATGAACTCATTACACAAGCATCTCTTCTTATTGCATCATTAGTTAAGAAACTAATACAAGCACCACATGAAAATATTGATGCTACATCACCTGCTGAATTTGTAATACGTACACCACCAGCATTTGGAGAAGTTGCATTTAATAAGTAATATCCATTTGCTAAAAATGTCAGTTGATTTTGATCTATAAAACACTTATCACCTACAGCAGGAAGTGAAGCGCTACCATTATGATAGTAAGTTTGATTAATTGTAGCAGAACATGCTGCAACACCATTTGCTTGAACAGATGCTGAACTATAAGGTGTAATACCACTAGTGCAATCTTGATCATAACCATACCATGCTGAAAATTTATATGGTAAGTATGTACCAGCATTATCACATGCAACAGTTATATCTATTTCAACATCTGTAGTATCATAAGATATATTATATGTTCCACCTGTAGTAGTTGCTATTTCTCTCCATGGATATCTTACAACACTATTTACTGTAATGTTATCATTAATTCCATCACCTAATACAAATACTTTAATACCTCTAAATACACAAGTAGCAGTAGATATTTGTAAAGCATTAAAATCTGCAATAGTAAATGCATCATCCGGACCTCCTGGAGGTGCATCAGTTATTATAATAACATATTTAGCTGCAGCATCTCTGAAATTATTTACAAAATTTGTTGTGTTAATAACTAAATTAAGAGCAATATCAGTTGGCTCTGCTTCACTTCTACCATCACCTAATTGAATACAAGTTCCATCTACTCCTCCATCTAAATTATTAACTGCTGTAGAAAATGCAGTTCCATTGTTATTACTTGACGTAGGAAACATTTCCCAAGCAGTTATTATTTGATATTTTCCTGAAGACCCTTGATTATTATATTTCTGAGCTGTTGGAAGACTTGTATATTGTGAACATGATCCATAATCTGGTGTTGCAGAATTCTCTTCATCTACAGTAACCAGTGATACTCTATAGTCACTATTTGACTCAGTATCTAGATGAGCTATAACACTTGTAAGACCATTTTTTACATTAGTTATTTCATCACTCATACTCCCTGTATAATCAATAATATAACATACATCTAACCCATCTTCACAAGGATTAAAATTAGGATTAGTTAAACTACCTGTAGGGTTGGGTAAACAACTTGTATTTAATACAGGATAACTTAATGTTGATCCATGTGTATTACCTCCATTTACAATATCATATATAGCAATTTTACCCATAGGCTGACTACCATTGTAATCAGCATATTTTGCTTCTCTTGCCATTTTCTCCAAATGAAGAATTCCTGAAGTTGGTACTGCCATTATTTTATTTGTTTTTTGAGCTCTTCAATTTCAGCTTTTAATTCTTTAATAGCTTCAAGTAGTATTGGTGCAATACCTTGATGTCTCATTGATAACATCCCATCTTCATTTTCTCTTACAAGTTCTGGTACAATCTTCTGTACATCTTGAGCTATAAATCCTATATCTTCTTTTATATCTAAGATACTATCACTTTCTTTCCAATCAAAAGTAACACCTTCTAGTTTCATTACTTTATCTAAAGCTGATTCTATAGGTTTAATGTTTTCCTTTAATCTAATATCAGATGGTGAACCATAAGCAATTATATCT
>Ga0208814_1001494_pt1 | contig 10890 bp, 8 predicted proteins | sample MalvirAntarct_55_FD_184253 | JGI IMG/M metagenome (GOLD analysis project Ga0208814, IMG submission 184253) | Marine viral communities from the Global Malaspina Expedition - Malaspina viral metaG Antarct_55 (SPAdes) (version 2) | ecosystem: Environmental > Aquatic > Marine > Oceanic | place: South...
CCTCCTGCATGGCAAAACGTCGACTCCATGGATACCGATCTACGTGCATTTTACGAATATAACGCCAAGCACATGGAAGCTTGGGATGGCCCGGCAGGTTTAGTCATTACCGATGGTCGTTATGCGGTTTGTATGCTCGATCGTAATGGCCTGCGTCCAGCGCGCTATGTCATCACTAAAAACGGCTATATCACGCTAGCATCTGAGATTGGCGTGTGGAATTACGCGCCAGAAGATGTCATTTCTAAAGGTCGTGTTGGCCCAGGTAAGTTGATTGCTGTCGATACGCAGACCGGCACTTTGCTCGATACTAAAGCTATCGATGATGTGCTGAAAAATGCGCAACCTTATAAAAAATGGCTACGTGCAGAAGCTCGTCGTATCGAAAGCGACCGTGCTTTAGAGAAGCAGCTGCTTGGCCAAGTGTCTCGTGAGCGCTTAAATATTTACCAAAAAATGTTCTTGGTAACGTATGAAGAGCGCGATCAAATTATTCGTCCGCTAGCAGAGGCTGGCCAAGAAGCTGTCGGCTCAATGGGCGATGACACGCCAATGGCTGTCCTCTCTGGTCGCGTGCGGCACTTGGCGGATTATTTCCGCCAGCAGTTTGCCCAGGTCACTAACCCGCCAATTGATCCTTTGCGCGAAGCTATTGTGATGTCTTTGGAGACAGCATTTGGTCCAGAGCTGAATATCTTTGAAGAGACGCCAGAGCATGCGCGTCGCGCGATTGTTTCCAGCCCTGTACTTTCGCATAGCAAATTCCAGCAGCTGCAAAGCGTTGATCTGCCAGGCTTTGAGTCGGAAACTATCGACTTAAACTATGCCGAAGATGAAGGCTTGCAAGCGGCGATACTACGAGTTTGTAAACAAGCTGAGACTGCAGTCAGTGCTGGTCGTTCGCAGCTAGTCTTAAGTGACCGAAATATTCGTGAAAACTACTTGCCAATCAACGCATTGATGGCAACTGGTGCTATTCACCATTATTTAATAAAAGTGGGTTTGCGCTGTGACGCTAACCTTATTGTAGAAACGGCTGTCGCGCGCGATGCACACCATTTCGCCGTTTTATTAGGCTTTGGTGCTACCGCTATTTACCCTTATTTGGCTTATGACATCATTGCCGATATGGCTCGCAGCGGCGAAATCCTTGGCGACCCACTTGAGGCGCAAGCGTATTTCCGCAAAGGCGTCGATAAAGGTCTACTGAAAATCCTATCAAAAATGGGTATTTCTACAGTGGCCTCTTATCGTGGCGCTCAGCTTTTTGAGGCGGTTGGTCTTAATCGTGAAGTGGTCGACCTTTGCTTTAAAGGTGTACCAAGCCGCATTCAAGGCGCTGGCTTTGCTGAGCTGGAAGTCGATCAGCGTTTACTTGGTGCAGATGCATGGCGTGCGCGTAAGCAAATTGATCAAGGTGGCTTGCTCAAGTTTGTTTATGGCAAGGAGTATCACGCCTTTAATCCAGACGTGATCAATAGCCTACACACGGCCGTACGCTCCGGTGCTTACAGCGACTATCAGGCCTATGCCGACTTGGTGAACTTACGCCCAGTGACGACACTGCGTGATTTATTGCAGCTGAAAAAAGCTGCGACACCATTGGCGATTGACGCAGTCGAGCCGCTTGAAGCAATTCTGCGACGCTTCGACTCGGCAGGCATGTCATTGGGCGCACTCTCGCCTGAGGCTCACGAGTCGATTGCTATTGCCATGAACACACTCGGCGGCCGCTCTAACTCCGGTGAGGGCGGCGAAGATCCTGTGCGCTATGGCACACTGAAAAACTCGAAAATTAAGCAAGTTGCATCGGGTCGTTTTGGTGTCACGCCAGCTTACTTAGCTAGTGCTGAAGTGCTGCAGATTAAAGTTGCTCAAGGCGCTAAGCCGGGCGAGGGTGGCCAGTTGCCAGGCGGCAAGGTCAATGCTCTGATTGCTCGTTTGCGCCATTCGGTGCCGGGTGTGACGCTGATTTCACCACCACCGCATCACGATATTTATTCGATCGAAGATTTGTCGCAGCTTATTTTTGACTTGAAGCAAGTCAATCCAAGAGCATTAGTGTCGGTCAAGCTCGTGTCTGAACCTGGCGTTGGTACCATTGCTGCTGGTGTTGCCAAGGCCTACGCCGACCTCATCACTATTTCCGGTTATGACGGCGGTACTGCAGCTTCGCCCTTGAGCTCGATCCATCACGCCGGTTCGCCATGGGAATTAGGTCTGTCTGAAGCGCAACAAGCGCTGCGTGCTAATGACCTGCGCGGCAAGGTGCGCGTGCAAACCGATGGTGGCTTGAAAACTGGTCTCGATGTGGTGAAGGCGGCTATTTTAGGTGCAGAAAGCTTTGGTTTCGGCTCAACACCAATGATCGCTTTAGGCTGTAAATACCTGCGTATTTGCCATTTGAATAACTGCGCCACTGGCGTTGCTACTCAGCAAGATAAATTGCGTCAGGATCACTTCATTGGTGAGCCCGAAATGCTGATGAACTTCTTCAAGTTCATCGCAGAAGAGACGCGCCAATGGTTGGCCGTGCTCGGTGTAGCCTCACTGAGCGAGCTAATTGGTCGTACTGACTTGCTTGAATGTCTGCCCGGCACGACTGAAAAGCATAAGCGCCTAGACCTGATGCCATTGTTGAAAAACGATCACATCTCTGCAGATAAACCACAGTTCTGCCAAGACAAGCGCAACGAGCCATTCGATAAAGGTGTGTTGGCTGAGAAGATTGTGGCTGAGATCTTGCCGGCGATTGAAGGCAAGAAAGGCGGTGAGTTTAGTTACTCTATCGGTAACTGTGACCGCTCAATTGGCGCACGAGTATCGGGTGAAATTGCACTGCGTCATGGCGATCAAGGCATGAGCGATGCACCGATCACATTGAAATTCACTGGTACTGCCGGTCAGAGCTTTGGCGTCTGGAATGCCGGTGGCCTGAACCTACACCTCGAAGGCGATGCCAACGATTACGTCGGTAAAGGCATGGCTGGCGGTCAGTTGGTGATTCGTCCTTCGAAAGGCGCTGCATTTAAGTCGCAAGACACGGCCATAATCGGCAACACCTGCCTCTATGGCGCAACGGGCGGCACACTTTATGCTGCCGGTACTGCTGGCGAGCGATTCGCGGTACGTAACTCGGGGTGTCATGCAGTCATTGAAGGCGCTGGCGATCATTGCTGCGAATACATGACTGGTGGTTTGGTTACTATTTTGGGCTCAACAGGCTTGAACTTTGGTGCCGGTATGACTGGCGGCTTCGCCTATGTGCTCGACTTGGAGAATAACTTCTTCGATCGTTGCAATCATGAGTTGATCGAGATTCATCGCATCAGTACCGAACCTATGGGCCCACATCGCCATCACTTGAAGTCGGTATTGCGTGATTACGTAAAAGCGACTGATAGTGACTGGGGGCGTGTCGTGTTGGAGGAGTTTGATGATTACCATCGCAAATTCTGGCTGGTTAAACCTAAAGCCGCCAACATTAAAGAACTGCTGAAAAGCACCGTGTCTAATCCGCAGTAAGCCCGAACGGCAATAAGAGGCAAGATCATGGCAGAGCGCCTAAATAACGATTTTCAATTCTTGGATGTGGCGCGTCATGACCCATCTAAGAAAGCTCTTGGTGTCCGCCGAGCGGAGTTTATCGAGATTTATCAACCATTTACTAAGCCAGAAGTGGAAGGCCAGTCGCATCGCTGCTTAAGTTGCGGCAACCCCTACTGCGAGTGGAAGTGCCCCGTGCACAACTATATTCCTAACTGGTTGCAGTTGGTTTCTGAGGGGCGTTTGTTTGAGGCAGCAGAGCTTTGCCACCAAACCAATACGCTGCCAGAAGTCTGTGGCCGCGTTTGCCCGCAGGATCGTTTATGCGAAGGCGCTTGCACCCTCAACGATGGTTTTGGCGCTGTGACTATCGGCAATACTGAAAAGTATATTGTCGATACGGCGTTTGCTATGGGCTGGCGTCCAGATCTGTCTGGCGTAGTCGCGACGGGTAAAAAAGTGGCGATTATTGGTGCCGGCCCTGCTGGCTTGGGCTGTGCCGACGTGTTGACTCGTGCCGGTGTGAAAGCAGTGGTGTTTGATAAAAATCCAGAAATCGGTGGTTTGCTGACCTTTGGCATCCCCGAGTTCAAAATGGAAAAAACGGTGATGAGCCAACGTCGCGAAATTTTCAGCGACATGGGCATTGAGTTCCGCCTTAACACCGAAATCGGCAAAGACATAAGCATCGATGAGCTGCTAGGCGAGTATGACGCTGTCTTCATGGGCATGGGCACATACACCTATATGAAAGGTGGTTTTCCCGGCGAAGAGCTACCCGGTGTTTACGATGCGCTAGACCTGCTTATCGCCACCGTAAATCGCAATCTCGGCTTCGAGAAAGACCCTGCGGATTACATCGATATGTCCGGTAAAAAAGTGGTGGTGCTTGGTGGTGGTGACACGGCCATGGACTGCAACCGTACATCGATTCGTCAGGGTGCGGAGAGCGTGACTTGCGCTTATCGCCGTGATGAAGAAAACATGCCGGGCTCACGCCGCGAAGTTCGTAATGCGCGCGAAGAGGGTGTGCAGTTTATGTTTAACCGTCAGCCAGTGGAAATCGTTGGCGACGGCCATAAAGTCACTGGCGTGAAGGTCGTCGAAACTCAGCTTGGCGAGCCCGATGCGCGTGGCCGCCGTAGCCCAGAGCCCGTGCCAGGCTCAGAGCAAATTTTACCAGCCGATGCCGTGGTTCTGGCTTTTGGTTTCCGCCCTAGCCCAGCTGATTGGTTCGCCAGCACCAGCATCGAAACCGATAGCTCGGGTCGCGTCACTGCGCCAGAAGTTGCTACCTATAAGTTCCAAACCAGCAACCCGAAAGTGTTTGCCGGTGGCGACATGGTGCGCGGCTCTGATTTGGTGGTGACGGCGATTTGGGAAGGCCGTCAGGCAGCTGAAGGCATCATGGATTATCTAGACGTTTAAATAATCCTGACCGATAAAAAAGGCCAGCGTTGATGCTGGCCTTTTTTATGTCTCGAGAAACGTCGTGGCGCGCTCTATGAAAGCTAAGAGTTACTCTCGGCAGTCATTACCTTGAGTGCGCCAGCGTAGAATCACTTTCTGCTTATTGACTTCAAAATAGGTTTGGCAGCGGCGAGTTATCGTGTTGCTACCAAAGCCGAGGCCAGTAAAAAATCCACCATTGCTGCTGCCGGTAAAAACCCCGGTCTGTACGCTGGGTGAGCTGGTATAGCTCGATTGTTTATCCCAGGTATAAACCGTATTACCGTTAGGGGCTTCGAAACTACCGCTGGGATAGCCCCAGTCATCCATCACCACATTGATAGATTTGCCGACATAGGTGTCGATACGTGCCTCATAGCGCTCGCGAGTGGCGCAGGCGCTCACTAGTGTTATTGATATCAATATCAGCAAAAATCGTGTCATGTCTGAGTACTCCCTCGTTCGCTGATACAATACGACGGCCTAGGTGCAGACAGCAAATGTACCGCAAAATTGATTGGAGGAAAGTGTCGATGTCTGAGTTGCAAAATGATCGCTACTTACGTGCCTTGCTGCGTCAGAGCACCGACCGCACACCGGTTTGGATGATGCGCCAAGCCGGGCGCTATCTGCCTGAATACCGCGCTACTCGCGCTCAGGCCGGCGACTTCATGAAGTTAATGAAAAACCCTGAGTTGGCCTGCGAAGTCACAATGCAGCCGCTGCGTCGCTTTCCTCTTGATGCCGCGATTTTATTCTCCGACATCCTGACTATTCCCGATGCCATGGGTTTGGGTCTGTATTTTGAAACTGGCGAAGGCCCGCGCTTTCAACGTACGGTGCGCACCATGGCCGATGTTGCGGCGCTGCCTATCCCAGACCCTGAGTTAGACACGGGCTATGTCATGGATGCGGTGCGCACGATTCGTCGCGAGCTAAAAGGCCAAGTGCCGCTGATTGGCTTTGCTGGTAGTCCGTGGACATTAGCGACGTACATGATTCAAGGCGGTTCATCGCGCGATTTCCGCGAGTCGAAAACCTTGATGGCGACGAACCCAGAAGTGCTGCACGCACTGCTCGATAAACTCGCGCAATCGGTAACACTGTATTTGAATGCGCAAATCCGTGCCGGCGCGCAAGCTATTCAGATTTTCGACTCATGGGGCGGGGCGCTTTCACATGGTGCTTATCGCGAGTTCTCATTGCGCTATATGCAGCAAATCGTCGATGGTTTGATCCGTGAAAACGACGGTCGTCGTGTGCCCATCACCCTGTTTACCAAAGGCGGTGGGCAATGGTTGGAAGCAATGGCGGACACTGGCGTTGATGCCTTGGGTCTAGACTGGACCACCGACTTAGGCGAGGCGCGTGCTCGCGTAGGCCATCGTGTTGCGCTGCAAGGCAATATGGATCCATCCATGCTCTACGCGCCGCTGCCACGCATCGAGCAAGAAGTAGAGCAACTGCTAGCTAGCTATGCCAATGTGTGGACGCCTGAGCTCGGTGAAACCGCCGGTAGCGGCCATATCTTCAACCTGGGCCATGGCATTGAACAGTTTGTTGATCCGGTGCACGCCGGTGCGTTCATTGAGGCTGTGGTACAGCGCTCGGGGAAATTCCACCAGCCGCGCTAAGCGGCCAGGTGCAGCTAGAGCTTAGTCATTCAAGCTCTAGCTGCATCGCTCTCAACCACGCCAGCTTTGGATGCGAGGCTCCGGAAATACCATTGTAAAGTCAGTGATTTTTATCGCAGCGATACAGCGGCCTTTCGCTAAGTCGGGAAAATAATCTGAGTTAAACTTCCAGTCGATTACCTTCGCCCATTTGCCATGGCCGGTCGTTGACGGTGTTAGCGTGTACTCAAGACCTTCCCAAACTTGCGACAATGTGCGAATAGCTTTTGGCACGAGATTAGTTGGAAGCGGCAGTTTAGGGCCCATGCTGCTAAGAACTAATTCGGCAATCATGTCGCCATTATCGGCAGTGAGACGAGCAGAGTCGGTGCCGCTATCATTAAAGTTGATCTCAAAGTCGCAGCGATCCTTCGGGATACCCCAGTTGCTCCTTCCATTAGTAACTGAGGCTTGGCTCGATACATAAATGCGGCTAATGCTGGCACGACGGGCATCGTTAAACTGAAAGCTTCCAGGTATGAATAACAGCTCTTGGTAAGGGCCGACTGGACTGCTGTCGTAGTTCACGAGCATGGCAATGCTAAGCTTGCTGCGGCGTGAGCTGCGTAAAGAGCTTGGTGTGAATGTGCAGCTATCCAGTACATCTTCGGGCATTTTCAATGCGATTAAATAGCCTTGGCCTGTCAGTGTCCAAGGCGCTGGTGCTTGCACATCAGGGAGATCGGTGTTGTCGTAGGAAGGTGTATTGTGTGAGGCTAAAGCTGTCATTTAAGGCGCTCATTTAAATTAATGCGCGCAGCCTGCCAAAGCGTGACCGCTTGGTCAAGCTTTGAGGCACACACTTTGCTTTTTTATCTTAAGCTTCGCCGCCAAACTCTTCCCAGCGTGACAGCAACACCAATAACTCATCATCAATTAATGGCAGGCGCTGAGCCATCGCGGTGGCTTTTTCGAGATCGCTAACAAAGAGTTGGCCATCGGCAAGTGCCGCTTGTAGCTCGGCCTGCTCAGCTTCCAAGGCATCGATTTTCCCAGGAATAGCATCGAGTTCGCGCTGCTCTTTAAAGCTGAGCTTGCGCTTGGCTGGCTTCGCAGAAGTGGCCGCGGCTTTCGCCGTAGGCACTTCGCTCACTGTGCTAATGGGCTCTGGACGTTGGCGCAACCAATCAGCATAACCGCCGACGTATTCATTGATCTGACCTTCGCCTTCAAATACCCATGTGCTCGTTACAACCGCGTCTAAAAAGGCTCGATCGTGGCTAATTAGCAGTAGGGTGCCTGGATAGCTAACCAGCAGCTCTTCAAGCAGCTCCAGTGTTTCAACATCGAGGTCGTTGGTAGGTTCGTCGAGGATGAGCACATTGCTTGGCCGCGTGAATAGTTTGGCCAGCAGCAAGCGATTACGCTCGCCACCCGACAGCGCTTTCACTGGCGTACGGGCGCGTTGAGGTGAGAATAGGAAGTCTTGTAGATAGCCCAGGATGTGTTTGCGCTGACCATTAATCTCGATGTAATCCGAACCTTGTCCAACGTTATCAACCACGGTGGCCTCAAGGTCGAGGGCGCTACGGAGCTGGTCAAAATAGTTCACGGACAGCTGAGTGCCGTGAGTGATTTTGCCAGCGTCGGGCTCGAGGTCATCTAGCAGCATACGAATTAGCGTGGTTTTGCCGACGCCGTTATCGCCGATTAGGCCAATTTTATCGCCACGCATAATGACTGTAGAGAAATCTTGAACGAGGTTGAGACCACCGAGACTCAGGCTTAAGTTCTCCGCCGTTAGTACAAGCTTGCCTGAACGTTCCGCTTCGGCCATTACCAAGCGCGCGTTACCTTGGCGATTACGGCGCTCAGCGCGCTCGCGACGTAGTTGTTCTAAGTCACGCACGCGGCCTTCGTTACGGGTACGGCGGGCTTTAATGCCTTGGCGTATCCAGACTTCTTCTTGCGCGAGCTTTTTATCAAACACCGCGTTTTGATGGCCTTCGGCGCTTAGCTGCTCAGCTTTGCGTTCTAAATAGGCTTCGTAATTGCCGGGGTAGCTGCGCAGTTGGCCACGATCGACTTCGACCAAGCGAGTCGCTAAATTGCCTAAGAAGCGACGATCGTGACTGATGAACAACAGCGTGCCATTCCAGCCTAAAAGGAAATCTTCGATCCAAGTGATCGAGCGTACGTCGAGGTGGTTGGTGGGCTCATCGAGCAGCAAGATGTCGGGCTCGGTAACCAATGCACGTGCGAGCAAAACGCGGCGCTTACGACCACCAGAAAGCGAATTGAAGTCTGCGTATGGGTCGAGGCTTAAGCGCGTAGTGATCTTGTTGATGCGGATCTGGATTTCCCAGTCCTCTAAAGCGGCATCGCTATCGGGCAGATCATCAAAGCCGCCGGCAATAATGTCCTCAACCGTTCCGGTCCAGCCCTGTGGCACCTCTTGGCGCAATGACGCGACGCGAGCACCTTGTGTGCGCATGACTTCGCCGGTGTCGGCTATCAATTCGCCGGCAATGATTTTTAGCAGGGTCGATTTACCCTCGCCATTGCGGCCAATAACGCAGACACGCTCGCCACGCTCAAGGCTAAACGACACTTTTGATAGCAGCGCGGGGCCGCCAAAAGCAATGGATACATCACGCAGAGAAAGCAAGGCCATGGATATAACAACAGCTAAAGTTTGAGTGGCGCGGAGTCTAACAGATGCAGGCCTATAGAGCCTCTGCCATACTGCGCGGCACATAGGTTTTGCTGAGGAATAATGATGGAGTCGCGGCTGACAGACTTAGAAATAAAGGTCGCTTATCAAGATGATTTGCTCGATGCATTGAACCGCTTAGTGGCGACGCAGCAAGATCATATTGCGCGCTTGCAGGCCGATATGCGGCATTTATACGAGCAGATGCGAACCTTGCAGCCCAGCGGCAGCGGTAGCCCGGAAATTGAGCCACCGCCACCGCATTATTGAGCTGAAGAGCGCTTACTTACGCTTCTTACTGGTCCAAGCCCAGAGCATCTCGCAATTCACCGGCTGCTCGCCAGTGGCGTCAGTCACCACGACCGGCACCAGCACTTCACCTTTTGGCTCGTTACGAATACGGTTGATGTCGGCTTGCGTGAGCGTTGCCACTGCGCGCAAATCACCTGATGAACGGCGAACATAATCGACCTTCAAGGTTTTAATCAGCGGCATTTTGTCATCGGGCAAGTTCACGCCAACAACAAAGCCTGAGGCGGTTTCTGCTAAGAGCGCCATCGCTGCTGCGTGCACGCTTTTGATGTGATTTTGCACTTTACGGCGGTTCTTGATGCTGACAATCACACGGGTTTCGCTGATCTCTTCATAGAGCAGAGCCGAAGTGCCAACAAAAGGCACTACTCGACCAAAAATCATTGAAATAGCGCGTTGGCGTAAACTTTCTGGCAGGGCCTGAAAAGGCCGCATGGCGCGCGTGATGTTATTGCTAAAAGCCATCGCTATTAATCCTTGAAATTATTGAATTGCAGCGGCAAGCCCAGCTGCTGCTCGCGTAAAAATGCCATTACGGTTTGTAAGGTATCGCGCTTTTTATCGCTCACGCGCACTTTGTCGCCCTGAATACTGGCTTGAACTTTATGGCCATTTTCTTTTAATAGCTTCACTACTTTTTTTGCAGTGTCGCTGTCCAAACCATCTTTCAGCTTGATGATTTGGTGCATGAACTTGCCCGAGGCTTCCATTTTTTGTGGATCGAAAACTTGTGGGTCGACTTTGCGCTTGATCATTTGGCTTTCGAGCATGGCGAGCACTTGCTCGACCTGAAAGTCTGATTCAGCGCTAAGTTTAATTTCTTTGTTTTTCTCGTTGAAGCTTACCGATACTTCCGAGCCGCGAAAGTCGAAACGCGTAGCGATCTCTTTCGTGGTGTTTTGTACGGCGTGATTAACCTCGTAAACCTCGAGTTCTGAAACGACATCCATCGATGGCATGGTAAAGTGCTCCTTGGCAATGATGGGGCGAGTGTAGCCCAAATTGTCATCATATCTGAAGGTGTCTGTATGAAAGCGAGTCGTCTACGGTGGTTGTTTTCTTTGTATTTTCCGTTCTTAGGGGCGGGTATTCGAGTCGATCGTATCAGTCCAGACTTTAGCGAAATCGACGTTTCCATGAAGCTAACGTTCTGGAATAAAAATTACGTCGGCACGCACTTTGGCGGCAGCCTTTACAGCATGGTCGATCCGTTTTACATGCTCATTCTAATGAGACGCTTAGGGTCGCACTATATTG
>Ga0208814_1001495_pt1 | contig 10889 bp, 14 predicted proteins | sample MalvirAntarct_55_FD_184253 | JGI IMG/M metagenome (GOLD analysis project Ga0208814, IMG submission 184253) | Marine viral communities from the Global Malaspina Expedition - Malaspina viral metaG Antarct_55 (SPAdes) (version 2) | ecosystem: Environmental > Aquatic > Marine > Oceanic | place...
ATGTGGAGAGCACTTAAAGAATCTACACCGCCAGATTATAAAACGGCGTCAGTTGAGATGCTTGATTCCAGATGGGCTAAACAAACCCCTCAAAGAGCTAAATCTATGGCAAAGAAAATGGCAAGTCTTGGTTAAAGTAATAAAAAGTGACAAAAAATTAGAAAAAAAAGAACTTATCCCTTGGTATATTAGTCCAGACAATAAAGATGTCATAGTTTATTACGAAAAAGAAAAAACAAACGACTGGTGGAAAAAAATACCAAAGGTAAGGTTTTAATGGAAGACATAATTGTTATTAATAGAATACAAAGATTTATTAAAGATAGTATTGAAAGATCGCAGGAGACATTATTGTCAGGTGGTATTGACAGTATGGAAAAATATCAATACATTGTAGGACAAGTTAGATCACTACAAAATATACAACAGGAAATCTCTAACCTGCTAGATAATAAGGAGCAAAATGATGGCTGATATAAAGTTAGCACTACAAGAAAAATACGAAAAAGAAAAAGAAACTGAGAAAAAAGAAACTAAAGAAAAGACTCTTAATATAGAGACTTTAACTAAATCTGAAATAGACAAACTTCCTCAACCAACTGGTTGGAGAATATTAGTTTTACCTTTTGTAATGCCAGAAAAATCTAAAGGTGGAATTATCATAGCTCAAGAATCTTTAGATAGAGCTAGGGTGGCTGTTCAGGCAGGTTATGTTTTAAGAGTCGGTCCATTGGCATATGGAGACAAAGATAAATTTACCACAGGTCCTTGGTGTAAAGAAAAGGAATGGGTAATTTTTGCTAGATATGCTGGGTCAAGACTACAGATAGATGGTGGAGAAATACGAATATTAAACGATGATGAAGTGTTAGCGACAGTAAAAGATCCCGAACACGTTCTTCATGCAATATAACATAGGAGATGACTATGCCAGAAGAAGCATTAAAAGAAGAACAACCTAATTTAATTGATGTAGGCGAAGAGACAGGTGCCGAAATTGATTTAGATAACGTTGTCAAAGAAGAAGTAAAAGAAGAACTTGTTGTTGAAAAAATTTCCGAAGAGGAAATGAATCAAGAAGTTAAAGAAGAAGTTAAAGAAGAACCAAAAAAAGACGAACTCAAAGAATACAGCGAAGGCGTTAATAAACGTATTGCTAAATTAACTAAAAAAATGAGAGAAGCAGAGCGTCAAAAAGATGAAGCTATAAACTATGCTAAAACTGTTCTTCAACAAAAAGATGAAGCACAAAGAACAGCTACTTCAAGTTATGTAGATGAATTTGAAAAAAGAGTAGTATCTAATTTAGAAGCAGCAAAGATAAAGTTGAAAACAGCAATTGATAATCAAGATGTTGATAATCAAGTTTCTGCTCAACAAGAAATTGCTCAACTAACTTTAGATAATGCTAAATTAGCACAAGCTAGACAAGCACAAGGACAAAGAAGAACAGCACCTACTCAAGAACAAGTTGTTCCTCAACCACAACAAGGGTATGCAAATCCTCAACAAATTAGAGAAGCTGCTCAAGAAATGGATCCTAAAGCAGAAAATTGGGCATCTAAAAATACTTGGTTTGGTAAAGATAATGCTATGACTTATACAGCATTTGATATACATAAAAAGTTAACTGAAGAAGAAGGATATGATCCTACTAGTGGTGAGTATTATCAAGAAGTGGATAAAAGAATAAGACTTGAATTTCCACATAAATTTGATAGTGTTGCCAGTAAGCCGGCTGAAAGAGTTACTCAGACAGTCGCTTCAGCTAATCGTCCAGCTCAAACAGGACGCAAAAAAACTGTGAGACTCACACCCTCTCAGGTAGCAATTGCTAAAAAATTAGGTGTGCCACTTGAAGAATATGCGAGACAATTAACCATGAAGGAGGGAAGCATATGAAAAACGATAATGAAACAAATAACGTAAGAACTCCTCGTGTGAGCGAAACTAGGGTTAAACAAGAAAAACCTAAAGTTTGGACTCCCCCATCTTCTCTAGATGCACCCCCTGCACCTGATGGATTCAGGCACCGTTGGATAAGAGCAGAATCTATGGGTTTCGATGATACTAAAAATATCATGGGTAAACTTAGATCTGGTTGGGAATTAGTCAGATCGGATGAATATCCGAGTGAAGAATACCCTGTTGTCAAAGACGGAAAAAACTCTGGGGTAATTGGAGTTGGTGGCCTATTGTTGGCTAGGATACCGGAAGAGATCGCAAAGTCTCGTGAAGACTACTTTAAACAGCAACTGCAAGACAGAAACGATGCTGTTGAAAACGACCTTTTGAAGGAACAACATAATGCGATGCCTATCAATCAAGATAGACAGAGTCGTGTAACTTTTGGTGGTACTAAGAAAAGTTAATTTTTTAACAATTACTTATCCACTTAACATTAATAATAGGAGACAATAACTATGGCAAACGCAAATAGTGCATTCGGATTAAAACCATACATGAAAAGTGGTAGTAATTCTAACAGTACAGGTGTTGGTGGATATTCTCATTACGAAATAAAGAACGATAATAGTACAGCTATTTTCAACGGTTCTGTTGTTATACCTTTATCAACTGGTTTTATCAGTTTGGTAGGTGCAGCAGACGGTGGAACAGTAGCTCCCGTTGGAGTCTTTATGGGTTGTGAGTATGTTTCAGACACAACAGGTAAACCGGTCTTTTCGAACTTTTGGCCGGGTTCAGGGGCAGATTCAAATCACCCTATTAAGGCATTCGTAGCAGACGATCCAAATCAATTATTTTTGATCGCTTCAGATGCATCATTAACAAGTAAAGCTACAGCAAGAGCAGGTGTATTTTTAAATGCAGATATGTCTAGTGGTACAAGTGGGTCTACCGTAACAGGTAAATCTTCTGCAGCCCTAGCCGTAAGCACACTAGCAACTACAGCAGGATTAATGCTAAGATTTATGGGTTGGGCAGAAGATTATACCAACGAAGATTTCGCAGCAGCAGGAATCCCTTGTGTAGTTAGATTTACATCACACTTTAACGCTGACAGTATGGGAATTGCTGTTGGTACACCAGCGACAACAGGAGTATAAAACATGGCAATATCAAGACAACAATTAGCTAAAGAGCTAGAGCCAGGTTTGAATGCTTTATTCGGCTTGGAGTACAAGAACTACGAAAACCAACATGAAGAGATCTTTACAAAAGAAACTTCAGACAGAGCTTTTGAAGAAGAAGTAATGCTTTCAGGTTTTGCTAACGCAGCAGTAAAACAGGAAGGTACAGCAGTAGGATTTGACGATGCACAAGAGTCATATACTTCTCGCTATACTCATGAAACAATCGCTCTTGCTTTCTCAATTACTGAAGAAGCAGTCGAAGATAATTTGTATGACAGAATCTCAGCTAGATACACAAAAGCATTAGCACGTTCAATGGCTAATACTAAACAGGTAAAAGCAGCAAACGTATTAAACAATGCGTTTAACTCTTCTTTTACAGGTGGAGATGGTGTAGAACTTTGTTCAACAGCTCATCCAACCGTATCTGGTGGCGATGTTGCTAACGAACTAGCAACTTCTGCTGATCTTTCAGAAACATCTTTAGAGCAAGCTTTAATTGACATTGGTCAATTTAAAGATGAGCGTGGATTAAAGATTGCAGCTAAGGGAATAAAAATGATTATTCCTTCACAGCTACAATTCACTGCTGAAAGACTTATGAAGTCTGCTCAAAGAACTGGAACTGCAGATAATGATACAAATGCAATTGCATCAATGGGAATGATTCCACAAGGTTATGTGGTTAATAATTTCTTAACTGATACAGACGCATTCTTTATCACAACTGACGTACCAAATGGTCTTAAGTATTTTGAAAGATCACCTATCAAAACTTCAATGGAAGGCGATTTTGATACGGGTAATGTAAGATACAAAGCTAGAGAGAGATATTCTTTTGGATTCTCAGACTTTAGAGGTATCTACGGTTCACCGGGTGCTTAATTAAATACATATATAATATTTAAAAAGGGGCTTTCGAGCCCCTTTTTTTTACTTTACATTGTGGGAAAAAATACTAACATATGTCTTAAATAATATAAGGAGGCATATATGACCGCTTTATCACAGTCTTTAATTGCTGAGAAAATTAGATTAGAGTCTCAATGGAATACTCAATATCTATCTCAAGGCAAAGAAACAATTGATATGAAATCAATTGAAGCTAAGTTGGAAAGAGTTAAAACTAAGCTTAAATGGAAAGACTTAAATCCGTACGAAAGTCCTTTATTTATTCCAGAATAAATAAAGACTAAAATTTTTAAAAACGTTTTTATCTAGAGGAATTCCTTGCTCTATTGAAATATATATATATACTTTTACGACTAGAATTAATTAACTTATGCAGGCCGATCTAGCGGATTCACGTAGTAAAACTGTATAACAATGACTACGGAGGTCAAAAATAAAATGGGAAATACAACTTTTTCAGGTCCTATTAGATCACAAAATGGAACTAGACTTATTAGTAAGAATTCTAGCACAGGACTAATATCGGACAGAACACTTGCAGATTCAGGTGTAAGAGATGCAAGACGTTTCTTCTTAGAAGAATGGTTTTTACAAAGACCAGGTATCAATGCTAATATTGATCAGGTATCAACAGTTGAAGTTCAAAGAGCTTTAAATAGAAACTGGGAAGCACTTGGAACTAATATGACTACTGCACTAGCTACTTTTAATACTACTTCAGCAGGAATATTATTAACAACTGCAACAGCAGATCAAGATCAAGCAATTATTACTCCACATCTCGATACAGCAGCAACTGCATGGGCAGGATGTTTATGGGGAACAGAAAACCAAGTAAATTTTGAAACATCAATTAATACAGCAGCGATTGACAATCAAAAAGTTTGGGCAGGTTTAAAATTAACTAATGATCATTTAGTTGCAACAGATGACGATCAAGCTTATTTTAAGTTTCAAACTGATGCAACAAACTCAGAAGCTTTCACTGATTTTACAAAATTACATTTTGTACATTCTGCTGGTGGCACTGATTTTATTAGTCAATTACCAATTACAGTAACAGCGAACACTATTTACAATTTAAAAATCACTATTGATTCAGATAGAAAAGCGTCTATTTTTGTAGATGGAATTCAGTATAATGTTACAGGCACTTCTGGTTCAACCGGTGGTACTGCGGTAACTACAGGTACAACACCTTCAGGAGCTTTAGATGATGACATTGATTTAATTCCTTATGTAGGACTTGAAAATGGTGCAGCAGCAGCAGAAGCAATTGGTGTTCATTATGTTTGTATGAGTAGAACAATTAACGAATAATAAATAATATTAAGTGGGGCTTCGGCCCCACTGTTTCTTAATTAAGGAGGGAAACAAATGGCAGATACAGTAACAGGACCAACAATCTTACAACAAAACGATCAACGAGTTGTAATTAAAATAATCAATCAATCAGACGGAACAGGTGCCACAACAGTTTTTGGTGACGTATCAGCATTAGCTGCAAATAGTGTTACAGGTAAGGCTGCGGCTCATTTAAGTTTACTTAGAGTTTGGTTTTCTTGTCAAGGCGGAAACGGAGGAGACTCTTTTGCTCGTTTAGACGAAGAAGATGATGATGGAGATATTCCAGTAATAGGTTTAACAGGAACAGGCTATTGGGACTTTAGAGAATTTGGTGGAATCCCTGCTGATAAATCTAATAATACCAATGAAAGTGATGTAAATCTTGTAGTACCAGGTGAAGCTGATGCAGGAAATATGTATACAATTATAGCTGAATTTAAAAAGTTATATTAAGGAGGCTAGATGGCTACATCAGGCACAACTACTTTTGATCTTGATATTGATGAAATAATTCAAGAAGCATACGAGAGATGTGGAATTAGTTTACGAACAGGCTATAGTTTAAAAAGTGCAAGAAGATCTTTAAATATTTTATTTTCTGAATGGGGAAATAGAGGAATTCATTTATGGAAAGTAGATTTAGCTGCAGTACCTTTGGTAGAAGGCCAAGCTGAATATAATGCTACTACAGATAGTACAAATTTTCCAACAGGAGTTAATCAAGTTTTAGAAGCTTATGTTAGAAATAATACAACTAGTACAACACCTATAGACACTTCTTTAACTAAAATAGATAGATCGACATATGCTTCTCTTGCAACTAAATTATCTAAAGGAACACCTAGTCAATATTATGTAGAAAGAACTACTTCACCAAGTATTTTTTTATATCAAACACCCAGTAGTAGTTTTTCAGGGTCAACTCATTTATTAAAATTTTATTATTTAAAAAGAATAGAAGATGCCGGGACTGCTTATACAAATGAAACAGATGTAGTTTTTCGTTTTATACCTTGTATGATTTCAGGTCTTGCATATTATTTAAGTATGAAAATAGCTCCTGATAGAATTCAAATTTTAAAGCCTTTATATGAAGAAGAATTACAAAGAGCATTAAATGAAGATTCTACAGCAACAAGTCTTTATATTAGTCCAAGGAACTATAGCTTTAAATAATGGGTAATTTTGCAAAAGGTAAACATGCATTAGCTATATCCGATAGAAGTGGTTTTGCATTTCCTTACAGAGAAATGTTAAGAGAATGGAATGGTTCTTTTGTGCACAAAACAGAATACGAAGCAAAACAACCTCAATTAGAACCTAAAGTTCATTCAGGAGATCCACAAGCCCTACAAAATTCAAGACCAGATAGAGTAGAAACTATTGTTTCTGTTTTATTAAATAAAGATTCTTTTACAACAGGAAGTGCTAGTTCTTCAACAATAACAGTTACAGAAAATAATCATGGAAGATCAAGTAGTGATACAGTTCGTTTTAGAAATGTTTTAGGATTTGATGGTATCTTAGCAAGCAATTTAAATAAAGCTGTAGGATATACAATAACTAAAGTAGATGATGATAGTTATACTTTTAGCGTAGATACAAACACAGCAACAACAGGAAATATAAAAGGAGGAGGCGGAGATGCATCAGCAGGTCCGGCAACAATTACAGCATGACAATGGATCTCAGTACATTAAGAACAAATATTAGAAATTATTCAGAGACAGATAGTAATGTTTTAACAGACACAGTTTTAAATGTTATTATTAAAAACGTAGAAAATAGAATATTTAGATCAGTAGATTCTGATGACACTAAATTTTATGCTACCTCAGATTTAACTATTGGTAATAGATTTGTTACTATTCCAAATGATGCTAGAATTATAAGGTATGTTCAATTAACTAATCCTACAACTTCAGATCAATTTTTTTTAGAACAGGTAGATGCTTCTTTTTTAGCTGAATATTTTCCAGACCCTGATAATACAAATGATAATGCAACGCCTAAGTATTATGCTCATTGGGATTCAGATAATTGGGTAGTAGCTCCAACTCCGGATGTAGCTTATGCAGTCACTTTGGCCTACATAAAACAACCCGATACTATTACAACTTCAAATTCAAGCACTACTTATATATCAAATAATTTTCAAGATTTACTAATTAATGGTTGTATGGTAGAAACTCTAAAGTACTTGAAAGGACCCGATAATATGTTACAACTGTATGAGAGTTCTTATCAAGAAGGACTTCAAACGTTTGCGGCAGAACAACAAGGTCGAAGACGCAGAGACGAATACACAAGTGGTGTTGTTCGTACAGATATACAATCACCACAACCAAAAATAAAATAAAAGGAGACTAAAAATGGCTAATATAATACCAGATGCATTTAAATCAGAACTCTTATCTGGCACACACAATTTTGCTAACGGAGGCAATAGTTTTAAAATAGCTTTATATACAAACATCTCTGGTTATTCCACATCAAGTACTGCATACTCGGCTACTAATGAAGTTTCTTCTTCAGGTACAAGTTATCCAGCAGGTGGACAAGCTTTAGATAGTCAAGTTATTGCTGTTGCAAGTAATGTAGCTCATGTTGATTTTGCAGACGAAGTTTTTTCATCTGTAACATTATCAGCAGTAGGTGCTATTATTTACAACGATACAAACTCAGATAAATTAGTTGTTGTTCTAGATTTTGGAGGAACTAAAACTGCTACTAACGGAGATTTTACAATTCAATTTCCTGCAGCGGGTGCGTCATCATCTATAATAAGGATTGCATAATAAAATATGGCTTTAGTACTAAATGATAGAGTCAAAGAGACTACAACTACTACAGGCACAGGAGCTGTTGCTCTTGATGGTGCTGTTAGTAAGTTTGAAACTTTTGCAGCTGGAATAGGAAACTCTAATACTACTTATTATGCTATAGTTCATAGAACTGCAGTTGAGTTTGAAGTTGGTCTTGGGACACTAGATGGTGATAGCTCTGATCTTACACGTACTACAGTCATTTCTAGTTCTAATAGTGATAATGCAGTAGATTTTAGTGCAGGAACTAAGGATGTATTTTGTACAATTCCTGCTAGTAAATTAGTTTTTGAAGATGCTAGTTCCAATGTAACTTTACCAAATGATTTAGTTTTAGGTTCTGATTCTTCAGTTTTAAAATTTGGTGCTGATTCAGACACAACTTTAACACATACTGATGGAACAGGTTTAACTTTAAATAGCACAAATAAATTACTTTTTAGAGATACAGGTCTTTATATTAATTCATCAACAGACGGACAATTAGATATTGTAGCTGATTCAGAAATACAAATAGCAGCTACAACAATAGATATTAATGGTGCAGTTGCTTTAAATGGTGCTATTACAGGTGCTACTAATATTACTTTAACAGGCGAACTAGATGCAGCAACTTTAGATATTTCTGGTAATGCAGATATTGATGGTACTCTTGAAGCAGATGCTATTACAATTAATGGAGTTACTTTAGCAGAAACAATTTCAGATACAGTTGGTGCTATGGTTACTTCTAACACTGAATCAGGCATTACAGTAGCTTATGATGATGCAGATAACACTTTAGATTTTACAGTCGGTACACTTAACCAAGATACAACAGGTTCAGCAGCAACTTTAACAACAGCTAGAAATATTGGTGGAACAAGCTTTAATGGATCTGCTAATATAGCAGTTGCTCTAGCTTCTGTTGGTACTGCTGTTACTGTAGCTGATGAATCATCAGATACTACATGTTTTCCATTGTTTGCAACGGCTGCAACAGGAGATTTAGGACCTAAGAGTGGATCTAATTTAACATTTAATTCTAGTAGTGGTTTATTAACTGCCACATCATTAGCAGGTACAGTAAGTACAGCAACACAAAATTCAATAACTACAATGACTGGTCTTGTTACTACTGGTGCACTAGGCACAGGTACTATAGCTGCAGGATTTGGAAATATAGATAATGGTGCATCAAGTATTACTAATGGTGGACTTGTTAAATTAGATGTTGATGCAGATGCAGATGATGTTACTGGAGATTCCGCAACAGGTAGATTAACTATTGGTGATGGAGAAGATTTAAATCTATACCATGGTGGTACAAACTCTTATGTTGTAAATGATACAGGTATTTTAGTTCTACAAAGTGCAGGTGGAATTGTTGTTAATGAAAACTCTGCTAATGTTGACTTTAGAGTAGAATCTAATGGTGATGCTAATATGCTTATTGTTGATGGCAGTAGTAACAGAGTTGGAATGGGTGTAGCAGCACCTGAAGCACCATTACATGTATTTCAAGCAGGTAGTAATAGTTCAACAACAGAACTTTTATTATTAGAAACAGGTTCTTCTTCAGATGCTTCTGGTGTAAAACTTCGTATGGCAACAGCACATACAAGTGGAATTATAGAAATGGTTGATGGTACAGGTAGCTTTGATAGTGAATTTAGATTTAAACTAGCTGATACAAGTCAATTAGCTACTCCTGCTGATAAATTAATATTAACTACTAAGAATGCAGAGTTCAAAACAGGTGCTTACAATGCCGAAGTAGCATTAACAGATGGCTCTACTGTAGCTTGGAACGCATCAACAGCCCCTATAGCAAAAGTAACACTTGGGGGAAACAGAACATTAGGTGCTGCGACTGTTCCACAAACAGGACAGTTTATATCCATACTATTTATACAAGATGGGACAGGCTCAAGAACAATATCTTTTAATGCTGCATATGAGCATACTGGAGATATTGCACCTGTATTAACAACAACTGCTAATAAAGGCGACCTATTTGTATATAGATACAATGGTGCTAAGTTTTTAGAAGTAGGAAGAAATTTAAATTTAACTTTATCATAGGAGTAATATGTTTGCACGAGTAGAATCAGGAAGTATAACAAGTTTTCCAAAAGGAAATAAAGGAATATCAATAACAACTACTGCTGAAGTAGATGGTGAAAATGTTGATACAACTATAAATTATCCAAGAACTATTTACACATTATGGACAGAGGCAGAAAGAAATGCCATTGGTATCTACACAGTTATAATAGATAATACTAATTTTAAAAGCCAAACATTTTATATTAACACAAATCAAACTTATACATTTGATGCAGACGCAGATACAGTCACAGTAACTTATGGAACAGCGTCTGATAAAGCCATAGCAGATACTTTATTTACTGCACAAGATGAAACAGATGGTTTAGGTACTGAAGATGATGTTAAGGAAAAAGGTTTAAAAACTAATTATAAAGAAAACTTTAATACACAAGCTGCAAGTTTATTGCTATTAACTGATTGGTATGTTGTTAAAGCTACAGAGGTATCAGGATATTCTGTACCAAGTGCAATCACAACTTATAGAGCAGCAGTTAGAACAAAAGTCAATGCTATGGAAACAGCTATAGCTAATTGTGCTAATGTAGCAGCATTAGAAACTTTATTAGAATATACAAGTAATGATGCTGACCCTCCAGTAACTTCAAGACCATTAGGGGAG
>Ga0208814_1001499_pt1 | contig 10848 bp, 15 predicted proteins | sample MalvirAntarct_55_FD_184253 | JGI IMG/M metagenome (GOLD analysis project Ga0208814, IMG submission 184253) | Marine viral communities from the Global Malaspina Expedition - Malaspina viral metaG Antarct_55 (SPAdes) (version 2) | ecosystem: Environmental > Aquatic > Marine > Oceanic | place...
ATAATCACACTTTTCGTATTTTTCTACACTTTCAAAATATGTAATACTTGACTTTAATGCTTTAATAAATGGTTCCTTTTTAAATTCAATAAAAGCACTTAAATGGTTTTCTTTTTCTAAATCTAACTGTCTAATATAGAAGAAAGCCCTATTATATACTGCGAATTCAGCATTTTCTCTTGCATTATCACTATCATAATTTGGGTCTTCTTTTTGAAGAAAGGCTTTTAATTTAGCATGAAAAACAAAATGATTTTGGACTAATTTAGTAAACATACCGATTTTAGCATAACCCTCTTCTAATATAGAATCAGGGGCATTAATTAATACCTTGCCGTCACCCTCGTTTTCACTATCAAATAAACCAAAAATTTTGTCTTTGTCTATCATGTTATTTAATTATAAATATGAATTAGGCATCCAAGTCATTCAATTCTTTTTCGATATCAGATTTCATCTTGTTTAAGTTTTTATACTCCTCCACAACATCCTTTTTCTTTGGATTTTCTGGGTGGTATCTATAAACCTCCTCTAATACAGTTTCTACAGACATTAAATCTTGGATTAATTCAGATTTTTGGTTGTCTTTCATTTGTTCTGGTGTTAATTCTAATGTTTTTTTCATGTTTATTATTTATTAATTAATTATTATTTTAAATTCTTTTTCTAATTCTTCTCTAATTCCATTTTTTTCTCCCCAACTAGCTTTAACATATACTTTAACGGTATCACCTATCATCCTGGGGTACATAAATATTTGCTGTCTTGTATAATAACTATATTTAGTTTTAGTACCTATTAATGATTCTGCATATGGACATTCCCAACAAAAATTTTTCTGTATTTGGTACCCTGCTATATTTAAGGGTGGGGAAAGCTGAACTATATCAGTTAAGGTATAAGTTAGTTCACCTACAGGGATTGGGTTGTTAAATTCACCATCTGTAAACCATCCTAAATATGAATAAGTTGGTACTGTAAATGATAAGGAATCAAATGCTACCCACGTATCTGAATCATAACCTACCTCAACTAAAGGAATACCATTAACTATGTATTCATCTACTACTTCATCTAATTGTGTTTCAATAGTAAAATAATTTATACCATTATATTCTATATTCCAGTAACCATTACCATCCAAATATAAACCGGGACTAACCAGTGGATCTAGTTGAATTAACGCATTACAATCCCCATCCACACATGGATATGAATCGAACATTACCTCCTTGCTACACGCAAAGAGGCAAATTATCGATATTAAACTTATTATTTTTCTCATTATGCTACTAATTCTAAAGCTTTACTAAACATTTTTTTATTTACATCTTGATCTTGCTTAAAATTCTTAATAACCCTAGCTTGACGTGTTTTTCCTTTTGGTGTTTTATATTCAAAATTACCTTCAATTATATTTTCTTGAATTCTATTAAACACTTCCCAAAGCATATTACCTTCATCATTTTTACGTTGAACTGATAAAACGTCTTGAATTGCTTGATTGTTGTAAGTATTTTTCGTACCTTCTACTCTGATATCAAGAAATGATTTGGCAAGATTAAACATTTGCTCCTCCTCCAATTCAACCTTTTTCATTTTATTCATTGATTCAACTGTTAAAGGTAATTTCTCTACCATACCTCTAATTAATACTTGTAAATCTTCAAACGTATAACCCATATGGCGCATTTTTAAATCTGCAAACTCATCTGTTGCTATAACTAATCCATTTTCACAAATCATTCTAAATAATCCTGCTGTAAATTGAAATGCATTTTTACCATCATGTGAATTTGTAATTAATATCTGAGGATAAACTGTATCTCCATCTTCACCATTAATAACAACATCATCATTTCTAAATACCAGCATGTGTTTTTGAACACCTTGAGTATTTTTAGTTCTTGCTTTAACTTCCTTAGCATCAACTGGCTTCCAACCTAATAACTCCATATCATCAATAACTTGCTCAGTTGGAATATGCGTATACTTTTCTGACACTTCTGTAGATGGTGTCATTGTGAAAATACTTGGAGCCATTTCACTTAACTCTTTTTTCCCTAAAAATTTACTTGCGTTTAAATCTAACATAACCTTTTTGTGTTTTAATTAATTATTATACCGTAAATATACGAACCCTCTATGCGGTAGCCTAGTTTCCTGTGCATTACTGTTGAATTACTTTTTAACTAATAAACTTGGTGAAACTCTCATTTGTGCTCCTACTCTTCCATTACCAACATTAGTCTTTTCTACTTTAATCATTTTGCTGTTAATTTTAATAATAGTAAATGTATCTTTTGGATTAACCTTTTTATGATCAATACCTACTATATCACCAACTTTAAATGATTCTTTAGCATCATGTCTAAGCTCTGATCTTCTAACATCTGTAGCAAATCTAATTTTAGTAAATTCTTGTAAATTTGAATTTTTAATGAATTCTAACACTTCGTTTAAATTTGTCATAACCTTTATTTGTTTTTAATTATTATACCGTAAATATACGAAAGATATCCCGGGAAGCCAAGCTTCCCGTGCATTACTTTAACTTACTTTTTAAATTTGCCCACCATCGAAAATTGTCCAACCTTTATTACTAACTAATATATTTTTAGCAGCTAATCCGGCCGAGGTGAATGTTGAATCACCAAAATCAATTGTTACATTAGGTTGCAATGCCGCGAAATCGACAACCCAACCATTATATAAAGTATCTAATAAAGTATAAGTTATAGCACCTGCTACTCCTGTTCTCCCCATAAACAAATCAGCAGTAACTAAAGCATTTAAATCCCATAAATTTAAGGGTTGTTGAAATGAACTAGCATAATTAAACATACGACTTATATTAGTCACCTTTCTAACATCCCAATTATTAATAGGTGAATTAAAAGCAGTGGCTAATTGAAACATATTAGTCATATTAGTTACATTACTCACATTCCAATTTGAAATATCACTATTAAATGTTGTTTTATCCTGAAATAAATTTGACATATCTGTAATAGCTGAAACGTCCCAAGTATTAATTTGTCCATATGTAGAAATCGCTAAAGCATTATCTGAAATCCATAAATTAACAGCATCTTGTAATTGTACTTTTGAAGTAAATACAAAAATTGAGAGAGTATAAGTAAATGTAATACCACCAGTACCTCTAAGAAATACTGTATCATTAAACGTTGTGGTAAGGGGGAAATAATCAAATGTTCCTCCTCCTGGAGGAATAACTATAGACCATACATGGCTTTCAAATGCTCCGGGGGATTTAGATTTAATTAAAGTATCTTGACTAATATTAACAAAATTTTTAAAATTTGCCTTAGCAGGTTGAGGACTAAAACCATCAAAAGATCCATCTGCATCTCGAGTAGCTTCCATTGTAAAATATGCAGAACCAGTACAAGTAGGAGCTCCCATGGTTATATTATAAGTCTTATTAGCATTAAAAGTAACAGGGTTTAATATTCCTTTTCCATTTAGTTGATCGAAAGTTATTGTAGGCATAATATACTTTTATTATAAATATGTAATTTAATCAGGGAAATTAAAGTGTAAATTAAACATAGGAATAGAGTTGTGATATTTCTGACGTATTGTGGTTTTTTCCACCTTATCTAAGTATTTGTGTATTTGTCTTCCTATAACAAATGCATCATCTTTTATAACACCATCTTCAATAGTGTAAGCTCCATATTCTCCAAATTCAGGATTTAAAATAACACTATTATCTTTAAAATTTTTATCAATCATTTCTAAATCATTATCCTTAAAAATCTTCATTTGAGTAAATAAAGTATGTGTAGTACATAACTGAGTAAAGGGTGCAAACTCTAAAAATACATCTACAGCCATATTAATAGGTAAAATTCTATCATAATACCATTGTGCTGCTTCTCTAGTTAAAACATAAGAATGTGCTGCAAACTGGTCAAACCTATGTCTTTCTATCAATCTAATATTGCTTTTATCAAAATCCCTCCAAATAAGGGGACTATAAGATTCTATTTTATCGGCATATTTTCCTAACCATAAAACTCCCCATTTCATTGGAATTTGACTATCTTCTAACCTTCCTTTAATGTGGTTGAGATCATAACTATATGCGTGGGGAGTTGTACATATGTCATCTTCTACGAATAATGCTGTGCTTTCCCCACTCTCTAAAAATTCACCCCAAGCTTTTCTATGTGATAGGGCACAACAAATAATTCCAAGGGTACACCACCCATTAGGATCACTAAATTTTGTAGATATATTTTCTTTTAACCATTCTGGAGTTGGGTTAATATCTTTATTATCAATAGCTTTTACCCAATTAATGTCTTCATCACGAAATACCTCCCTTAATGATTTTTTTCTTTCTGTGTGTCTCTCTAAATGTATAGCGTATACCTTACCAAATGGGTTTTTAATCATTTAAACTTTTATTTAATTTATCTTCTTCAAAATCATCCATAAATGCTGCCCATTTACCTTTAGGGCAAGATGATGAAAGTGATCTTACTTTTAATTGTAATATACACCCACAATCTCTACAACATGGGGCTGTTCCTGGCATAGCACAGCTATCTCCTTTAGTATCAAATAATTCACATTTTGAACATATATCCCATCTTATAGCAGCAATTTGTTCAACATCTTCTTTAACAAATACTCTATTCTTAATACCCTCAAATATTGCATCACGATTACCCCAAGCTTTTATTAATTTATTTAGCCTCATATTTTATAATTTATATAACCAACTTGTATCTGCAAAAAACAAACCTTCTTCTAATCCACAATACCTTATTGCTTCTCTTACTCCCGGATGTTCTGGTGAATAGTCATGTCCTCCAATAAACCCCGTTTTTTTAATTTTAGGTAAATATAATAGAATATCTCTAGCAACATTATCAAAACTATGATCTCCATCTATATATACAAAATCTAAACTTTCATCTTTAAATCGTTCAACAGCATCAAAACTATATTCTTTAATATGTTCTACTTTAATATCTCCAATTCCTGTACCATTGCCTTTAAACAATTTAGTATTTTGATTAAATTCTTCTTGAATATTATCACTCATACCAACTAAAGGATCAATTGAATATATAGTGTCAAAAGCAAATGAAGAAGCAAACATAAGTGTAGATTCACCCTTATATGATCCTATTTCTACCATAACAGTATTTTCTATATCTTCAAGCGCTGAACCTAATTCAGTAGTAAGATTAAACATACCATACATTAGTCTATTAACTCTAGTTATTTTGCCTGTATGTACAGTAGGTTCCCAACTCATAGGAGGATTAAACCTCATTGAATTTATCTTCTCTACTTCTTCCATATTCTATCATTAATTACTAATATATCAACATCTGATTCTTGAAATAGATTATATGCGTCTATTGGTTGTTCTACTATTGGGTTTCCTTTTACATTAAGTGAAGTATTAATTAAAACTGGGACACCACTTAACTCATGGAATTTAGTCAATAAATCAAACATTTTTTCATTATGGTCCCTATTTATAGTTTGAACTCTAGCTGTATTATCTATATGTACTGCAGCAGGTATTTTAAATGGTTGTTTACAAGGTACAGTATGTAACATATAAGGGGATGGAAAATCCATATTAAACCATTTACTAGCTTCTTTTTCTAATACTATAGGAGCAAAAGGTCTATACCATTCTCTAAATTTAACTCGTTTATTTAGTTCCTCTTTCATATCGTTATCTATAGGTGATGCTAAAAATGATCTATTACCTAATGCTCTAGGCCCATTTTCACTTCTTCCTTGATACCAACATACAATTTTACCTTCCATTAATGACATAGCTAAATCTAATAGATCTAACTTTTTAGACTTTTGTCCAAATTCTTGTTCATTCCAAACTATTCCTGTATAGGCTAATTCTTTAGTTTTATAATCCATAACTCTGTCATAACCAAGATAATTATGTACATACCATAAAGCACTTCCTGCTGCAGTCCCATCATCTCCACAAGCTGGATATAAAACAACATTATCAAAATCAGTTTCCGTAGCTATCTTATAATTAGCGTTACAATTTAAAAATGTACCACCAGCTAGACATAAATTCCCATCATGAGCACCATTTCCTTCAACAAATAATTCCTGTGAATATTTAACTAATGACCTTTCAGCCATAAATTGTACAGATGCTGCTATATCCATTACTTCTTGAGTAGTTGATTCTTCTCTAGTATATGGTTCTTGCCATGTTCTATTATAATGCTCACTTCCTGGAACATCATCTTCAACATCTTTCCTAATTTTAAATGCAAATGGATACCTTCCACTTAATTGATGAAATAACCAGTCAATATATCTATGTTCTTCTTTATCTTGTCTTAAACCTTGAGGTTGTGTAAAAAATTCCCATTTTTCATATGCAATTCTTTGTACATTACCATATGCAGCTAATCCCATTAATGAACCTGCCTTTAAAGTACCTGGACCTATACCACATAATTCAGTAGCACAATCATAAAAATTCCCATACATATATCCTGGGTTTTTAATTTTATGAATATGCCTACCAGTAGCTAAATAATAACCAGAACATGCTTCTTCATGGTGCATACTTGCATCTACAGTAAATATCGCTGATTTTTCTAAATTTGAAGTATAAAATACGCTAGAAGCATGAGCCATATGATGATCCATTAATAAACCTTTAAAATCTTTATCAATTCCATCAATTCTAACATTAAGTTGTATGTTATTATTGTCATTAATATCGTGAGAATGCCAATGGTCACTTAATCTATGTATAGTACCCGGAAGAGTATAACCATGCTCAGTAAGCTCTACTTTTTCAGCATCAGGTAAATGATTAGTTAGGGGGCTTTGAGTTTCCCATGTACCAAATGTAGTAAGAGGGTATTTACCACCATCTTTAGGGAAATATATTTGTAACCAAGGTATAAATTCTTGAGACCAAGCAGAAAAAGTAAACGCATCTACATCTTTAATCTTTAAGTCCCAACCTTGCAATATTAATTCAAGGTGTTCCTTTTGGACATACATATCCTTTTTATACCTACTCCATCTCTCAATAGCAGAGGTAGCATGTAATCTACCATCTTTAATTAATGCAATACTTGCATCGTGACCTAAATGAATTCCAATAACAACACTCATAACTTATGGTTTAATTATACATATAAAAAGGGTTCGGACCTCTATTACTCCTTCACATCATTGCATCTATAAATACGTATATACGGGATGTTGTGAGTATGCCACAAGATACGAAAGATTATTTGGCGTTCCAACCAATCCTCATTATATTACGAATATGAATCACTACATAGAGTTAAAATCGGATAGTTTAGATAAGTTAATAGAAACAATACCCAAAGTCTTAATAATGGTAGGATCATCGCATTGTCCCTCATGTAAAGTGATACTCGGCGAAAAACTTAATACATTCGCCCAAGATAATACAGATGTAGTTGTTATATATGTGGATTCATTCAAATTTCCCGAAGCAGTCAAGAAAATTTTAAGAATTCCGTTGAGTATAGTACCAACTTTCGTATATTACGTGGGTAATGAGTATATGGGCTATTTAGATACGGTCACATCACTCGATGATATTAAAAAATTCTTAATAAAATAATAAATTATGTTTATACCTCCACCACTATTATTCTTCTCCGGCATATTGTTCACATTTTGTACAATTGTTGCATATAGAGTATTTAAAATTAATAATAAGATATCCGTTGTGCTGAAGTCGAACGATATATCCAATAATCTCTCCTCTATTCGATATCAAGAGATTTATGACAAGTCGGAATCCGCAAATTTCGCTCTGGATAAAATAAATGACAGGATGAATTCGGATGAATACGTGGGTTTGGCAGAGTTGAAGAAGCAACAGAAAAATTTACAAAAAAAGGTTCACGATGACTTGAATAGCGTGATAAAAAATCAAGCAAAATTCTTTGACGAACAACAAAACATAAGAAACAGCATTAGCCAAAACAAAGCATTGATTAATAATCTAGGAAGTTCACAAAACTATTAGCATGGGAAATAAAACATTCGATATCGTAGAATATCAGATAACGTACACTAACATGGACGATACAATGGTAACGGTGAATATCTCTACCGACCGAATAGATTGGACGCTAGAACAGTACGCTCGTAATAGAGATATTAAATCATACGATATAATAACATACGAAGTATGGGATGGTATACAATACATTACTGAATCGTATATACCTGGCCCGGATCCGAAAATTATTGCGGAAGACGATTTCGATATCTAGATATTTCCTACTTTTTTGCCAAAACGGGCAAAACAACACCCCTTTTTAATAGCTCTACCGCTATCACACCTCTCTTACGTGGTAGCTTTAAGTATAATTCGTTTAATTCCTCCGTTCGAGTTGCGGCTGGAGTATAATGTATCCATTCCCACTTGTTAGTATTTCTACCTCTTGCGTCCTTTATTACTTTCTTCACGGACGGCTTTAATTTTGATGCCATATTGCGTATATTGTTATTCCTATACATATATAACTATCTAATCATAGTCGACTATATAAGTATATACCAATCGATGTGGAGATACGTGTTCGAGCTATAAATCACCACCAACCCTTTCTTCATATATACACGCGTCGATGGACAGTACCGCGCATGGGATATGATACGCATATGGCGGCGGTACGGCATACGGACGACATAACCACCATATATAATATATAATATCCAGTAAGTACCACCGCGGTGAACATCACGTTATATTACTTTATTACCGTCGGTGTATTATTGTTGTAAGTACGTTGTAGTATTGTTGCTGGTATAGCATAAGTACATAGCATTGCCATATCCCCCATTTACGGTAGCCAAATGTCGTTGCATATTTCGTTATGAACGGTTATGAACCCGCGGGCCTTGTAGTATCCCCACGTGTCATCGTTGCTTAATGTGAATAATTCATGTATTAAATTTCCTCCACGTGCACACATTGCAGTATCCCCATTGTTCACCACGTGTTCATATATACTTTAACGTAAGTCGAAAATCACTTGGGCGAGCCATCAAGGGGTTAACACACGCCTCATATCACTTCACATACCATGCATAGAAAAGGTCACATATCGATATATTCTAATATCAATAGTGACCAATCTACATATCTTTGGACATACGTATGGTTAGTTTTCCACACGTACACAATCTATGCTTAATGTTGTATGCTTACATGCGTTTTAAACGGTGTATAATGCGATTTAAACGCGTCGCTCTTGAACCAAGCACACGTCATTGAATAATTATCCAGCGCGATTAAAACGCATACATTAACGTTTCATACCCTTAATGAACCGTGGTTGAGACGCTTGTTTAGCATGCTGTTTTTGAACGGGTGTTGGTGTAGACGTTAACTTACCTCTACCCTTTAACCACGATTGTAATGTCTCGATGTTATTCTTCATTGAATTTCTACTCATAACTATTTATATTTTACTTGTTGACTCGAAGGAACCATATCCTCCAACATATTTAACCAATCGTGTACTCGAATTTCCCACGTTTGAAATTGTATCCATTTTTTAGCGTTCATTGACTTACGATACCATTCATAGTGATATTGCTTATCCTCACTACACGTACCCATATTCCTACTCATCGCCGTTATTGTTTTATTCTGGATATCTCCTCTAACGACATCCTCCATGCGTTTGATTCCATATGCCTCGACAGACTCTAAATCTATAATATTTGCAAACGGTGTAATCAAGTTATCCAAATTACCTGTGTTCGTTGATAACATCTTAACTCCACCTGCCATCATCTCTAAAGCGCTAATACAAAATGTCTCTGGATACGTACTTGGATATAACCAATACTCTGCCTTAGATATCTCTGCATATAGCTTCTTAGGCGATAACGCTCCTAACCACTTTAAACCATCCATTTCCGGAACATTATAACCCCATTTATCACTATAAGGTGGAGTACAAACATGCAACGTTAAATTTGGATTGTTAGCCCTAAGCCTTGGGAACATTTCCAATAATGCATCCAATCCTCTATCCGTTGCACTCGAATATATGATTCTGTCCTTAACCTTTATTTCATCAACATCCTTCCAATCGCCTAAATCGATTGCATTGCTCATAACGTGTATATACGTATTAACATCTGTGTTGTTGTGTATAAAAGAGCTTGAATATTCTTTTTTGATATACTCGCGTTGCCACTCACTTACACATATGATTCCATCCATGTTTTCACTCCCAAGTATATCACGTGCATTATCCATTTTATTGCCCTTAAAGAAATCATGGAAATCCGTGTTGTGCATCCAAAATAATGACTTTTTATATGAAATACATGCTTCGTTTAGAGCCTCTATGTAATGAATGTAGTTAACTCCTATTGCTATATCAAAATTAGTAAATGCTATACTATTAGATCCACGTTCGTTGCCTTTGTTTAATATCGCTTCGTAGTCTATATATGTTACTTTATTCATGTAACAACCTTCTACATTACCTGTTACAACAACCTTATGGCCTTCTTTAGCTAAATACTCTGCTAACTTAATAACACAATACTCACTACCACCTATGCCTTGTGATTCCCAAGTTTGTTTGTTCCACTTGTCTTTACTATAACCTGTGTAGAATATTATCTTCATTGTTTAATCATTTCTATATATTGTTTATCCCTTACTAATTTAGATTCGCCTGTTGATATAAACCCTAACTCTAAATATAATTGTTTAGCATGGTTGTCTTCAAATACCCATAAGCGCCATTTATCCTTTGTTGGCAATATTTGTTCATATGCTTGCCTTGC
>Ga0208814_1001501_pt1 | contig 10828 bp, 13 predicted proteins | sample MalvirAntarct_55_FD_184253 | JGI IMG/M metagenome (GOLD analysis project Ga0208814, IMG submission 184253) | Marine viral communities from the Global Malaspina Expedition - Malaspina viral metaG Antarct_55 (SPAdes) (version 2) | ecosystem: Environmental > Aquatic > Marine > Oceanic | place...
TTAAAACCTCATCTATGGCTTTTAAAACAAGTGTGAACGATAGGCTAATAGAATACACAATAGAATTTGAAGAAGCATTTGATTACATAAACAACATTAGATAATGCGTAAACTACAATTATACATAGGTACTCAAAGAGTTGATTTATTTAAGGATGAAAGTGTTTCACTTACTCAAACTATAAAAAATGTAAAGGACATTGCAAAAATATTTACAGAATTTACCCAAACCTTTTCCGTACCAGCATCTAGTGTAAATAACAAAATATTTAAACACTATTATAATTCTAATATTCAAGATGGGTTTGATGCTAGAATAAAACAAAATGCAACTATAGAAATAAATGATTTACCTTTTAGAGATGGTAAAATATCGTTACAAGGTGTTGAGTTAAAAAACAATTTAGCACACACGTACAAGATTACTTTCTTTGGTAATGCAGTAAATTTTAAAGATATAATATCAGATGACCAATTAAGCAGCTTGAGTTTTTCAGAATTTTTCAATAAAGACTATAGTTTTGATGATGTAAAGTTTTTTATGACAACAGGAACAGCACCACAAATGATTGTCCCTTTAATAACACATACAAATAGATTAATATACAACAGTAGTAGCAATGAAACATTTAATGCAGAAGACCAGATAAATAACATTTATGCAACACCATCAGATAATTCAAAAAATGGTGTCTCATTTACAGAGTTTAAATATGCAGTTAGAGTGCCTGATATAATTACCGCAATACAAGACAGATATAACATTACTTTTTCAAGTGATTTTTTCAATAACAACACTACTGAAAAATATTCTAAATTGTATATGTGGCTACATCGTAAAAGTGGTAATGTAGAAGTGCCTGGACAAGTTCCTGTTATTTACAACATAAATCAAGATTTTGCTTTAACTGCACCATTACCAACTGCTTATGTAACATCTGAACAAAATGGTATTATAACTATAGCAGCACCAATAGGAGTTACTCCAACAAGACTTGTTTTTTCTATAAATCCAATAAATCAAAATGTTCCTTATAATATTCAAATGTTAAGGAATGGTGCAATGGTAGCTGAAAAAATAAATGTTCAAGGTTCGCAATCTCTTACCTTAAGTGCTGGTTCTTTTGGTACTATAAATAATTCGTCTTACCAATTACAAATAGCTGGTGTTAATATTTCTGTTGCCTCTGGGAATTTATTAGCTAGGGTTGATTGGCTTGAAGCTGGTGGAAATCCTTTTTCTGGGTTTGATGAATATAAAAGTACTGCTACATTTACCACTGGTCAAGTGCCACAATTTAATATAAATCAGCAAATACCAGAAATGAAAATAATGGATTTTTTGAGTGGTTTGTTTAAAATGTTTAATTTAATAGCTTATGTAGAGAATGATGTTATTGTAGTAAATACATTAGATAGTTACTATGCAGCAAGTACAACTACTTATAATATTGACAAGTACCTTGATACTACAAAATCTACAACTGATGTAGCTTTACCATTTAATAAAGTATCTTTTACTTACAAAGGTTTAAAAACATTTTTAGCACAAGAATTTAATCAGTTATTCAACACTAAATGGGGTGGCTTAACCTTTACTCTTAATGGAGATATATTTGATGCACCAAGTGAACCATATAAAATAGAATTGCCTTTTGAACATATGATGTATGAGAGACTTTACGATGCTGGTACAACACCACCAACATCAACCGATGTTCAATGGGGTTACTCTGTAAATGAAAACCAACAACCATACAAAGGAGAACCTCTTTTGTTTTATGCGCACAAAGTAAATCAATCTGTAAGTAATACTAAAGTTAGAGTAAGAGACCCATTTGGCACAGCTAGCCCGATAGATTTACAAAGTTATTACATACCTAGCAATAGTTTAGAAATTGACCCTGCAATAAGCAAAGAAAATATACATTTTCAAGCAGAAATAAATGAGTATTTAGCCAACGAACCAACTACTACATCACCACCATTATCTGCACAATTTACAGATACTTTATTTGAAACAGAATACAAGACTTATATTCAAGAGATTTTTAACACTAGAAATAGATTGACTAAAGTTACAGCTTACTTACCTATGAAAGTGTATTACAATTTACAGTTAAATGATTTAATAGAAATGAACCAACAGACATATAAGATTAATTCACTAACAACAGATTTAACAACGGGTAAAACAGAATTTGAATTACTAAACACAATACTATGATTAAGAATATAATAGACTTGCTACAAGTGGTTGATGGTGATACTGAAAACATAAAGATAGCACAAGGAAAAAATGCTTTGCCAAAAAATTTAAAGAATGGAATTAAACTACTTAAAAGAGAACTGAAATGTCTATAACAAAAACATACACTTTAAAGGTTGATACTGATGGGGCTGAAAAAGATTTAAAAGGTCTTGAAAAAAGTATTGATAATGTTGACAAGGAAGTAAAGAAAACCTCATCTGATACAAGTGAATTAACTGGGCAACTAGATAAATTAACTAACGGAGCTGTTTCTGGATTTAAAAAAATGACTGGTAGTTTAAAACTTGTTACCACTGGTTTTAAGGGTATGAGAACGGCAATAATATCTACTGGTATTGGTGCTTTGATTATTGGGATAGTTGCTTTAACCGCTGCGTTTAGAGGTTCAGAGGAGGGGCAGAACAAGTTCAATAAGATTATGGGCGTTATAGGTGCTTTAACTGGTAACCTTGTAGACTTGTTAGCAGATTTAGGTGAGGGAATTATTAACGCATTTACAAACCCAGTAGAAAGTTTAAAGAACTTTTCAAAAAGTATTAAAGAGTTCATACTAGACCGTGTAGATGGTGTAATTGATAGTATGGGGCTTTTAGGTGGTGCAATTAAAAAGGCATTTTCTGGAGATTTTAAGGGTGCTTTAAAAGATGCAAAAGATGGTTTTGTTAAATTAAATAACAATATAAACCCTGTAGTAATGGCTGTTAATGCAGCCACAAAAGCTGTTGTTAATTTTACAAAAGAACAAATAAAAGAGGGTAAGGCAGCGGCACAAGTTGCAGATATGAGAGCCAAGGCGGACAAGATAGAAAGAAATCTAATTGTTGAAAGGTCGAAACTAGAAAGTGAAATTGCACTATTAAGATTAAAGTCTAGAGAAGAAGATAAATTTACTGCTGAAGAAAGAAAACAAGCCTTACTAGATGCGCAAGTATTAGAGGATAGTTTATTAGATAAAGAAACAGAATACCTAGAGTTAAGACGTGATGCACAAATACAAGAAAATACATTTAGTAGAAGTAACAAAGAAAACTTAACTAAAGAAGCTGAAGCAATAGCAGCGGTAAACAGACAAGTTGCATCAAGGGCAAACACTGCCAGGCAAGTACAACGTGAAGTTAATACTATAAGCAAACAAATACAAGCAGATAACAAAGCTGATGCAGCAGCAGAAAAAGCAAAAAACGACCAGAAAATAGCAGATGAAAAAACAAGAACAGATGCTATTGGTAAAATACAAAAAGAATTTGTAACAAAACAACAAGATGCAGAAGCGGAAACAGAACTGCAAAAAATAGCATTAGAACAAGAAAGAAAAATTGCAGAACTTGACAGGCTAGATGCAACAGAAGCACAAAAGGCTGAAGTAATTAAATTCTATCAAAACCAGATACAAGGTGTAAAAGATAAAAATGCAGATGATGATTTAAAGAAAGAAAAAATATTACAAAACCAAAAAATAGCTATTGTTGGGCAAACGTTTGGCACAATGGCAAAGATTTTAGGTGAAAACTCTAAAGCTGGTAAAGCATTTGCAATAGCACAAGCATTGACGAATACATATCTAGGAGTTACAGAAGTTTTAGATAATGAAACTACACTACCAGAACCATTTGGAACAATACAAAAAGTTTCTAGTATAGCGGGTGTTTTAGCTACTGGGTTTGCAGCGGTTAAAAGTATTAAATCTGTTAGGCCTGGAGGCGGTGGCGGTGGTACACCATCATTACCGAGCGGTGGAGGTTCTTCCCCTACCCCCCCAGCATTTAATGTAGTAGGTTCAAGTGGTGAAAGCCAATTAGCAGATGCAATAGGCGGACAAACACAAAGACCAGCAAGAGCATACGTTGTAAGTAATGATGTTACTACTGCACAAGAACTAGATAGAAACATAATTGAGGGTGCATCTATATAAATGCAAAATTAAAAACTAAACACGTTATATATTTATGAAGATAATAGAACTTATTTTAGATGAAGACCAAGATGATATTGGAGTAGAAGCGATTTCTATTGTAGAAAGCCCAGCCATCGAAAGTGATTTTGTAGCTTTAAAGAACCAAGAAATTAAACTTGCAGAGGTAGACAAAGAAAAGAAAATACTAATGGGTGCTTTGTTAATCCCTAATAAGCCTATTTACCGCAATGGTTCAGAGGGTGAATATTACATATACTTTTCTAAAGATACTATTGTAAAAGCATCTCAAATGTTCTTACAGAAAGGAAACCAAAGCAATTCAACACTAGAACACGATGAAGTATTAAGCGGTTTAACATTAGTTGAAAGCTGGTTGATAGAAGATAAAGTACACGATAAAAGTGTAAAGTATGGAATGGATTTACCACTAGGAACTTGGATGGGAAGTGTAAAAGTAAACAATGATGAGGTTTGGAATGAGTATGTTAAAACAAACAAGGTAAAAGGTTTCAGCATAGAAGGATTTTTCGCTGACCGAATGGAAGCACCTAAAGACAAAACACTAGAAGACTTAATGAGTGAAGATGATATTTTACTTAATAAGATAAAAGATATACTTAATGCCTAGAACTAAAAACAACAAAATATTTATTCCAAGTAGGACGTCTCCTATTGGGGGTAATCGTGCTTGTTTATGTTGGGATACCAATAAGTATTCTATCTCTTGCTGTGATGGCTCTATGCAAGCACAAGGCATAGGTGTAATAACAAGAACTGACTGAAAATGCAAATTTTAATTTAATAAACGTTATATAATAGTATGAAAGCAAATGATATGTTAAACGAAATAAAAACACTTTTAAACATCGAGGTTAAACTCGAAGAACAAAAGTTAGAAAATGGTACTGTGGTAGATGCAGAAGCATTTGAAAAAGGTAAAGAAATCTTCATTGTAACAGAAAATGAGAAAATTGCAATGCCAGTTGGTGAGTACATCCTTGAGGATGGCAGATTGGTAGTTGTAGAAGAAGAGGGTGTTATTGCAGATGTACGTGAAGTATCTGATGAAGTACCAGCTAAAGAAGAAGAAACAACAGAAGATTTAAAAGAAGAAAAAGAAGAAGAAAAAATGATGGATGAAGAAAACTATGTAACTAAAGATACCTTTAGACAGATGGAAGATAAAATCCAAAACCTAGAAGATGCTATTGCTGATTTAAAAGCTGACAAAGTAGAAGCAGAAAAGGAAGAAGAAAAAATGGAAGAAGTAAAAGAAGAACTTTCAGCAGTAAAACCAATCAAACATAACCCAGAAGCAAAGACAGCACAAAAAACACAAGTGCAATTTGGTAAAGGACAATTCACAACAACTTTAGATAGAGTATTAAGCAAACTAAACAAATAAAAAAATGAGTACATTTAATTTCACATCAAACGATGTAAACAGAAACCAAGTAGCACAAAGTTATTATACAGTAACTGGTGATATTTTAGAAAGCGATATTGGCAATGACCATAACGTAGCAACTGATGGTTTAACTATTGGTTTACCTTTAATTACAAGCGGTAATTTAGGAATGACTGTATTTTTTAGAAATACTGGTGCAGATGCAAACAACAAATTAGTTATGTCACCAAAAGATAGCAACAAAATTTTAGGTGGTATTACACTAGCTGGTTCTGTAGTAGATGCTTCTGGTGTACTTGGTAAAGATTTTATCAATACAAAAGCAACATCAAAAACTGGAGACTGGTGTGAGTTAAGAGCAGTAACTTTAACCGAATGGTACATAGTAGGTTCACAAGGTATCTGGGCATCAGAAGCATAATAATAATATAATTAAAAATAAATAAAATGAATAAAAGAAACGTAAATTTAGCAACAACCACCTCAATAACTACTAGCTATGCTGGTGAGTTTGCTGGAACCTATATTGCAGCAGCATTATTGTCAGCATCAACTATTGATGATGGTGGTTTAACAATTAAGGCCAACATCGCTTTTAAGGAGGTAATCAAGCAATTGGCTACAAGTGCATTGGTAACAGCAGCGGGTTGTGATTTTGACCCAACATCTTCTATTACACTGACAGAGAGGATATTACAGCCTTCTGAGCTACAAGTTAACCTACAATTATGTAAGTATGATTTCGTAAACGATTGGGAAGCACAGTCAATGGGATATGGTTTAGGTCAAACATTGCCGCCAAAGTTTTCTGACTTTCTTATTGCACACGTAGCTAGCGAAGTCGCACAGAACACAGAATTTTGTATCTGGCAAGGTGATACAGCAGCAGCAACTAACAACTCTTTTGATGGGTTTGAAAAGCTAATTGCAGCATCAGCAGCAGCAGGAGATATTCCAGCAGCACAACAAGTAGCAGCAGTAGGTGGTGGTTTAAATGCAGGAAATATCATTGCAGAAATGAGCAAGGTGGTTGATGCGATACCAGCAGCACTATACGGAAAGGAAGACGCTTTTTTATATGTAGGTTCACAAGCAGCTAAACTATATGTACAAGCACTAGGTGGCTTTGCAGCAAGTGGTTTAGGAGCAAATGGTGTAAATGCTCAAGGTACACAGTGGTGGAACAACGGCAGTTTAACAATTTCTGGAGTAAAAATCTTTGTATGTCCAGGAATGTCAGCTAACAAAATGTTTGCAGCACAACGTTCTAACTTATACTTTGGAACTGGGTTGTTAAACTCAACACAAGAGGTTAAGGTGCTGGATATGAGCGATTTAGACGGGTCAAATAATGTAAGAATGATACTTAGATTCACCAGCGCAGTTCAATTTGGAGTGGCTGCAGATTTAGTAGAATACGCATAGTAATTAATTAATCAATAAACTAGGGTAGGTGGTTTTATCTGCTTACCCTTTTTTTATATAAAACAAAAAAAACAATGGCTTGTACATTAACAACGGGTAGACAGCTACCTTGTAAGAGTGCCTTTGGTGGCATAAAAAGAGTTTACTTTGCAGATTTCGGTGGTATCGGAAGTGTAACAGTAGACGGAACAACGGGAGAAGCAGCTATAGTAGATGCCTCACCAGCATCAGTATGGTTTGAATATCCTGTAAAAGGAAATTCTAGTTTAGAGACAAGTGTGACGTCATCTAGAGAAAACGGTACGACATTTTACACACAAACATTAAATTTAACACTAACATTTTTAGATGCTAAAACTCAAAGAGAATTACAAATTTTAGCAATATCTAGACCAAATATCGTAGTACAAGATTACTATGGTAACAACTTTTTATGTGGTTTAGAAAATGGAATGGAATGCACGGGAGGTACTGTGGTTACTGGGGCTGCCGCTGGTGACCTCTCAGGATTTACACTAACATTCGAGGGAATGGAAGAAGTAGCACCTTTCTTTTTAGCAGCAGCGGTTACACCATCTGCATTACAGATTGACCCAACACCAGTTGGAGTACCAACACTACCTGGTCAAGACTAATTAATATTTAGTTAAAATTTAAAGCATCCTTAATCGGGTGCTTTTTTTTTGTTTTTACAAATTACCTTTATTTATACGTTATATAATTGATGATAATATTAACCACATCCGCAACCGCACAAAACCTATTAATAATACCAAGAACTTACATTAGTAAGTTTACTATGGAAATACGAGATGATAGCACAAATGTTATTGTAGACTATCCAATTACAACGGCTACACTTTCTGGTAATTATTTAAGTTTTAGCAATATATTTGCACCTAAATTAGTTGAAAATCATTTTTATGATTTGTATTTATATTTAGATTATAACTTTTGGAATAGTAACAATAGTTTTTGGAATTTATATGATATATTTTGGCAAAAAGATTCAGATTATAAAGAAGATTTTTACAGGGATAAAATATTTTGTACCGACCAAGATATTGACCAATTAAACGATAACGACTATTACCAATTAAACAAAGGTCAATACACAAGCTATGATGGTTTTAATAATGATTACATTGTAATATGAGAAAAAGAAATAATAAAGGACAATTTGCAAAGGCATCTAAATCATCAGAATTTGGTTTTGTTAATTTAAGTACTTATACATCACCAGAGGTTAAGGAAGTGAATGGAGAAATGTGGATTTCCTATGGGGAAAATAACAACTATTTCCAGTTCCTTATAGACCGTTATAATGGTTCACCTACAAACAATGCAGCTATTAATGGAATTAGCCAAGCAATCTATGGAAAGGGTTTAAATGCTACAGATAGCAATAGAAAGCCTAATGAGTATGCACAAATGGTTTCGTTGTTTAGAAAAGATGTTGTAAGAAGATGCTGCTATGATTTAAAGTTGATGGGGCAAGCTGCTATTCAAGTTATATACTCAAAGGATAGAAGCAAGATTGTTCAACTAGAGCATATGCCTATTGAGACTTTAAGAGCAGAAAAGTGTGATGATGATGGTAATGTACCAGCATACTACTATTTTAACGATTGGGCAAACATTAAGAAAGGTGATGACCCTTTAAGAATACCAGCTTTTGGTATGTCTAAAGAAAGCATAGAGATATATTACATAAAACCCTATAAATCAGGCTTTTACTACTATTCCCCTGTCGATTATCAGGGAGGTTTACAGTACTGTAGCTTAGAAGAGGAGGTGTCGAACTATCACCTCAATAATATTCTTAACGGTCTGAGCCCCAGTATGTTAATCAATTTTAACAACGGTACTCCAAACCAACAAGAAAGACAATTAATAGAAACAAAAATTGCACAGAAGTTTTCTGGAACTAGTAATGCTGGTAAATTCATTTTAGCTTTTAACGACAATAAAGAAAGTCAAGCAGAAATAACACCAGTACAACTAAGTGATGCTCACAACCAATACCAATTTTTGTCAGAGGAAAGTACGTCCAAAATCCAAATTGCCCATAGGGTGGTCTCACCTTTTTTATTAGGTATACAAACAAAAAACGGATTTTCGTCAAATGCCGATGAAATAAAGACAGCCAGCTTGTTAATGGATAACACCGTTATAAGGCCATTTCAAGAGCTTTTAATTGATAGCTTTGACCAAATACTAGCTTACAATGATATAGCCTTAAACCTATACTTTACGACCTTACAGCCACTAGAATTTACTGATGTAGATAAAGACTTACAAGATAGTGAGACTATAGAAGAAGAAACAGGTGTTGAGATGTCGGTAAATCTAAAAAAGATAGATGGAAAAGATGCTTATAAGACAATAGAAGAAGCAGAAGCAAAAGCCAAAGAACAAGGTTGTGAGGGTCACCACGAACACGAAGAAGATGGGGTTGTTTATTATATGCCTTGTAAAACACACGATGAAGTAACTAGAACCGAACTAGATAACTTTATGGAAGAATTTGGTGAAGATGAAGATTTAAGTGAATGGGAATTAATTGATGAAAGAAAAGTTGACTATGAAGATGAACAAGCACTAGATTACCAAATAGACGAACTAAACAAGAAGAATAAAAGTACATTATCTAAAATATGGGAATTTGTATCTACTGGTACAGCAAGACCAAATGCAAAGTCTGAGCAAGATGATGATTTTGAGGGTATGAAGTTTAAAGTACGTTATCAATATGCACCATTGACAACACAATCAAATAGCAGAGAATTTTGTGATAAAATGGTTGCTGCTGCAAAAATATATCGCAAAGAAGATATTGTAAAAATGGATAGTGTAAAGCTAAACTATGGTTGGGCAGAAAAAGGTAAGCAATCAAGTGGCTATTCTATATGGTTGCATAATAATTCTGAAAGAACTGATTTATATAAAGGCGGAGGAGCTTGCCATCATTACTGGGCTAGGAAGACTTATATGTTTACACCAAAGGATAAAAGAATAGATGTTAAAAGTCCACTGGCTCCTAAAATTAGTGTTGCAGAAGCAAAAAGAAAAGGGTTTAGACCAGAGAAAAACAATCCTTTAGTAGGGACAAAACCAATTAATATGCCCAACGAGGGATTTGTAAACCGATAAATATGGCAACAGTATTATTTATAAATAGAACAGATTTAGTAAGAAACTCTATCATTGATGGGAATGTTGATACAGATAAGTTTATACAATTCATCAAGATTGCTCAAGAAATTGATTTACAACAAATCATAGGAACAAAAATGTATGAGGGGTTGACTGCTGCTATTATAGCTGGAATTGATTTAGCAGCAAATGAAAGGTGGAAAAAACTTTTAGATGATTATATTGTAAGTATGTTAATTTGGTATGCACAATCTAACTACATACCTTTTGCAGCCTATCAGATTAAGAATGGTGGTGTATTTAAACACACATCAGAAAACTCACAAACTGTAGACAAAAACGAAGTTGATTTTTTAGTTGAGAAAGCAAGAACAAACGCAGAATGGTACTCCAGAAGATTTATAGATTTTATGAGTTTTAACCAAGCTACGTTTCCAGAGTATACAAATAACGTAGACGATGACTTATACCCTAGTTATAATGCTACATTTAACGGATGGGTTTTATGATTTACAAACCAAAGGAAAAGAATATTAAAAAATTAAAAGTTTTTTTAAAAAACAAAATAAATAAAAAGAAAAAGTATGGCAACCTTATTTAATACTAAAATATCAGCTACTTACGAGGGTCTATTAAAGACAATAGACAATGC
>Ga0208814_1001503_pt1 | contig 10812 bp, 11 predicted proteins | sample MalvirAntarct_55_FD_184253 | JGI IMG/M metagenome (GOLD analysis project Ga0208814, IMG submission 184253) | Marine viral communities from the Global Malaspina Expedition - Malaspina viral metaG Antarct_55 (SPAdes) (version 2) | ecosystem: Environmental > Aquatic > Marine > Oceanic | place...
CTTCTAAACCGAATAGGTAACGCAGAGTAAGCAAGCCATCTGTGAGAGCATCTATCTCGCCATTTCCGTCAATATCTGCAAGTTCACCAAGAGTGGCAATACGAGCTTCGATATCTACTGATTCGGTAAAGGTAGCATCAGAGGCAATAGTACCAGTTACCAGCGCACTTCCGTCTAGTCCAAACATTCCTCTTAACAGAAGCAGACCGTCGGTTAGAGCGTCATAGTCTTCATTACCATCTATATCTAAAGAACCTGAAGGTATGGTTTCCGCTAAGAACTCATTTAATGCCGTTACTCCATCATTATCTATATCGCTGGTAGCGTCAGAGGGATCATTTGGGTCTAGACCATAACGAGTTTCCCAAGCATCGGGCATTCCATCACCATCCGAATCAGCCTTGTATTGCCCTTGATTAGGAAACGGATCATTACTATTACTCACACCATCGCCATCTATATCAGAGTCGGTATTATCCCCTGTACCGTCACCATCCATGTCTGAGGTTTCACTGGCATCTGTAGGAAAAGCATCGGCATTATTTCCAACGCCATCGCCATCAGTATCAGCAGATTCAGTCCTGTCGTAAGGTGCCCAATCTGAATTATTACCAACGCCGTCGCCATCAGTATCCATTGACTCTGAAGCATCTAGAGGAAAAGCATCTGAACTATCAAGAACACGATCCCCATCATCATCACTATCGCAAGCATTACCTAAAGAATCATTATCAGTATCTAGCTGATTTGGATTAGACACTGCTTGGCAATTGTCCTCTGCATCAAATATTCCGTCCGCATCATCATCTAAAGTGAACAGCTCATTAATGCCGTCAAGGTTTGAATCTTGATACCAGATTTTCCCTTCGTAAACATAGAAGCCGCTATTAAAATTACATCGATCTTGACCATTAGGTCCTTGCTCGACTACTGTCCAATCCGCGTATCTTAAAATCCAATTACATTGAGAATTGAAATTTGATATAAAACGACTTACAACCCATGGGGCATTGACAGAATCCCTTACACCATCATTGTTGTAGTCGAAGGAAGTGTTTGGTTCATATTGGGAATTGTTAGCCGTTAGTTTTCCTGTATTACTATTGAAATATACCCATTCAAGTTCAGAGAATTGATCTACTTCTTGATAGGCAATATCGTTTACGTTCTCTCTGCTAGCCCAAAAGTAAGTCGGGATAGTAGAAGAGTACACATTTAGGCTGTAATCGCCTTTCCCTGACAAACGGACTACTGAGTTTTGGTCATGACGAGACCATTCCTCAGATATCCAGCCAGTCTGAGGGGTATACACATCACGATTAAATACTTTTTTAGTCTGAGCTTTCGCGAGCCGTTCTGAGCGCGTATCTTCACTTATGTTATAGCCCGTTCCATAGGGCTGAGCGAGATATTTAACGTTTAAAATTGTGTGAGTTCGGAAACGATTGACGACAGAAACAGAGTTAAAGTCACAATTGTTAACGCCAGTTACGACGTAAACATCAGTGTTACCTGCATCGTTCGTGACAAGTGAATTATTACTCCAACCAACTGAAGGGTCAAAAACCGAACCCCATTGACCCTCCCAAATTATACTTTCCCCTTCATTCTTTCGAGTCCAGCTCTCTGTTACGGAATTATAGGCAACATCACAACTTAGTGAGCCTGAATAACTAAATATCTCAGCGACTGAATCAGTAATAGACAAGTTTGTGAATGAAAACACCATCGGAAAATCTTGCCTTGGAGATGGTTGATCGAAAGAGCTGTCTTCCCAAGTAAACGAAGCAGAATTGTTAACAGTAAAGCCGTCAATTTTGCAGTTAACCAAGGAAAGCGTTACTGATAACTTAGTCCAGCCTGTTCGAGTAGTCGCCGTGTTATATCCTCCACCATCAATACACGAAAAGGAGTTATTAACAGTTTCGCCAATCGCCAAAGACCACGATCCAGACTGACCCGCAACATCCTCTGAATCCTCCATAAAAACTGATGCAAGTGATCCCAAATAGTGAATCATTTTTTGAGAAAGTATTTCTGATGCTAAGACTTCGGCACGCTCTTCATCATTGTCACCAACTCCATCGCCATCAGAATCACTAGTCTCAGCATTATCTAGCGGAAAGGCGTCCTGAGAATCTAATACGCCGTCTCCATCGTCGTCAGTATCGGTGTTATTACCAATACCATCGCCATCAGTGTCCAAGCTTTCTGAGGCATCTAAAGGGAATGCATCATCCCCATCCAAGACAGAGTCATTGTCATCATCTGGGTCAGCATTATTACCAATTCCATCGGCATCAGAATCCATACTTTCAGTTGCATCTAGCGGGAACACATCTTGAGAATCTAAGACACCATCGCCATCATCATCTGGATCAGCATTATCTCCAACTCCATCACCATCAGTATCTACACTTTCTGAAGCGTCAAGAGGCAGAGCATCTACATTATCTAGAACACCATCATTGTCATCATCTGAGTCAGCATTATTACCAATTCCATCGGCATCAGAATCCATATTTTCAGTTGCATCTAGCGGGAACACATCTTGAGAATCTAAGACACCATCGCCATCATCATCTGGATCAGCATTATCTCCAACTCCATCACCATCAGTATCTACACTTTCTGAAGCGTCAAGAGGCAGAGCATCTACATTATCTAGAACACCATCATTGTCATCATCTGAGTCAGCATTATTACCAATTCCATCGGCATCAGAATCTACGCTCTCATTTGAATCTAATGGAAATATATCTGGATCGGTAAGTATGAATGTTCTTACTTTACCTTGGTCTTGATCGGTTCCGTCGTAGTTATGAACTCCTATAATTAACTTTGAGGCATCATCAGCTAAAGCAATACTTTGTCCAGAAAACTCTAGCTCTGTTTGCCCATAAATTGAATCGGATATGATCTGCCAAGTGTCGTCCAGCCACCGATATATCTCTGTCTTACCGGTTCCAAGTAGCGAAGGACTATCACTATTTGGGTTTGAAATGGCGATAACATTTCCATCAGAACTTAGCGAAATATTCTTAGCAATAATACTTTCAAAAATAGTACCTCGTTGAGACCAATTGTTGTCTTGCCAATCAAAAACCTTAGCATTTCCCTCCAAAGCTCCAATGGCAAGAATAGAACCATCAGCAGAAATAGAGACTGAATATCCGCTCCTCTCTTGTATCAGCCCATCTATATCTTGTCCCATTTGGAACCAATTTGAACCATTCCAAGACATTACTCTTACATGTCCGGAGCTATCACCATTGTCATCATTCCCTGACGCACCGATTGCGATTATTTTCCCGTCAGAGGATAAATCAATAGATTGCCCAAAAAGATCATTGGCACGCTCACCCGCAATTGAATTACGTAACTGATACTGAGACCCATCCCAATCATAGATTTCGACTGTTCCTGTTCCATTGAAACCGAGATTCGCGTCATATCCGACAGCAAGGATTTGTCCATTGTCTGATAAAGAAACTGATGAACCTAACTGGGCCTTGTATGAACCAAGCCATGTCGAAGTCATGGGTGTCCAAGAATTTGAATCCCACTGAAAAAGCTCTAGGCTTCCATTTTGATTTTGACTAGACTGAGGACTTGATACCGCTAAAATATTTCCATTTTCACTAAGACTTAACCGTTTATACCTTTCCTCAGAAATAGTGATTGACGACCCTCTTTGAGCCCAGCTATTTAATATCCAGTCATAGACATGAACCTTATTAATATTGAAATTGGACACAGCCATGACTTTGCTATTCGAGGATAGACTTACGGTATGGCCATATTTTAGGTCTGCCCCAGATCCGATTATGGATGACGCCTCAAAGAAACTACCCGCATCTAGAACACCATCATTGTCATCATCTGTATCTTCATTATTCCCAATGCTATCACCATCGGTATCTATACTTTCGTTAGGATCTAGAGGAAATGCATCATCTCCATCCAAGACAGAGTCATTATCATCATCTGGATCGGCGTTATCTCCGATGCCATCGGAATCATTATCACCCCACTCAGAGGGGTCATTCGGAAAGAGATCAGAATCATCAAAAACACCATCTCCATCTGTATCGCTATTTCGGCAGGCGATATCATCTGATACAGGCTCCACATAACTCCAATCACGAATCGAAGAGGAGTGCACCGCTATTGTTTCGCCCGGCCATCCCTCTCTGGTCAAACAGTAGGTCACAAGACTTTGATTAACATTACCCGTAAACCAGAGATTATCTCTGTTCGTGAAAGAAGTCGGTTCAAGAGATGGACGGTCGCCTAGAAATTCAACATGTTCCAGTGGATTTTGCGCAAAAGCATAATCTAGAATTTCACTTACGCTAGCAGGAATAGTAATTTTAGTTAACTTATTTGAGAGAAAAACGTGTTGGCTAATACTCGTGAGGCCACTACCTAAAATTACACTAATTAACTCGTTATTAGAAAAAGCCTCCTCACCTATAAATAAAACACTATCCGGAATAACGAGATTAGTTATCAGATGATTGTAAAATGCGTAACTACCAATGTTGGTTACTGAATTTGGTATTGATACACTTGCGAAGCTACCCTTGGTTCCCGGTATAAAAGCCTGATCTCCGATCTTTGTAACTGAGTAACCATCAATAGTCTCAGGAATAACTAACTCATATGGGCAAGTGCCCCAATATCCTGAACATCCTGTCAGTGTTATTGAAGTTCCATCGGAATTGATTTCGTACGTCCAAGTTCCATTATCAACAGCAAAACTTAAACTACCTACTGAAATAAGTATCGAGAACAAGAACAGTTTTAGCTTGATATTCATCTGTTAAATTCCCTTTTAAACCCTCTATGTATGGTAGATAACTAACGGTGTACTCTTTGAGTAACAAGGTAACCCTTTAAATATGCTGTTTCCGATACTCATTGAGTATACAACGAGCTATCAAATAATCAATTTAGATCAATCTCAAGAACTTCTCACCTCGATCTAGCCCTGATTTGACTGGATGGAGTATTCAGTTATGATTAGGTAATCAATAAAGGGAGGATCAGCATGTTCTCATTTGCGCTAAAAACCATTAGCTACATTTTCTCGGTATTAATAGCTTTAGTTTCTATTCTTTTTCTTGTCTTACTAGGTTACCTTTTCATTACTCCCTACGCGTCAGAGGATATTGTTGTGGGCCAGTTGGGTCTTCCTTATTTTGTGGCGACATTAGTGCCGTGGATACTCGGTGTAATGGGCATCTTGTTACTTGGTCCAATTACATTGATATGCGCGAACTTCTTTCAGCAAAGTAAAATTATTGATTTATTAGAGGCTCAGAACGACGAACTGGTTCTCGCAAGGCTTGATCGCACAGATGCTTCCTTAAAGGAATAGAGATGAAAATCTTCTTCATAGCAATCATGAGTGCAGTCGGGATGGCCTCACTCTCATTTGCAGACGGCTATGACCGCAAAGACTTTAACTACCGTAGCTACAAACCCAATACCTCCATAGGCTTCTACACCAACAAAACCTGTGACCTCATCAACATCGACCACATTGTCAGTCTCAAGGACGCATATGAGAGCGGAGCATCCTCTTGGAGCGCAAGTAAAAAGAAAGTCTTCGCCAACGACGGGTCTAATCATGTGCCGTCATGCGGCCGCGTGAATAGCTCTAAAGGCTCTGAAGGCCCTACTGATTTCTTGCGTAGAAGCCGTGATGGTAAGGGCTTAGAGTATGCGATCGTTAGATTCTGTGAGTACGTGCAGAAGTATTATGCTGTGAAGGTTAAGTATGAGTTGTCTTTTAAACATAATAAAAAACATACCTTTAAATCTTGCGGAATCTCCTCGATCTAGTCCTGATTTGACTGGATGGGGTATTCAGCTATGATTAGGTAATCAACACAAGGATTTTGGTAACCACTGATCATGAGGATTCTAGCACTAGTAACGTTTCTATATTTCGCAGGCTCCTCTCCTGCGTTCGCCTCGTTTAATCTTGATATCGATGATGACGGTAAGACAGATGCTCTTACTGATGGACTACTTATTCTTAGGTATATGTTTGGACTCTCAGGCGAAACGTTGACGATTGGTGTTACAGGTAGTGACGCAAATCGAACAACTCCAGAAGAGATACAGACTTATCTTCTATCCAATCAAGACAAGCTCGACATAGACGGAAGCGGTTCTGTGGATGCCTTAACTGATGGGTTACTGATTCTAAGAGAACTATTTGGTTTGTCTAACTCTGCGCTGGTAACAGGAGTGGTTTCCAACAGTGGTACAAGAACTACCTCAGCATCCATTATTGACTACATAAGTACTATAAAGGATAGCGATGGGGACAATATTGTTGATGCTGATGATATTTATCCTCTTGATGCACTTAGGACTAAACATATTATGTGGGGAACTGCTGAGTGGGGCGGAACACAATGGGATGTGAAGCCAGCAGATATTATTTGGAATGAAACAATTTGGAGCAATTAGTTATGAAATACAAAGGAGTTTTTAAGGTCACTATTTTGAGTGTTATAGGTTTATTTCTGATTCAAGCACAAGCTTCAGAACTTGAAATACCTAACACCTTTCAGGATGGCCAAGTAACCAGTGCTAGTGAAATGAATGCTAATTTTGAAGCTATCAAGGCGGCAGTAAATGACAACAATAACCGTATTAATGCTCCAAGAAGTCAGTTTGTGGGTTTCTCTTCAACTAAACTTGATGGAGCAGGAGGGATGTTTGCCATGCAACAAGCATGTCATGTGTCCTTCGTGAACAGTCACGTGTGTGATACATCAGAAGTATCAGGGTCAAGTTACAGTGTCTCGGCAATGGCAACAGTCGAGGAAGAAGATTCTGCATGGATAAGAACAAAAGTAGCTGGTTTTAATAGCGAGAGAACCATCATTAATGAGGATGCTTCAGCGCAAGCTTCATATAATGGCAGTCAAGTGATTTATAAAACTACATGTGCAGGTTGGGGTACCAATAACGCTTCCTATAGGGGATTTACGATAAATGGAACAAATGGAAGAATAGGAGACCAAGCGTGTAATATAAGCGCAAAAGTAGCTTGTTGCAGATAATCAATAAAGGGAGTTACTCATGAAACGGTTACTTTTACTTACTGCGATGTTCCTTATATCTCCGATGGCATCTGCCAATATGGATAACATATGTTTGATTGTGGTTGGTAAAGGTGTTGATCAGGACATGACAGATAAGACCTTGATAGAACAGATAAACAAACTAAATTGTATTCGCAATAATGTTTTGCATGTCCGTTTTCTAGGAAGTATGTCTGCAAGGTCACAGTTAGCAATCAGTGACAAGTGGTGCAGATTTGATCGCAACCGAGACTTTGGGGGGTTCAATGGTTTTAGTTGCGTTCTTTACTCAGTTAGACCCAGAGAAATACTAACGAGAGATTAAATTACTTAGGTTTGTCTCGCAGATTGAATCAGTTGGTATCCATGCGGGTCTGCCAGTCATTTATCGCCTCGGTTGTATGTAAATTTCATACTCATTTTTTCTGGCTCTGGGGGCAACCCCCAAACTAATTGACCGTCAATGACGTTAATGGTCCCTTCTTTATCTGTGCTTTTTTCAGTATCACATTTAAAAATATTGGCCTTGGGGTAAACAGTACATTCAGCTTCATTTTCAAAAGCTTTTAGGGTCATTTTATTATTTTTAATATTTATTTGAGGTGCCATTTTTTTTACAAAGCCTTCGCAAATCTTATTGGATAAACCTTCCATCATTTTAGCCATCATTGCATTACTTTCTTGGTCATCATTCTGAGCATTAGATTTAGCCCAATCCATACAGTCAGCCATCGAAATTTCTTCATTGATTTGCCACTTACCATCAAAGGAACCACCGCATGCGGAAACACTTACAACCAAACATGCTGGCAAAAAGATGCCTAACTTAATTATTCTTGCCATGATGTTAATTTCCCATTTTCAAAATAAAAGTATACGTCATTAGGCATTACCGATTGCCTATGTCGACCCCATGACCCGACTGTGTCGTTGGTATCTCGAGGAAACTTGCCCCATGAACAATACGCGGCAAGTTCAGACATGCCGATCTGGATTTGACCTGCCTTGATGAGTTGCATTTCTGAATCCGTAAAGAATTGTTTTTTCTCGAGGGCGCGATTAGCTTTACCAGTCAACTGATAGTACTGCTCTCCTACACTAAGAAAACCAACTGGAACTTGAGCTTTCCATCTACATATATTTTCTGCTGGCCAGCGAGATACTTCATCAACAGGCATTTTAGTGAAGTTTGCATAACTACTTGGTTGACTTGCACAACCCGCAATCAGAGAAATAAATACTAGGACTTGAAGCCACTTATGAATCATATCAAACTCCGTTTTAATTAAATTTGCGCCTTGGATTCAATCTCTGCGGCAATTTCGTCAACTCGGTTAAGAGATGAAATCTTACAGTCGGAACTTACAGAACCTTGGTGTTCAGTTGTAAGTGTCTCTCGATCAATTATCCATGCGCCGTAGCTTTGTTTTATCTTGATTTGAGCTGGCGATTTTTCCATAGGGTATGATTTTGACCATTCGAATCTATCTGTACCTAATCTCTTAACCATCATTTTTTTATTATCTATGGCGTAAAAGTAAATAGTAGGTCTTGGTTTCCCTTGGAACTTTATTCCGTCACACTCTAAAAAGATAGTTTCGCTGGAGAAGCTCGGATGATTTACTCCCGCCTGAATAGGTACTCCTAAAAATACCAACAACATCAAAAGGTAGGTAATTTTCTTCATAACAATATCCTTATCTAAAACAACTCATCACACTCGGGTAACCAATCATTAGTATCTTTATATGATGTGTTACTTGCAAGTATAGGTACCCGTGTATCCTTTTTACCTTGTTTACTTATACCGTAGTTAGATTCACACGTAGTTAATATCTCTTCAAAGTCAGTCTCTGTCTTGGTTTTCTCTAAATGCTTATCGGGAGATATAGTCCGACCTTTATCAGGCTGTTGTCGGATATTTTTCTGGAAGTTATGAGCTATAGAAGGCTTCAGAGTATCTTTGTCTAGCTTTTCTCCCTCAAGAATCATAGCTTCAAATCTAATATCTTTTAGTTTTCCCATACAGTCATGAAAAGAGGTTAGCCCTCGTGATGGAATAGGAAGACGGCAGATGTAATGCCAGAAGCGAAAGAACTTCCTTCGCTTTGTAACAGAGAATCGTTTTGCAGGTAAGAACGAATCTTTAGCGTGCTTCTTGGAACTTCTTTTTCTCTTGAGACATACGTTAAAAATGACGTAATAAACAGCGCCTGTATCAATGTCTAAAAATTGAAGATTTATGCCTTCAGATAATTTAGAGCCATATCGGCCAGTCGAGTAACTGTCATAACGTAAATTATGGAGTTTCATCAGCAGTCAGCTACGAGTTCTTTGTGTGTTTGACTAAAGTACTCTCTGAACCCTCGGTAGGCTCTATAAGGGCGAGCATGTAATCATTGATGTCAGATGCCCACCAACCAACAGCCTGTCCACCATGCACAAGTTTGTAGCCTTTTGGGAATTTGCCCTGATTCATTAGGTCGTATACATAAGAGCGACTGAAGGGAATGATTTTGGAGACTTCTTTCCAGCGGAGTAATCGTGGGATTTCGTTAATATCTTTCATATGGTTACCTGTTTTAGTTAATTAATTTGGCTTAACAGGTCCCCTAGTCTACTCACATGTATGATATTGACCACAAGTGCAGTCTGAAGATTTTTAGAATATTTTTGGGTGAATTTTTCAGAGGTTGTTAGGGAGAGATATTATTGATGTTATCTGAAAGAGGAGATTCGTTAGGGCCTACTTCAGTCTCAATCTTCTCCTGCATTTTTGAAATTGTTCTTTCAGTGGGGAGCTTCAAGTTGAGTATTTCCCCTATCGCCACAATCGCTTTAGCTGGGAATCTATTTTTCCCTGAATTGCTGATGGTAAAGAGTTGGTTACTTATTAAGGTAATTTCTCTAACCATAAGTTGCAACAGTTTTTCAGTGGGTTTGTGCTGTCCAATTATGGGGATACCGCGCGCCAACAACCCAAGCTGTTTTTCAAATAGTATAGGTAATTTTGTACCTTCCTCTTGAGCGATCTCCAGAGCAGTACGCATCTTTTTCTGAAGTTTTTCGCTTGGCTCTACCCAGTCAAGCGCACCTGCCGCTGGTCCTTCATGTGAAAACCATTCAGGGTCTAGTGTTACTACTGTGGCACCTGCAATAACTCTAATGATCGCTAGGTCGAATTGCCTTTCATCACTGATTTCATCTACACCCAAATATAAATATTCTGGATTAAGATTAACTGTTACTGAGTGAACTTTTTTTAGCAGGTTATGGATATCATTCAAGGCTTCAGAGTGATTAGCTTTAACATATCCTTCCAAAGGACCTTTTTCTAACTCTACTAACCTGTTGATAAGTGCAAGTATCTTATCTTGCTTAAAAGCAGGCAACTCATCCTCGGTTATCTTGCAATACTTTTCTGGCTCATATGCAAAACACTGGTGAAGCACGACATCCAAGTAAGTTTCGATGAACTCTTGGCTTGTGTCTCGCAGTTCTGAATTTGAAAGCCCCTTCATGCTTTACCCATAAGGTTCCTAATCTGTCCTATAGAGTCTACTGGTACACGTTAGGAGTGCCAAACGAAAGTTTATTTTTTTGAGGCGGGTATATAGATACTAGAAACGAGGTCTTTCGGGAGGGGGGTGTATCAAAGACTGGAAGTGCTTTTTTATCTCGGACGTCTTGTACCTAAAATTGTACC
>Ga0208814_1001507_pt1 | contig 10787 bp, 19 predicted proteins | sample MalvirAntarct_55_FD_184253 | JGI IMG/M metagenome (GOLD analysis project Ga0208814, IMG submission 184253) | Marine viral communities from the Global Malaspina Expedition - Malaspina viral metaG Antarct_55 (SPAdes) (version 2) | ecosystem: Environmental > Aquatic > Marine > Oceanic | place...
AACAACCAGGGTCGCATCACCACCCGCCACATCGGTGGTGGCCACAAGCGCCAGTACCGCATCATCGATTTCCGTCGTAATGACAAAGATGGCGTGAACGCCAAGGTTGCTCACATTGAGTACGACCCCAACCGCACCGCACGTATTGCCTTGTTGCACTTCGTAGATGGAACCAAGCGTTACATCCTTGCTCCTAACAAGCTTCGTCAGGGCGACATCATCGAGTCTGGTCCCAGCGCTGACATCAAGCTTGGAAACAACTTGCCTTTGCGCAACATCCCCGTGGGAACGGTTATTCACGCCATTGAGCTTCGTCCCGGCGGTGGTGCCAAGATGGCCCGCTCCGCAGGAGCAGCTGTACGTCTTGTCGCTAAAGATGGCCCTAACGCGCAGCTGCGTTTGCCCTCTGGTGAAATCCGCAACGTTGACGCTCGCTGCCGCGCAACCATCGGTGAAGTCGGAAATGCTGAACAGGGAAACATCAACTGGGGTAAAGCCGGCCGTATGCGCTGGAAGGGTGTCCGCCCCACTGTCCGTGGTGTTGCCATGAACCCTGTGGATCACCCCCACGGTGGTGGTGAGGGCAAGACCTCTGGTGGTCGTCACCCCGTCAGCCCCTGGGGCCAGTCTGAAGGACGAACCCGTTCACGTAAGAAAGCCAGCAACAAACAAATTGTCCGTCGTCGCACTGTCGGCAAGAAGCGCTAGTAGGAGAGTTAGACATGCCTCGTAGTCTGAAAAAGGGACCCTTCGTGGACGAGCACCTCATGAAAAAGGTTGTGCGCCAAAACGAAGCCAGCACCAAGAACGTGATCAAGACCTGGTCACGCCGCTCGATGATTGTTCCCTCGATGCTCGGTCACACCATTGCCGTTCACGATGGACGCAAGCACATCCCCGTTTTTGTCACGGAAACCATGGTGGGTCACAAACTCGGCGAGTTTTCCCCCACCCGAACCTTCCGTGGTCACGAAAAAGACGACCGGAAAGGCCGTCGCCGCTAAGCGCGGTGACGAGGAGGAAAAGACATGGTTGAATCCATCGCCAAGGTGCGCAACATTCGCGTCACCCCACAGAAAGCACGTCGTATTGTCGACGTCATTCGAGGCAAGCAGGCTGCTGAAGCTCTTGCCGTGTTGAAGTTTGCCCCCCAGGCAGCGAGTGAGCCTGTGGCCAAGCTTGTCGCATCCGCCATGGCTAACGCCCGCGTTACCGCTGACAAGAATGGCGTTTTCCTGGACGACCAAGACCTCTTCATTGCCCGAGCCTTTGTGGACGAGGGAATCACCATGAAGCGGTTCCGTCCGCGCGCTCAAGGTCGGGCGTTCCGCATTCTCAAGCGCACCAGCCACATCACCGTGGTCTTGGCTACGCCCGACGAGGCTTCGGTTAATCCGAGCCGCACGACACAGAAGGCTGGCAAGTAATGGGTCAGAAAGTACATCCTTACGGCTTCCGTTTGGGGATCACCACCGACCACGTGTCGCGATGGTTCTCTGACTCCACCAAGAAGGGTCAGCGCTACTCCGATTTTGTGACGGAAGACATCCGCATTCGCGAGTTCTTGAAGAAAGAGCTCGACCGTGCAGGTATCGCTCGTATCGAAATCGAGCGCACCCGTGACCGCGTGCGCGTGGACATCCACTCCGCTCGTCCCGGCATCGTTATTGGTCGCCGCGGTGCCGAAGCAGAGCGCATCCGTGCCGACTTGGAAACGATGACCAGCAAGCAGATTCAGTTGAACATCCTCGAGGTGAAGAACCCCGAGAGCGAAGCTCAATTGGTTGCTCAAGGAATTGCCGAGCAGCTCGCAGGCCGTGTGGCTTTCCGTCGCGCGATGCGTAAGGGACTCCAGGGCGCGCAGCGCGCTGGCGCCAAGGGTGTTCGTATCCAGGTTTCTGGTCGACTCGGTGGCGCTGAAATGAGCCGTTCCGAGTTCTATCGCGAGGGTCGTGTGCCACTGCACACGCTTCGCGCCAACATTGACTACGGCTTCTACGAGGCCCGCACGACCTTCGGGCGCATTGGTGTGAAGGTCTGGATCTATAAGGGCGACATCACGAACAAGGAGCTCGCGCGCGAGCAAGCATCACAGCGTTCGCAGCGTCCTGACCGCGGTGGCCCAGCACGTCGTGGACCGGCTGGTGCTCCAGCCAATGAAGCAGCACCCGTTGCTGCAGGGGGAGCCGAGTAAGAATGTTGATTCCTCGTAAAGTGAAGTTCCGTAAGCAGCACCACCCCAAGCGCGGTGGGCACGCAACCGGTGGCACCACGGTGTCGTTTGGTGAGTATGGAATTCAGGCGATCACCAGCGCCTATGTCACCAACCGTCAGATTGAGTCAGCGCGTGTCGCGATGACCCGTCACATCAAGCGTGGTGGAAAAGTGTGGATCAACATCTACCCTGACCGCCCCTTGACCAAGAAGCCTGCAGAAACCCGCATGGGTAGCGGTAAGGGTTCACCCGAGTGGTGGATCGCCAACGTCAAGCCAGGCCGCGTTCTTTTCGAGGTCGCCGGTGTTTCTGAAGAGTTGGCAAAGGAAGCGCTCACCAGAGCTATCCACAAACTTCCCCTGAAAGCTCGCATCATCAAGCGTGAGGAGGGCATGTAATGTCTATCGGATCGAAAGAATTGGCTCCCGTTGAGCTGGACACCTTCGAAGACGAGCGTCTTTTGGACGAACTTCGTCGCTCCAAAGAAGAGCTTTTCAACCTGCGCTTCCAGTCTGCGACTGGACAGCTCGACAACCACGGACGACTTCGCGCCATCAAGCGCGATATCGCCCGCATTTACACCGTGATTCGCGAGCGTGAACTGGGGATTCGGGCTACGCCTGCTCCCGTGGAGAAGGCTGCGAAGAAGACGACCAAGAAGAGCGAGAAGGCCCCAGAGCCTGAAGCAACTGAGGAGAGTGCATAATGGCCGCCGATGTGAAGAAGGGCCACGAGTCCTCTGAGCGCGATGTCCGCGACGCGGATGCCCGTGGGTACCGCAAGGTCCGCCGGGGATACGTCACTAGCGACAAGATGGATAAGACCATTGTTGTTGAGGTCGAAGACCGCGTGAAGCACCCCCTGTATGGCAAGGTTCTGCGCCGCTCCTCCAAGGTCAAGGCTCACGATGAGACCAACTCCGCAGGTATTGGTGACCTCGTTGTGATCACCGAGACCCGTCCACTCTCCGCCACCAAGCGGTGGCGTCTAGTCAACATCGTTGAGAAGGCGAAGTAACCCATGATTCAGCAAGAATCCCGAGTCAAGGTGGCTGACAACACCGGTGCCAAAGAACTTTTGGCTATCCGTGTGTTGGGTGGCTCCGGGCGCCGCTATGCGGGCCTGGGTGACATCATTGTCGCCACCGTCAAAGACGCAATTCCTGGCGGCAACGTCAAGAAGGGTGAGGTCGTCAAGGCCGTCATCGTGCGCACCGTGAAAGAGACCCGTCGCGCAGATGGTTCTTACATCAAGTTCGATGAGAACGCAGCGGTCCTGATCAAGAGTAAAGAAGGTGAGCCACGCGGAACCCGCATTTTTGGGCCCGTGGGTCGTGAACTGCGCGACAAGCGCTTCATGAAGATCATCTCGTTGGCACCGGAGGTTATCTAACCATGGCAAAAATTAAGAAGGGTGACCTGGTTCAGGTCATTACTGGCGCGAGCGAAGCTCGCGGTGGAGACAAAGGCAAGCAGGGCGAGGTGATCGAGGTGATTGCCGAGCGCAACCGCATCCTGGTCGAAGGCGTGAACTACGTCACCAAGCACACTCGGGTAGGCCAAAGCCAGCGCGGCGGCAAGACCGGGGGCAAGGAAACCATGGAGGCTCCCATCCATATTTCGAACGTCGCCTTGGTTGACCCCAAGACCAAGAAGCCCACTCGCGTGGGCTACAAGACCACCACCGTTGAGAAGCGCGGTGTCACGAAGCAGGTGCGCGTGCGCATCGCCAAGAAGTCAGGAGAAGAGCTCTAATGGCAACAGCTACTGCCCCGAGCACTTCGAGTGTTCCTCGCCTGAAGGCGATTTATCGCAACGAGATCGTTCCGGCACTGAAGGAAGAGTTTGGTTTCACGAACCCTCACCAGGTGCCAGGGATCGTCAAGGTTGTTGTCAACACCGGTGTTGGTGAAGCAGCACGTGACTCCAAGGTCATTGAGGGCGCTATCAAGGATCTGACCGCGATTACCGGTCAGAAGCCCGTCGTCACCAACGCCAAGGTCTCTATCGCGCAGTTCAAGCTGCGTGAAGGGATGCCCATTGGGGCTCACGTCACCATGCGCGGTAACCGCGCATGGGAGTTCCTGGACCGTCTGATCAACCTGGCATTGCCTCGTATCCGCGACTTCCGCGGGATGAGCGACCGTCAGTTCGATGGCAACGGTAACTACACCTTTGGTATCACTGAGCAGTCGGTGTTCCACGAAATCAACCAGGACAACATTGATCGCGTTCGCGGCTTCGACATCACCATTGTCACCACGGCAAAGAATGACGATGAAGGTCGAGCCCTGTTGCGCTCACTAGGTTTCCCCTTCGCGAGCAAGACTCCAACCGAGGGCTCCTAAGCCCCTAACTAACTAGGTCGGCAAGGGCGTCCCCGAGTCGAAACCAGTTTGAGAAAAGAGAAACACCATGACAATGACAGATCCGGTCGCAGACATGCTGACCAGACTGCGCAATGCGAATCAGGCGCACCACGACACCGTGTCGATGCCAAATTCCAAACTGAAGATAAACATCGCTGAGATTCTCAAAGCTCAGGGGTACATCGCTAGCTGGAAGTTGGAAGAAGCTCGCGTGGGCAAGACACTGACGTTGGATCTGAAATATGGACCCAACCGCGAACGCTCCATCGTGGGCATTAAGCGCGTGTCGAAGCCTGGCCTTCGTGTCTATGCAAAGTCTTCTGAGATTCCTAAAGTTCACGGTGGATTGGGCGTCGCAATTCTGTCCACATCCTCGGGGCTTTTGACCGACCGTCAGGCGACCAAGAAAGGCGTGGGTGGGGAAGTCCTCGCCTACGTGTGGTAACTCTGATGTCACGTATTGGTCGTATGCCCATCGAGATCCCCACTGGCGTCACCGTCAGTATCCAGGGACAAGACGTCGCAGTGAAAGGCCCCAAGGGGGAGCTTTCCTTGCGCGTCAAGGAGCCCATTGTCGCCACCATGGCGGAAAACCAGGTTCTTGTCACCCGCCCCGATGACGAGCGCGAATCGCGGTCGTTGCACGGATTGACCAGGACCCTCATCAACAACCAGATCATTGGTGTGACTGAGGGTTATAAGAAGTCACTTGAGATTGTTGGAACGGGTTACCGTATCGCTGAGAAGGGCCAGGGCGTTGAACTGCAGCTTGGTTTCTCGCACCCTGTCTCGGTGGATCCTCCCGCAGGAATCACCTTCACGATCGAGGGCAATGACAAGCTCACTGTGAGCGGCATTGACAAGCAAGCTGTCGGTGAAGTTGCTGCCAACATCCGCAAGTTGCGTAAGCCAGAGCCTTATAAAGGCAAGGGTGTGCGTTACGAGGGTGAGCAGGTTCGTCGCAAGGCTGGAAAGGCTGGTAAGTAGAGATGGCTTTCGTTAGAGGAAAGAGCCGTTCTGCGGCCAGAGATCGTCGTCACACCAGGCTTCGGAAGAAAATTGTTGGCACGGCGACAAAGCCTCGCTTGGTCGTGACGCGTTCCGCACGTCACCTTTTTGTCCAGGTGGTGGACGACGCCATCGGACACACCGTGGCCTCCGCTTCGACCATGGAGCCTGAGTTCAGGTCATCCAAGACCGACAAGACCGAAAAAGCCAAGTCGATTGGCAAGCTGATCGCCGAGCGCGCAAAGAAGGCGGGCGTGGCCTCCGTGGTTTTTGACCGCGGTGGAAACCGATACGCCGGACGAGTAGCAGCTGTCGCTGAAAGCGCCAGAGAGAGTGGATTGGAACTGTGAGCGAAGAAGTAAAGGATGCTGCTGTGAGCGAAGCTCCTGCAACCACGGCGCCCGAGACGGACATCACTAAAGAGCCTCGCGAGGCCCGTCGTGGTAGCCGTGAACGTGCACCCGGAGCCAGGGACCGCGGAGCTAGGGACACGGAGAAGAGCCAGTTCCTCGAGCGCGTGGTGACCATCAACCGTGTTTCCAAAGTGGTCAAGGGTGGACGTCGTTTCAGCTTTACCGCTCTGGTGGTTGTTGGGGATGGAAACGGAATGGTCGGGGTTGGCTACGGCAAAGCCCGCGAAGTTCCCACCGCCATCTCTAAGGGTGTCGAGGACGCGAAGAAGAACTTCTTCAAGGTCCCTCGCGTGGCCCAGACCATCCCGCACCCTGTTCAAGGTGAAGCGGCTGCCGGTGTCGTGCTGTTGAGGCCCGCCACCCCGGGTACTGGAGTTATCGCTGGAGGACCGGTTCGCGCCGTCCTTGAGTGTGCTGGGATTCACGACGTGCTGAGCAAGTCGTTGGGTTCTTCCAACACCCTCAACATTGTCCACGCCACTGTGGCGGCACTTAAGATGCTCGAAGAGCCTCGCGCCGTTGCTGCCCGCCGGGGTGCCGAATTCGAAGATGTTGCCCCTGCCCATTTGGTTCGCGCCGAGGCAGACGCAGCGGTAGCAGTGAAGGCTGGTGCGTAATGGCTAAGCAACTCAAAATCACCCAGATCAAGTCGAAGATCAGTGAAAAGCAGAACATGCGGGACACTCTTCGGAGCTTGGGATTGAGAAGGATCGGCGATTCCGTCGTCCGTGAAGACACGTCCGCCAACCGCGGGTATGGCGCACCGTCGCACACCTGGTGAAGGTCGAGGAGATTGACTAATGGCTGAAGAGAAGAAGCCAGCGGCTAAGCCCGCTGCAAAGAAGCCCGCCGCAAAGCCTGCGGCAGCAAAAGCACCGGCGAAAAAGCCAGCTGCTGGCACCGCAAAAGCTCCTGCAACAAAGGCGCCTGCTGCCAAGGCTGCTGCCAAAGCACCCGCGGCGAAAGCACCGGCTGCGAAGAAGCCAGCCGCTGCTAAGGCACCTGCCGCTAAAGCACCTGTCGCCAAAGCACCTGCTGCTAAGGCACCTGCTGCAAAGACAGCGGCCGCCAAGCCTGCTGTCGCTGCAGAAAAGAAGGCACCTGCCGCGGCTGCAGCTAAGAAGCCCGCAGCGAAGAAGGCTCCTGTTGAGAAAGTTGCGCGACCTGGTGTGGTGAAACTCCACCACCTGCGTCCCGCACCTGGAGCCAAGAAAGCCAAAACCCGCGTGGGTCGTGGTGAAGCGTCCAAGGGTAAGACCGCTGGTCGTGGAACAAAGGGCACCCAGGCCCGGTACCAGGTTCGTCCTGGTTTCGAAGGTGGTCAGTTGACCTCCGTCATGCGCACACCGAAGCTCCGTGGTTTCACGAACCCCTTCCGCGTGGAGTATCAGGTCGTGAACGTCGGGCGCCTGAGTGAGCTCTACCCCAAAGGTGGAGACGTCACGATTGATGATTTGGTGGCCAAGGGGGCTGTTCGCAAGAACGAAAAAGTCAAGGTATTGGCGGATGGCGACCTCAGCGTTGCTCTCACGGTGAGTGTCGACAAAGTGTCGAAGCAAGCCGCAGAGAAAATCGCTAAAGCCGGAGGTTCCGTCAAGGAGTAAGCGTTTCCCCCGGTGGGGCAGCGGTTAGCGCTTTTCCACCGGGTCCGCTGAGGCAGTAAGCTCAAACCCACGTGTCAGTAGGCACGGTGCAGGAGGATGATGTGATCGGTTCCATAGGGAGAATCTTCAAGACTCCCGATCTGAGGCGAAAAGTGCTCTTTACGCTGGCCATCATCGGTCTTTTCCGTCTGGGCTCCTTTATCCCCGCCCCGTTTGTGGATTACCGCAACGTTCAACAGTGTCTTGCCGGAACGGGTAACACTGCTGGCCTGTATGAGCTGATTAACCTCTTCAGTGGTGGCGCACTTCTTCAGCTGTCAATTTTTGCGCTGGGAATCATGCCCTACATCACGGCGTCAATTATTACCCAGCTGCTTCGCGTTGTGATTCCTCACTTTGAAGCCCTCCATAAAGAAGGCCAGGCAGGTCAGAGCAAACTCACTCAGTACACCCGCTACCTCACCATTGGGTTGGCACTTCTCCAGTCGACCACCTTGATTACTGTGGCGCGAAGCGGTGCGATGTTCGGTAACTCCGGAGGTCCTGCGTGTAACCAACTTTTGGCTAACGATGCCTGGTACGCCATCATTCTGATGGTTATCACTATGACGGCTGGAACTGGCCTCATTATGTGGCTCGGCGAAATGATCACCGAACGCGGTGTGGGCAATGGGATGTCGCTATTGATCTTCGTGTCCATCGCCGCTGTCTTCCCCTCGTCCTTGTGGGCTATCGCCCAGTCCAACGGTTCCACCATCTTCGTGATTGTGATCGCTGTGGGAATTGTCATCATGGGCCTCGTGGTCTTTGTAGAGCAGTCGCAGCGTCGGGTGCCCGTCCAATATGCCAAGCGCATGGTGGGCCGCCGCACCTACGGCGGCACGAACACCTACATCCCCATCAAGGTCAACATGGCCGGTGTTATTCCCGTCATCTTCGCCTCGTCACTGCTGTATCTGCCTGCCTTGTTGGCACAGTTCAACACCACCAGTGCTGATGGGACAACCTCGGCATGGGTTGTCTGGATTCAGAACAACCTCACCTCCGGTGACAACCCGCTCTATATGGCGGTCTACTTCCTTCTGATTGTTGGCTTTACCTACTTCTACGTGGCGATCATCTTCAACCCCGAAGAAGTGGCCGACAATATGAAGCGCTACGGCGGCTTCATTCCTGGTATCCGAGCGGGACGCCCCACGGCGGAGTATCTCGATTACGTGTTGACCAGAATTACGCTCCCTGGCTCGCTCTATCTCGGTCTTGTTGCGCTGATTCCTTTGGTGGCCTTGGCCACGGTGAACGCCAATCAAAACTTCCCCTTCGGCGGTGCGAGTATTTTGATCATCGTGGGTGTGGGGCTGGATACGGTGAAGCAAATCGATGCGCAGCTCCAACAGCGTCACTATGAGGGCTTGCTCAAGTGACCTCCGGCACCCGACTTCTCCTGATTGGCCCACCGGGCGCGGGGAAGGGGACTCAGGCGTTGGAGCTCTCGAAAGCTTTTGGTGTCCCAGCGATTTCGACCGGAGATATTTTCCGCCACAACGTCAAGAACGAAACACCACTGGGGCTTCAGGCCAAAGCGTTTATGGACGCCGGGGACAATGTCCCCGATTCCCTCACCAATGATTTGATCACAGACCGCTTAGCGGACCCGGATTGTGGTGGTGGGTTTCTCTTAGATGGTTATCCCCGCACGCCAGATCAGGTTCGACACCTCGACGACTTTCTCGCCACTCATGACACCGCGTTGGATGTCGTCGTCCAGCTGGTCGCAGACCCCGATGTCGTGGTGGAGCGTCTTCGTTTACGCGCCATCGATCAGGGCAGAAGCGATGATGACGAAAGTGTTGTTCGCCACCGCCTTCAGGTGTATCAAGAGCAGACAGCGCCTCTGATTGATATTTTTACCAGCCGGGGCCTGGTCGCGCCGATTGATGGAATTGGTGACATCACGGAGGTCACTCATCGGGTTATGGCTGCGCTGGCGGCTCGGAGAGTTACCCCGTCCTAACTTCGTGATCTGGGACTTGTGCCTGGGGAAAAGCGGGTCTAGGATAGGACTTTGGTGTCAAAAAGGCTTTTACGGTTTTTCTGCCCACAACGCATGACCAGTGCACATTCGCTACAACAAGACATGAGGCTATGGCCAACAAAGACGGCGTCATTGAAATCGAAGGCTCGGTAGTCGAAGCCCTTCCCAATGCAATGTTCCGTGTGGAGTTGACCAACGGTCACAAGGTTCTTGCCCACATTTCGGGGAAAATGCGTCAGCATTACATCCGGATTTTGCCTGAAGACAAGGTAATCGTGGAGCTCAGTCCTTATGATCTCAGCCGTGGTCGCATCGTCTACCGTTACAAATAGGCACTGGGTAAGGAACGGCCCGGGGATCCACTCGGGCACGAGGCCAGCGATATAAAGGAAAAAACATGAAGGTCAGCGCCAGTGTTAAGACCATGTGCGACAAGTGCAAAGTCATTCGTCGCCATGGAAAAGTAATGGTGATTTGCGAAAATCCCCGTCACAAGCAGCGTCAAGGCTAATAACTCAACACACCACCAGCAGGATCGAGATTCCGTCTTGGACGGAGGACTCCTCGGGGAGAGGCCCGAGCACAGATTCTGCTCCACACCTCTCACAGCACCAGGAGAAATGACATGGCACGTCTTGCCGGAGTCGATATTCCCCGCGACAAGCGGGTCGAAATCGCCCTTACCTACATCTATGGAGTCGGTCGTACCCGCTCGAAGCAATCGCTAGAGGCCACCGGGATCGACCCCAGCATTCGCGTCAAAGATTTGACCGATGACCAGCTGTTGAAGCTGCGCGAACACATCGAAGGAATGTTCAAGGTTGAGGGTGACCTGCGCCGTGAAGTGACCGCTGATATTCGCCGCAAGGTGGAAATTGGTAGCTACCAAGGAATCCGCCACCGCCGTGGACTCCCCGTGAGAGGTCAGCGCACGAAGACCAACGCTCGCACCCGCAAAGGCCCCAAGCGCACTGTGGCCGGCAAGAAGAAGGCCGCGTAGGCCTCGCTCGTCCACCCCTCAGACTAAGAATCACGGAGAAAAATCATGGCAGCACCTAAAGCGTCCGTCCGGAAGCCCAGGCGGAAGACCAAGAAGAGCATTGCTGTGGGCCAGGCTCACATCAAGTCCACCTTCAACAACACC
>Ga0208814_1001508_pt1 | contig 10782 bp, 14 predicted proteins | sample MalvirAntarct_55_FD_184253 | JGI IMG/M metagenome (GOLD analysis project Ga0208814, IMG submission 184253) | Marine viral communities from the Global Malaspina Expedition - Malaspina viral metaG Antarct_55 (SPAdes) (version 2) | ecosystem: Environmental > Aquatic > Marine > Oceanic | place...
TTCTTCTGTTTGCGTAATGAAAGTAGGTAGAGTAGCTACAAATGTAGTTTCAGAACTGTCTACATAATTTTGTATGGCTGTCTTTAATGTGCTGTATGTAAAACTCATGTTGTTATTGTAACATCACCTAAAGATGCCGTCAGTTCAGTTGGCGTTGTTAATACTGTTCCAATGATACCTAATCCAACGTTTGTGTAAACAGTAAAAGCTCTGGGTACTACACTTACATCTGGTCTTGGTTGAAGAATAGCTTGTGGATCTGGTCTAACGTGTGGTGGGTCTAATTGCGGATGTTTTGTATCAAAGCATTGATAACAAGCTTTCATACCATCCCATTGAGTTTGTAGTGTTTTTAAACGATAACGTTGACTGCAAATATCGCAGATTCCGTATGCGTGCTTAGCTGCTGCAAAAGCCATTCACTTTAAGGACGACCGCCGCCGCCAAACATTCCACCGCCGCCGCCATCATTCCTAGAAGCCAAAATTTGTGCTTCAATTTGTGCTAGAAGATCTGGAGTTACACCGCCACCTTTGTTTCTAAGAGCTGCTATTTGGGCATTGATTTGAGCTAATTGTTCTTCTAGCTGTCTTTTTTGAGCCATCAACATTTCCATATCAGGCATGGGTTGTACAGGCACGGGTTGTACAGGCACGGGTTGTGGTTGTACAGGGACAGGAAGAGAAGGTGCTCTATCTCCTCCGAGCCCTACGCTTGGAGCTCCTCCTTTCATCAAGTAGTCAATTCCGCCTCCGCCTCTTCCGGGCATAGGTAATGAAGGTGTTGGAAATTGCCCTCCTGCTAAATTATTAAACATTCCCATTGTATCTCTCCTTTATATAATCATTCTAGGAGGAAGAAAACGAGAACTTACTGAATCAATATCTTCAGAAGCCGCTCGGTCAAATTCCTCATCGTAAACTTGTTTTAAAAGCCCCATTCTATCGGGAGCTCTTTTCATGGATATATAATAAGCTAAACCTGCTGTCATGCAAGGCAAAAATCTAAATACAGTTTCCATGTTGTTTGTAAAATCACCTGCGTCTTGCATCCTAGTTAAGGCGTAGTATGAAATTACATCTGTAGAATTTTCAGGGGTAGGGTAGATATATATTTTAGGGGTAATTTGTCTTTCTAAAAAGAATTGATTAGGTCGAGCTTCTGCACTTTTGTTGGGGATGTACAAAAAAGAAGACCGACCAATTCTTTCCAACTGATAGTCTATGTTATCGCGTTGAATTATAGCTGACGTAATGTCTATTACGTTAGTGTCCAATTCCTTGACGTTAACTCCCTTTGTAACGGTAAAACTGTTTTGTTTTATTAACCATTGATTAAGACCACGATTGCCCCATTCTGCCATCATAATATTTAAAGACCGTCTAGCAGACTCTAAATCATATCCTGTTCGTAGTTCTAGACCGCAACGTTCGTAAGCTTCTTCTATAAGCTCATCGACACTAAGATCAAATGAAGTAGTTTCTGATGTAGCCATTTCTAGCCACCATACTTCTTAGACTTCTTCTTAACTTTGCCGCCCATCTCATAGCCCATAACTTCGCCACCTACTGTGCCACCCATATTGTAGCCTTTAGTTCCTTTAGTCCAATCTTGGCCATTGCGAATAGCTTCTCTTCTGTTTCTCATTCCTGGCATAATCTTCTCCTTTTAAGCGTGAAACGCTGTCATTGTTCCAAAAGTGCTACGTGTGTATTGGATATAAATTCCAGCGGAGAAATAAACACCATCATCTGGCATTGTTACGTCTCTAGATACAGTTGCACTAGCAACACTTCCTAATTTCATTCTACTTGTTCCTACAGGAGAAGTTGTTAGAAAATCTAGGGTTCCAGCCGTTGCTGAACTTACTATAAACGTTCCTTTTAATCTCCCCGGACCTGCAAAAATAACATCCGCCGCAGAATTATTAATTCCTGCGGATACGTTACCTGCTGGATTACCCACTGCTGAAATACCTGATATTGTTTTAAAATATTTAGATCCAGTAGCTGTTCCTGCATTAGCACCTGTTATTGACTCTGTTTGAGCATCGCCATTAACATCAGTACCTGTAACAGTAAATGATTTAGCTGCATCATTCCCAGCAGAAAGAATAGTTACTACTCTTCCAGAATCAAGAGCAACCGCACCACCAGAAGCTAACGCTCCCCCTATTACGAGGGCTGCGTTATTTCCTACTCCTGCTGCAACCGATATACCATCTGCATCTAAAGCTGTAGTATCGGCGGTAATAAAGACCGCTTTTACGTCTGTACGTCCTGCCATGATTAACTCCTAATTTAGATAATACCTGCAAGGTTAATTAATGAGTAGTCAGTAGTTACATTAACAATCATAACTGTACCAATTACTTGTATTACATCTCCTGCGGCTGGTCCAACTGCACCTGCTGCACCTAATGGTACTGCATGGTTACCGACAACAAGTGTTCCTGAAGTCAATACTGTAGCTGGTCCTGAAACTGTAAACCATCCATAAGCACTAGCGGCCATGTCAACTACTGTTACACCTAGTGTAGCACCTGTAGTTGTAGCGGCTTGAACAATTTGACCACTTCTTGGATCAGGAATTAAAGTAATTCTTGAGCTTGTTGTTATCGCTGTTGCTAAATCATCATAGCAAGTAATAACAATTGAAGGGTCTGCTGAATGATCGTGTGCTGGATTAGATTTAATTCTAAGCATTTGACCTTCACCTGCAGCATCATTTACATAAAGATACCCATTTGCATATTGGTTAAGCGTTATGTCAGTACCAGCAGTCTCTACTGAGATTGCTGTCTCACCTGCGGCTACGCCTGCGGTTGGTGTTAAATCAAAGTGATGTGCTATTGAACCAGCGTGTGTTACACACTTACCTGCTGTTACAGCAGCTGCTGCTAATCTACCATAAGCATAAACAGAATTACCATAAAGCAATCTGCTTCCTAAAGGAAACAGTTGAGTAAGTCCTGAAGTAAAAGGGTCTACTGTACCGTATTGGCTTCCGCCTTTACCTACGATAAGGTCAGCAGGTCCATATCCTGTTGCTGCTGCGTATTGAATGTGTTCACCAGCATCAGTAAAGATATTACCATCTGCGTTGATTACCAACCCATCTGTTATCGCACCTGTTGTTGAATTTGTATCAATGGTTTTAAAACCATTTTCGGACCTGACCGGTCCACTGAATGTCGAATTTGCCATAATCTTTTCTCCTGAAAAAATAAGTTCTATCGTCTCGGCTTGTCTGCTAGGTCAGTCGATAAAACAAATATAATTATCCTAGTAATTATACTATATCAGAAAAAATTGGGGTGTGTGTAAATAAAGTGGGCGGGTTGAGTAAGAAACCCCCGCCCGGGTTCCATTTAAGTTAAGTTAACCTATGCTCCAGGGCTACCAAAGACACAACGCGGATCCGAAAATCCGAATGAGTATCTTTCTCTAGCCTTATAGCGAACATTACCTGTGTCAAAATCAGCTTCCATTGAAGTTCTAATTGGCGAACGATTAAACATTTTAAATCCGTTCGGGCAATCAGTCTTAATGAAAAAAGCATCAGTGTCGGTAAGGTAATGATTCACAGTGTAACCTTCTGGGACCATGCCCATGTTACGCATTGCGTTTATATCATTATCCGAAGTTCCGACTCTGCCTGGTGTTTCCAACAATCTGTCAGCAGTGAACTGTAGCTCTTTAGGAATGATTAATTTCACTCCTTGTAGTGCTACTTTTAAACCACGCTCGTCTGTAAAAGCTGCAATATCAATTAATGCTTGTTCTAATGAAGTTTCGCTTAGATCAGATGCGGTAGAAAGTTCATTACGCAAATTAGGTCCACCCACAGTTGGGTGATCCGTTGCGCAAAGCTCTTTTCCGTCGCCGCCGACAAAACTTGATGAGAATGCATTGTTTAATACTGAAGCCGCTTTGACTTGCTTGGTGTTCGACATGCTACGAGCAAGCGCGCGAGTGTATCTAGCCGACAATCTGTCGTATAAATTATCCTCGACCGCTTCTTCGGTGATGCTGAAAGCCAGTGCTATAGTTTCGTGAGAGTAGCGTGATGTGAAGGCCTCTTGAGCCGAATCAAATGCCACGCCTGCCCCTTCTGATTTAACGGGTGCTGCGTCGAAGCCTGATAACATTACTTCTTCTTCGAAAGCACGGTCACTAGATTCGGTTTCATAAATTTCTTCATGTTCCCTATCATAACGATCGTATTCGAGTCCGAATAACGCATTCAGTCCTGGAAGCAATTCTTTAACTAATTGTGCTCTACTAATAGCCATTTCAAATTACCTCTTAAGTTCCTGCAACAGGACCTCTGTAAGCATGTTCGTTAATTTGTACTACCAAATTAGCGTTATTGCTTGCGAGATCTCCGTTTGAATCATCTTGGACAACTCCTACTATTTTAAGCTGAAGTGCTTGAGTAGTTGCTATGGTGCTAGAGTCTAGTTCGCGAGTGGAGACGCCAGTTGTTGCACTACCACCTATGCCATCTGTGTCAGCATTTCTGCCGATACATGTGACTGCCGAAGCACCATCCGCTTGTACAACAAACAATTGATTTGGGTCGTCATAAACGAAAACGTCTATATCGCCGCCACCAAGTGCCGTAGTTGAAGCTGGATAATTATTCGAGTAGGTAGGAGTACCGTCAGTAGCAACGTAATATACATGTGAAAACACACCAACATTGTTAGCAGAACTAACTGCTGAACTGTTAATATATCCACCTGCAAATATAACTAAATCGCCTTGGTATATGGCTGTGCCATATCCTGAAGGGTCAATATTATATTTATTTGCTTGCTGAACGGCTGAACCGACATTTAGACCTTTATAAGGTCTTAAGCCAAAGGCTTTGTCTACATTTGCCATTTTATTCCTCTAATTCCAAGAATTATTATAAAAGGACTCTTAGTTCTTAGAACCTTGAGTCCCACCAATTGTTACGCGAGATTGTCTATCGGGTCTATTGATAGACATACTAGGGTGACTCTCTTTCATCATGTCGTTATCTACAGCGTCCATCTGGTTCTGCGTTTTATCCGCAAAATATTTGGCTCTTTCCTGTATAGTCTCGACAGGGATTCTACAAAGAATCAATCCCCCAACTCCTATCACTCCTTCAAACTTACCATTACTAACAACGGGAGAATCGAAGTCTGGGTATTCGTCTGCTCTCACAGGAACCCATCCTTCACGAAGTCTAGCCATAACGTTTTTTGAATCGTCTTGGCCTCTGATTTCCATTCTTACCCATCTGTGTGAATAACCGTCAGGTGGTGTAGGTGCGTCCAAAGCGGACGGTGGAGCCCAAGGTTTACGTGAGGATTTCTTCTCACGAGTTTGGGCTTCGCGTGGTTCTCGACTTTCGTCTTTATTATTATTTTTATTTGTCATGTTAACTCCACGTTATTCAACATATTTCGCGTACTCTTCTAAAGGCACACCCAATTTATTTGCTATCGCAACCTGTGAAGGTGTGAGTCTCACAGTTTTGCGCCCAGCTTTAGCACTGCGTTTAGCAGGGGCTACCGCCTGAGCGGGTCGGTTCATTTGCGTGATTTCTCTGTCAAATTTGTCAGGGAAGTCATCACGAATTCTTTTATTAACTTCACTATAGTACTCATTACTCGTGGCGTCAAACCCTTCGTTCATGAGATCTTGATGAATTACAAAAGAAGTCATAGTCATAGCACGATCATTTCCAAACCAAGGATTGTCTTCTGCCCAAGATTGAGCTTTAGGATCTGGTTCAGCTTGTGGTGCGGGCTGTGGCTGTTGTTGAACTTCTTGATTAAACTGTTGTGGTGCTGCGACCTGTCCAGTTCTGGCAGATCTCTCTTGATTCAAAGCTTGTACACGTTGAGCTTCAACCGCAAGAGCAGCTAGTTTTTGTTGTGCGTTCGTTTGTGAGTCTACGTCGGCTTCTTCGTTTGCTTTTCTTAATACGTTCTTCGTTGCTTCGGTTTCGGCAGTAATTCTATTTGCTTCCGCAATTATATAGTTACCATCGAGATTCGTTTTTTGTTCTTGTAAACTTTGGTTCTCGGTGTATACGTTTTTAGCGTATGCAGTGGCAGCTTTTTCACGACGCTCTGCTTCACGAAGTTTTCCTGTAAGTTTGTCAATACGTTTCTTGACTCCCTTACTGTATTCTTCATGTTCATTATCGTCTCCAACTACTACTTCAGGGTCTATGACTTGTGTTAGTCCTTCTTCCAACAACGGCTTTTCAGGCTGTTGAGTTGTAATAGGTAAACTAGAGTCTTCATCTATTTCTATATCTACTTCAGGACCTGTATCATCTAATGGTACAAGTTCTTCGCCAGATTTTTTATTAAGGTCGGGCATGGTTCTTCTCCATGATTATTAAAATTGATGCAAAATTGCTTCTGGGTCAGGTACTGTGGCGATAATTTCATCATCGTTCAGTAGCTTTATTTCTCCGCCCTGTATCTGTATGCGAGAACCTGAGTATCTTCCGATCAATACCCAATCTCCTGCTTTACACCAAGGGCCACTAGAAAATCTTTTTCCGTCGTACGCTTGTGGTCCGACTTTTAATACATAGCCTAAAACGGTTCCAGCTTGTTGCCTTTCCATTGTGTCACTTGTTAGAACAATACCGCCGTCGGTTTGTCCTTGGCCCCTGTACGGTAATATCATAATTCTCCACCCAGTAGGTGAAGGCAATTGTTCGAGTAGTTCTGAGTCTAATTTTTCAGGATTAAGCGTTGTTGAATCTTCTTTTTTCTTTCCTGCATCGTAAGCTTTTTGAAGAGGGGCTTTTTGTTCCTCTTTCTTTTTCCATTCGTCTTCCATAGCTAAGTTACTTGGACTAGGTGTCATAAGATATCTCCTGGTTTTTTAATAAAGTTTTTATTTCTTCGCGAGCGTAATTAAGCGCAGTTATTTGTCCAGTAAGATTTCGATAATGCTCCCAGTCTTTTACTTCACCGTTAGTCATCATTTCTTGGATTTGCTGTTCTTTGGTAGCTATTGCGCGCATTACAGCAGTCGCGAATTGTATTATGTCGATGTAGTCGTCCTCGGTGATTGATAGCCCGCATTAAACGTTTCCATTGCTGTGGGTTGGTCTTGTGGTGGCACAAAATTTTGTAGCGGAGCTGGGACAGGAATACTTGTTATTCCGCCCATATCTGGAATGCCTGCGTTTCCGTATGGGTTAGATTGATATTGTCCGCTCACATAAGGATTGTATCCCATGGCTGAGCCTCCTACCACATAATTTTGAGATGTTTTGTTTAATTCGGCTTGTGCAGCGGCTTCTGCTTCTGCTGAGGCCGTTCCTTCCGCTTGCATAGCGGCTATCATTGCTTCGAGTTCTGTCATAAAACCATCTTCCGTTCCGTCGCCTGTTCCTGTTCCGTCGCCTGTTCCTGTTCCTGTTCCGTCGCCTGTTCCTGTATCAGTTCCGTCAGTAGTCTTAAGGCTCCACCCAGTTGCCATATCGAAAACAAAGTCTCCAGAATTTATAGCTGTTGCTGCATCTGGGTAGCCGTACTCAGACCACCAATTGGGAAGCGTAGTTCCTGTTCCTGTTCCTGTTCCTGTTCCTGTTCCTGTTCCTGTTCCTGTTCCTGTTCCTGTTCCTGTTCCTGTTCCTGTTCCTGTTCCTGTTGCGTCCGTGGTTGTTTGACCACCGCCCGTGGCTGCTGCAATAGCTTCCTCTATTTCTTGTTGTGTTGGCATCTCATCTGAGTCGTACATCTGCTCTAATTGTCTTTCATCTAAGATAGCATTATTAGGGGTAGTTAAAGGTGCAGTCGTTACAGGTGCATTAGCTGCGGCGGAGGCGGCTACTGCTGGAGGAGTTGTTCCCATTGTGGCAACAGCTGCTTGTATTTGTTCTAAAGAGGGCATTCCTGTTCCCATTGCGGCAAGAGCTGCTTGTACTTCTTCTAGGGTTGGCGTACCTGTTGGAACAACAGCAGTGTCCATCATTACAGGAGTTGTTGCTGGTGCTACGTAAGGTTGCGAAGCTAAAGCAGGAGTCGTAGGTCTTGCGTCTTCTCTTTCACGCATTCTCTCGTTAAAGTCAAAGTTAATAGACATTATCTGTTCCCTCTATCTTGTTGAGATTTTTCTCTCTCGACGCCAACTTTCATTGCGGCTATGTCTTCTTGTGATTTCAACTTTTCTTCTTCCGATTGATCTTTTTGTTTTAACTTGGCTGCGTCCAGTTTTAATTTCTTTTCAGCAATAAGTTTATCATCTTCGTTTTCTTTTGCACGTATTTGAAGCTCTTCTTGTTTAAGTTGTACAACACCATCTTCTGGTGGAGTCATTATCTCTTCAAGACGTGGCAAGATTTCGTTCATGATTTGCACTTCGATTTGTGCTTTCAACGAATCTTTTTCTGGATTCGGTTGAGGTTCTTGCGGTGCTCCGTTTGGTTGCATTGGTTGTTCTTGTTCAGGCATCTGTTGGTCTACCATGTTCTGTGCTTGTAATGATATGTGTTGAAAAATGTGTGACACCATAGCTGGTGCAACCATTGGGTTCATCATTGCTATTGGACTTGCCAAGAAAGATAAATGCGCCTCTATGTGTACAGCATGATTTTGTTCGGGGAATGCTGTCAGTGGCGCACCCATCAATGCCGCACCATTCTCTTGGGCGGGATCCACAGGAGCGGGAGGTGGTGGATCTGGAAGTAACAAAGCTTCAATGTTTTCAGAACCTAGTGCTTGGTACATTCTTCTGTACGCTTCTTTAATGTTGTGCAGTTCTGGATTGCTTTGCACCAATTGTAATTCTTGTTGAGCTAACGTAATACGTTGAGCCATAGAAAAGAAGTTGGGATCACTAACAGGGATGACGTCTACGCGCTCATCAAAGTCAGTTTGTTTAATGGATTGATCTCCACCAACCACTTGGTACGGATACTCAGCGGGTAAGGATTGAGAAAATAATCTTGCTAGTATTTGGAATTCTAATTTCTGTGCGTAATGCAAACGTTTGTGAACAGCGGACATAACTCGTGTGCCTTGTTCCAATAACGCCATAGTAGTTCCAACGGGAGCTTCTGCATTGCCATCGCCAACGTTCATGTTGGTGATAGACGCAAAACGTTGTCCTGCTTCTACACAAAAACCAAGCAACTGCATTAATGTTTGCGACGGTTCTTTATAAGGTAAAGGAATGATGGAATCTTTTAACGCTCCGCCTGGTGCATCCACGTCTCTAAACTCTCCGGGTTCTAGTGGAGTCTCGTCGTCCCTGATCCTTAGACCTCTGGCTTTGAAACCAGCAGGTAAGTTGCTCAGTGTTCCAGCATCTATTAATTGTCTCAGTGCGCCAGTGGCGGTTCTTGATAAGCCACCAATCATGTGTATCAGTCCAAAGCCATAGAACCCAAGACCTGGTAAAAATTTGTAGTGTACAAAATATTGAACTTTAGTTTTAAGGGGGTCTCCCTCTGTGTAGTTCCTTCTAATAGAAAGGACTTGGCTAGACGTTCTGTCTACTGTAATTATAAAAGGTAAGTGGTAGCCTTCGGGATCTTCAAAGCCAGGCACGTCCATAGAAACGTGGAACTCTAAAAGTTCGTACGTCATGTCGATGCTGCCTTGTTGGATTCCTTCTAGTTCGTCTACCTTGTCGGCTACGTCTGTGTTTGTTGGATCACCTGGTTTTAATTCTATGTCTCGGTAGAACCCAGCAAGCTGATGACTACGCACTTCGTTGTAAGACATCTTTACAACATGGGTGATACGTTCACAAGTTTCTAAATCACTGGCAGTGTATGGAACAACCAGATCTTCTGTTGGAACGAATGTGCTAACAGCGCGCTGCTTGCTGGGATCAAAATAAACTTTCTTAAATGCGGAGCCTGCAAGGGGTAAATAGAACAACAATTGGTCCATTTCAGGGGTATATTCCTGCATTACAGTGGTTATTTGGTAGTTCATGAAGTCTTCTACCCTTCTTGCTTGAGCCTCTGTTTCAGGTGTTTCCGCACCCATTACCCTAGTTTTGACCGGTCCTTTGCTAGGTAGTAGCTCTTTAAAGGCTTGTGCTTGGAATTGCGTAACGGATTCTGCTAATAAAGGATGTGTTACCCCAGATGCTCCAGGGAAAGGACGATCTCTGTCCTCATATTTAAACCCTAACAGGTCTAATCCTTTAACGTAAGTCTCTTCCCATTCTGCACGGCTAGCGTGATCGTCTTCAAAATCCCCAATCAAGTCATTGGCTATTCTTCCTAGATCTTGTTCGGATAAATATTCAGATAAGTTTGCATCAAACGGAGCTTCCATTTGCATGGGCTCATCGTCTGGAAAATAATTTACTTCGGCACTGCCGTCTTCTTCAATCTCTACGGCAATCTCATTGTCCGCGGAAATTGGCTCTTCAATCTCAACCGTTTGTCCGTCTTCTACTTCTAGATCAATAAGATCTGACAACCGTTCTATGTTGGTTGGTTTATTATTTTCTGCCATTTATTTTTTAGCTTTTACTTTCGCTTTTTTAGATAAATCTTTGAAATGAAATAACTTCACACTTGTTTTGGTGTGCGCTTTATTTGTATGCACAGTACCATTAGCCATTTTGTGGGAGCTGCCTGTGTGCTCAGTACCATCTTTCTTGTAATGCTTAACGCCTTTCATTCGGTTTAATATACGCCAGTAAACTTAGTTCCTCTAAGGGCTGCTCCAGCTCCACGACTTTTGCCTTTGCCAGCGCCGGGTGTTGGTCCTTTAGAAGTAGCTTCAGTTTTTTGTTTTGCGTAAGGTACGAA
>Ga0208814_1001509_pt1 | contig 10780 bp, 18 predicted proteins | sample MalvirAntarct_55_FD_184253 | JGI IMG/M metagenome (GOLD analysis project Ga0208814, IMG submission 184253) | Marine viral communities from the Global Malaspina Expedition - Malaspina viral metaG Antarct_55 (SPAdes) (version 2) | ecosystem: Environmental > Aquatic > Marine > Oceanic | place...
CTTCTTCTTCTTTATTTTCTGCACTTAAAGGTGTGTTAACCTTCTCTTCTTCATTTGGAGTTGCAATGTTTCCTAAAACACTCAAATCCAATCCATCTAAAATATTGTCTTCTATAGCCATAGTTTAAGTTAATTGAGTGGCAAATTTAAAAATTTAATTTATTTATACAATACCTTACCACAACAGTATGTACAAAATTAATATCTATTTATAGCTAAAATATAATTTTAGAAATTATATCTTACTGCATAAAATTGTTTTCTTGCTTTTTTAATGCTTCTTCTTCTATTTTTTTCCTATGTAACTTTATATTTTCGTTTAAAGTTGCGCCTTCCTGGTTAGGAGTAGTTAGGAAATTTAAAGCATCTTTTGCTTTATCTTCTAAAAAACTATCTATTATTTCGCTTGGCGTTGGCATCTTTATCTTTTATATTAAGTTCTTGTTGTTTTAAAGAAGTGTTTACTTGAAGTTTTTCTCTTTCAAGTTGAAGTTTAGCTAAATCAATATCATCTCTAATTTGATTGTTATTTAAATCTCTATCCATATTTTTAGATTGAGCATTCATTCTAGCTATTTCTAACTTAGTACTATTGTCTTCACTGTTACGTTGATCTTCTCTGTTTTCTTTTTCTATTTCGAACTGCATTTGCGCCTCGGCTTGTTGTTGCTGCATTTGCATTTGTTGTTGTTGCATTTCAGATTGTCTTTCTCTTGATTCTCTTTCAGACTTTTTAAGCTGAATTCTTGTATCTGCGAGAGAGTTTGAGTTGTATACATTAATAACATCTGATAAAGACATTTGATCGTTTTGTAAAGCTGCATGTGTTAGTTGTTTAAGAGCGTCTAAAGCCATAGTATCTTTAGCAGAGTTAGACACAAATAGTCCATATTCTGACGAAGCAATATTATCTCCTTGTAAAGAAAATACTATGCTTGACAATTCGTCCGTCATATATTGGAATCGTTTTGTTTTGCCTTTGTATAAATCTTTAGATACATTTAATAAAGTTTCCATAACTCTAACCTTTGTTTCATTATGGATTTCAAATAATTTCTCAGTAATATGCGATGATTGTACTACCGCACGTTGAGTGTTCCCTACTTGTTCAGAATTAGATATTGCACCCATTCTTTGTGGAGTTACCCCAGATAAGGTGTGTATTTTTTGTTCTACAAAATCTAATAACTGTACATGCTGCTGTATATGATTACCAGTTTCCATATCTAACACTTTATTTTGTGTAGATATATTACCAGCAAGTTTACCAGTGGATTGTCCTTTTTTACCTTCGTTGAATGAGTCTACAAAACCAAACTTCATTGACTGTGCGTAGTACATCCATTTTTCTACTTCCCATCCGTCAGGAACTAAGGATAAATCTATAAGTGCTATTTTACCTTGGTTTGCTGCAATAGCAAGCTCAAGTCTGTACCACATAGTTATATACAAGTATATCCATGGAACTAATCTGTCCATTAAAGAAACAGATTGTGAATTATTTGCATTATACACTGTACCTACATAACCAGAACTACATATAGAAAGATTATCCATATGTCTAAATTGGTTAGGTCTTGGGCGTATGTGTATATAAATATCTTCTCCTAGCTTTGTACCTTCCCAGTACTCACTAACCCACAAAACTTCTATTGACTCACCTTCTTCAGGATTTGCTTTGTAGGATTCTGAAACAATAGTTTCTTGTTCTTTACCTAACTCATCTATATATGATAGTTTACCTATCTTACGCATAGATTTCCAAACTACTTTAGTAACACGTATGTTACCATCTTGATCATAATGATTAAAAAGATTTCCTCCATCTTCTCCTTCTCTATTCTCAATAAACAATTTTTCTGGTGAAGGGTAATTTAAACTACTAGAGCTTTCCATAGAACTTCTATTTCCTTGGTCTTTTTCTAGTTTGTCTATCTGAGAAGGAGTTAGATCTTCATAATAATTATCAATTATAGTGTTTACAGACATCCAAGTGTCTTCTACAATTACATCAGCATGATCTATTAAATCTGAATTATGAGGAAGCAAACAATAAAATTCAACAGGATTTACATTACGAACTACTGGTTCGTTAGACACTTCTTCAATGCAGTAAATTTCTTCTCCTGAAATAAGAGCATCCTCCCACCCTTTATTAAATTTGCGTTTTAGGTTTTGTTGTTTTTCAAGATACGTTAATAGTTTATGAGCAGAAGACTCATTCATATCTTGGAAATCATACTCAAAATATTTTTGAATACGTTTAAGCTCTTCTGGTATATTTTGTTGGGCTTCAGCCATAAGCTCTTGCGTGGCCTGCTCACCTTCAGGTTGCTCTTGCCCTTGCATGTAAGACTCCATAGCTTTTTGCATAAGGCCTTGAAAGTACCCTACCACTGCTTTTTTCTTCTCTTCTTCTTTTTCCCCAATAGCTTCTTCGTTAACTGAACGAACTACATAGCTAAATGCTCTTTTAGTTTCTTCACCTAAAAGTAAATTAAATATAGGAGATACTACATCGTAGTATTGCAATGATGCGGGAAGTTCTGCTGATCCGCCTAAACCTAATGGGTCTGTTACATACTCAAGATCCTTCTTATCGAACTTTCCATTATAAAGATCATAGTTTCGCTTTTTCTTAAAGCGAGAACTACGTCTTGTATGATCATAAATACCAATTAAACCTAAAGCAGCTTCTATACAATCTTCTCCCCATTTCTGAGTTTTTTTTCGTTTACTCAGTTTTTGTCTAGGAAAATCTATACGAGGCATAAAGTTTTTTTTATTCTACTTCTAAGATAAGGTATTCGCAAAGAGGTGTACCAGCAGATCCTCTAACTTTTACTGTAGTGTTATCTGCAGACGGGTAGAACATAAATTCTCCTGGAGCTAGTTTTGCAAAAGGCTCATCTCCATCATCTTTAAATACTAAGTCTGCAGTAGCGTCTAAGTTTTTTGCATATATATATGCTTTTTTACCACCACCAGTAGTACCAGATAAATTTTCTATAGTTAAAGGTAAGTCAGCATCATTAGCTGTTTTTACTACTGTTAACCCTTGACGATTATCACCATTAATTGTTAAAGCTTTACTAACCGTTTTTGCTATATTAACGCTGTCAAACAAATCTGTGCTTGACACGCTAAACGTTGCGTTTAAAGTTGCCATATTTTTTTATTTAAATAATTATTGAGCTCTTTCCATTAAAATATACTCTACTGTAGGATTACCTGCTGCAGCTCTTAAATCTACATTTAATAAATTTGAAAGAGGGATAAATAAAAATTCTCCAGGCCCTAACACTGCAAACCAATCGTTTGCTGTTGAGTCTGTACCTACAGCGCTTCTTCTACCTGATACTTCTACGTAATCGGTGTCTGCTGTTGCTAGGTTTTTCATGTATAAATAAGCTCTATCTTCTGACCCGTCTAATTGCTTTAAAACAATTGGGTCTTCTGTCCCTGTACCTGTTAAGTATAATTTTCCAACTAACTGTTGATCTCCTGAAGGAGATAATACATCTGTCTCTGTAAAGCTAAGATTTTGCTTTGCAAATAAATCTGTACTCGAAAGAGACAATGTTACATTTACTGTTGCCATATTAATATTTTTTTAAATTCGCGAATTAAAGGACAAAAGTAATAATTTTAGCTTTGCCCACAAATAATAACATATAAAATTAGATTTTTAATAATTAATTTTATAGCTAAAACAATTTTTTCTTTCTAGCATATAAAGGCTTTGCCCAAAAAGATTGATCATATATAGTAGATACTTTTTTTTCTTTATCTACTTTTATTTTTTTAACCTCTTGTAAATGGTAACAAACCATCATAAAAGCCATTACTCTATCAAAGTTTCCTGTAGCATTGTACGATATTAATTCTTTTAATAAAGGTATGCTACGTATTCTGTGAAGATTTAATAAACCTTCTTCATCTTGATAGTTTTCTAGTAACCACATTTTAATTAACTCTTCTCCGTAATCTTTTAAAGGTTTAGACATGTGCATACCCTTACCTCTATTTACTCTACTATTTTGAACTACATCTTTTATAATAGTAGGTTGATCTAGCAACAAATGAGTTTGATTTTTAAACTCTAGATACTGATACATACCTTTACGTTCATTTTCATACAAACACTTTGCATTAAAAAAATGTAACAATCTTCTTACTTTTTCGTAATATGCATTAGCAGTGTCTGGTCTTCCAGTATATTCTGCTACAATACGATTTGTAAGTTTGTTTATAATTAATGTAGATCCTAAAGAAGATGTAGTAGAATCATCATGATCATAAGGATCTGTACCTGCAAGATACATGCCGTATGGTATTTTACCGTCAGAATCCTCAAAAGGCATTTCATATATTACTACACATCCTGCTAAATCATCACTACCTCTAAGAGGGTAATCTACTATAGGAGAAAGTTTAGCGTTTGGTTTCCATTTAATTTTATTGCTATCAGAGTCTATATAAAGATCTCCTATATAATCATGGTTTCTTTCTTTGTTAGTAGATTCTAATTCTGCAAGTCTTGTAAGTAAATCTGCTACAGGAAATAAGTTACCTGTGCGCGTAAGAAATACTTCAGATGGTACAAGCGGTCTGTTTTGCAACTCTGCATCTAATGCACTTCTAGAGTTTTTACTTTTCTTTAATTTTTCTCTAAACTCTTCTAAATATTTTTTAGCAGCTATTTCTTGAGTATTACCGTTATCATCTTTGTATTGGTTAAGCCCTCTATACGCAGGTACAAAATAAGATATTTTACCTTTGTCTTCCCACTCATCGGTAAATGTTACCATATCGTATACATCTGGATTGTAAAACATATCTCTTGCATCTAAAGTACCTCCACCTTCCATATCACCACCTGTGCCTAAATACATGCAGCTTCCAAATTTATAAGCTCCGTTTTTCATACACTCTACAGAAGCTTCGTGAGATGCTTTAAGATTTTTAAACATACCAATCTCCTCCATTACCATTACAGCAGGACGAGTACCATTGGCAGCAAATTCATTATCTTTAAAGGTACGATGCTTAATTTTAGACTTACTACCCATAACTTTCCAGGTACCACCAAGTTTCTTTTTATACTCTGCAATAACTTCTTTTCCAGAGTACCAACTACCGCTGTACTGCTTAGAAAAAGGGGAGGGAAAAAACTTGTCTCCAAGTTCAATACCTCCAGGTAAATTGTCCAACCCAAATTGTGTCTTTTTTAATATGTCTCCTGAGTATTTAGCATCACCTGCTCCTGCTACAATTTCTGTAGAAGGCGGGTTACCAATATCTTCAGGTTTATAAGATTTCATTCCGTCAAATACAAACTCATGGCCAATAACTCCTCCTGCAACAGAATAAGATTTACCAAACCCACGACTCCCCATCATCATAAAGTTTTTAGCTTCATTCTCCCACAAAGGACAGCCCATATTCTTTTTATGTGTTCTACGCATATATTCTGCAGCAGGAACGTAGTTTGGTTTACCTATAAATTCTCTATTACAAGTAAATTCTTTATCCTCTTCAAAACCAGAAAAACCTCTAGCCTCACACCAGTTATAAAAAAACTCCCACTCAAGATCTCTAAGAAAAGGCTTGCCAGGAGTTTTAGTTTTAGAGTGTGCAGTTTTGTTTAATAAAATTGTCCAGAAGTTTACATAAAAATATAAATTACCTGGCATCCATATACCGCTAACCCAATAACCTTCAATACATCTTTTCTTTTCTTCTCTCCAAAACAATAAATATTCTTCGCTTGCAGGATGAAATTGAGGTATTTCTTTAAGTAAAAAAGCAGCTTTGTTAACAATCATATTAATCCTTTTTCAGAGGCAGACTCTTCACCTCCACCTTTAGTAGAGCCTTCGTTAGTTTCTTTATCCACTAGCTTTAAAAGACGTTCATAGTCTTCAAACAATTTAACATTAGTTTTAAGAAGTCCTTCTATTGTATCTGCATTTTCTTCATACGTAAGTACATCTAAGTACCTTGTTTTTTCGTCCATCTTTTTATTCCAAACTAAAAGTTGTCTTTTAGCAGGAGTTATAAGAGATGACTCGTAGAATTGCATAGCAGGTTTGTACTTATCCCAATCAAACTTAGAGTCTTTAATAAAATCCTTACTTATTATATCTTTTCTTGTAGGAAAAGATATGTTAGCAAACTTAGAATCAGGGTCTACCAAAAGCGCAATAGCCCACATTATCTGTGAGCTTTTGCTTTTTGTTTTGCTTTTATCTTCTTTATAGATAATTGCAAACTCTTGGGGGATTTGTAATTGTGGGTGTAATTTCCAAAAGTTAGCTTCTGTATCGAACCTCTCTAATATCATTTTACAATACCTAGTACATCAAACATGTTCATTTGGAAATATTCTACTTCGTCTACCATAACCATAAATCCTTGGCCTTTAGGTATAATAGTGTCTCCAACTTTTACATTTTTAACATCGTCACTGACTGCTACAACTTTAGCATGCCCGTCTCTTTTGCTTTCTTCTTCTTTCAGCATTTGCTGTGATTTAATAATCCCAGAAGTTGTTTCTTTTTCTACTGCAGGCATTTCCACTACAATGTGGTTTCCTAAAGGTTCGTAGTTAATTGTGTTTTTCATTTTTACCATTTTTTAAGTGGGCAATGCGATTGCATTGACCGTGTTTTAGCTATTAAAGGGCACCCACACTTAGTGCACTTATTCTTGACATTAAACTCACAACTAGAACATATGGATGCTCTAGCTTTTGCAATCATTTCTACGTGTTCATTTGGAAACACAACATTCTTCCATCCATTAAATATTTCGGATAGTTTAGATGCCGCTCCCTTTTTTTCGTTTTCCATTTTTGTAATATTTAAACCTATTCTTTTTTACAGTGAACATACCTAAATGCTTTAATCTTACAGATTCAAAATCTCCGTTGCTTATAACATCTTTTAATAATTTAAATTGAGTTTTAACTATTAAGTCTGCTTTAAACTCGCTTATTTTGTATTTTTCAGAAATTTTTTTAATTAGTTTGTCCACCCTATTTTATAAGTTACTTCAATACCGTTGTCTTTCACACCGTTAAGTATGTTAGCGTTTATTTTTTTGTCTACAATCATTTTCTTTTTTCTAAGCATAGTAATATGGTTATTAAAAGAAGCTTCAGACATATCTATTTGTTTTCTTACAAGTTTCCTAACAGGTGTAGAGAATAACATTTTATCTACATTAGGATTTGTTTTATTAGAAAACCATATAGCCAAAAAATTAGAGAGTACTTCAATTTCTTTATCCTTTAGTTTTAAAACTGGATTAAGTATTTGAAGATACGCTTTCATAGATTTTGGTATGTCAGAGTTAATAGGTATTATCATAATTCTATTTCAGGGAATAAAACCTCTGCTTTGTTTTTATCAATACTAGCAATAGATAATTTAACATATCTTGCTACATCATACGCTTCTAGTTTTTCTTCTTGATTAGAATCTATTCCTAACTTTGACTGCGCTTTAGCATTCATGTAAAGTAGTCTATCTATTTCGTATAAGTTAGTGTACTTTTCTAAACAATTAGAACATAGTTTAGAGTTTAAAGAAAACTTAAAATGTTTTCTCATTGCTTTTTCAATAACATCCATGTTTAAGAATATCTATTACTGTTAAACTTACCGCCGATTGTACCTCCTGGCTTTTTAATAATACCTCCAAAACCACCACCTTTAACTCGCACTTCTTTCATGTACGTGTCGCAACAAATAGCTTCTGGGCATATAACTTTTTCCTCCACTATTTTCATAGTATGAGTTCCTAGTTCTAAAGTCTTATTACAATCTGTATTAGCGCACTCAAATTTTGTCATGCAGCAAATATAATAAAATTAATTATAATTTAACATATTCTCAACTTCTTTTCTGTAATCAGCGCATTTTATAAGCTTGTACGTGTCATTTTTTTCATTGAACCACACAATGTAACAATCTTTTATTTTAAGATCTGTTTCATGCTCAATAATGTATTTGTATGTAGATAATTGTAGGGAGTAAGTGCTGAATTCGCACTCATCTAGGTGGGATACAGGTTCAAGCATTTTATTCTTAAACTTGCTTTTGTAGTTCATTTTCTTGTTAGTCTTCCAGTCAAATATAACTAAAGCATCAAGAGTGTTAGAGTAATACAATTGATCAACCATACCACATAGTCCAAGTTCTTCTGAGCCAACACATAGCTCTGAACTTATTGGTACAAGATTGTCTTTTGATTCTTCGTAAAATTTTAAAAAGTGGGATTCGATAGTATCATATGCAACCATATCTATATCGAAGTCATATATTGTATTAGGTAGTATCTTATTATTAATGTAATTTTCAGCATATGCGTGAAACTTACTTCCTTTATTACATGCACGTAGACTTATTGAATCCCACTTATCTAAAATTTCTTGTCTTGTTTTACCTTCTTTGTTAGCAGTTTTATCTGCCCAGAATTCTTTTAAAAAAGGTTTTTTAAATTTACTTATAAACGTGGTAACCGAGGTTAATGGTTTTCCGTTTAATGTGTAGGTGTGTCCTTCCTCTGTAAATACAACGTTGTTAAACTTGTTCAGTTCCTTGAATATCATTTTCTTCTTCTTGGATTATTTTTTCTAAATACACAGCTAAGTCCATTGCTTCTTCTTGTGCATGCTTTAACCATTGTAGTTTAGTAAGATCTTTACGGTCCATTGTAGTGCCATATTTTTCTTTACCTACTTGGGCTCTTTGTGTAATCTTTGTACAAACTCTATACTCTATACTACTCATTTTTTGTATTTTCTAATTGTATCTAGAATCATTGCTCTTAAAACTTCATAACACGCTATAGCTACAAAAAACATTTCCATTTTAGTAGCCTGTTAAAAGTTTAAGTACGTCGTCAATAGCTTTATGTCTATGGTTATCTTCTAACACTACCTTAAAAACGTGATCACTTTCTTTTATTTTAGCAACATCATCTATAGCAGAGTTAAGAGGATTACTTAAATCTATTTGTTGGTAATCCCCACAAAAGATCATTATAGATTTTTTACCTAACCTTCCTAACGCCATTCTTAATTGTGGCTTAGTTAAGTTTTGAAACTCATCTATAATAACTACTGCATCATCAAATGTTCTACCTCTAAAGTGAGCTAATGATACTAACTCAACATCTTCGTTCTCTACCATCTTTTGGATCTTTTCAGGTTTGTTATAAACCTTACGCATGTTAGACATGATAGGTACAAGCCAAGGCTCTAACTTATCTTTCTCATCACCAGGTAAAAACCCATTATCCTCTGTTGCAATAGTAGGACGTGTAATAATAATTTTATTATAATTTCTTTTAAAAAACATATCTAAGGCTACCTGTACGGCAAGAAGAGTCTTACCTGAGCCTGCTTTGCCAACTATAAAACTGAAGGCGTGATTTAATATATTCTCTTTAGCTACTTTTTGCTCGTCCGATAACGTTACATTAAACTTAACGTTTCCTTTAGGCGGCTTCTTAGATTTGTTTTCCATAATTATGATCCACAGTTTTCGCAGTCTGGGTTGTCAATACTGCACGCTTCTGGTTGATCTGATTCTTCAAGGTCTACTATCCAAGAATCAAATGTGTTTTGTTTTGATTCATCTGCTCTTTTAATAGAGTCTTTAATATACTCATCATCAAAGATTACTTTTTTATCTGGCATAAATATACAAATTTAATTGTTAAAAGAAAAGTGGCCAAAAGAAAACCAAATTAAAACGCCACTAGATTTTAATTGGGAGAGTCATTGCTGGTTCAACTCTCAAACATCACTGCGAGGATAGGTTTTATCTGATCCAACAGTCGTCCTCTATTCGTTTATCCTTTCGGTGGGTGACTGAAGTTTTATTCTCGCGAAGGCAAATATAATATATTAAAATCAGAAAAGCCTCCATTAAGGAGACTTTTCTTTTAACCAAAACAAATCAACTGAAAACAATCAATCGAAAAAACACAGCGGCAATATACAATTTTATTTTTTAAAAAAAAATTTTATGCAGAAATGATTACGTGTACCACTTTATATCAAGCACCCCCTGAATGTTTTGGCGTGGGATACCCCCGCTGAAACTTAAAACTTACTATTATGAAATTAGAATGTGTATCATTTATTACAGGAAAATCCGAAAGAAAAACAGAGTGGGTTATGTTTAGCACAGCTAACACCTTCGATGCAAAGACAGGTCAAGCAGAATTTGCACGCAAATGTCTGATGCTTGTTATATCAGACAACGACAAAAAAGTCGCCGCTGATATGCAAGCACATATTAATGCAGGAAAACCTGTGTTGATAGACGAGAAGTTCGAGATGAAGAACAAGGATTAAAGAACGGAGCCTTAGGGCTCCTTTTCTTTTTTATTCCCTTCTTTATCATCCCTTCCTTATCATTCGTTGTGCTTGATCTGTGCTTGATCTGTCGTGTTCCTGTTAACACACGCACATAATACCTTGTAATCTACACATACACTAATCCATTACATTATAAATATAGCTAATTATGAAAAACCCTGCAAACAAAGTAAAAACCACATTTAGATTAATATCGCATAAAGAAGCATATGAAGCTAATAGAGCAGTTCTAAAGATGCAAGAGGATACAAAAGAACTAAGAGCTATCTTAAGCGAGTACTATAAACAAAATCCAGTAAAACCTAGTTAATAAAAGGACAGTGGTAAAACACTGTCCTTATTATTTAACTCTTGTCCAATTAGTGGGAAAGGTATTACCGTTTGC
>Ga0208814_1001510_pt1 | contig 10779 bp, 15 predicted proteins | sample MalvirAntarct_55_FD_184253 | JGI IMG/M metagenome (GOLD analysis project Ga0208814, IMG submission 184253) | Marine viral communities from the Global Malaspina Expedition - Malaspina viral metaG Antarct_55 (SPAdes) (version 2) | ecosystem: Environmental > Aquatic > Marine > Oceanic | place...
GCGGGAACAGGGCGTAGCCCTGGAACACCATGCCGAAATTCCGCCGCTCCGGCGGCAGATGCGAGATCGGCCGGGCATCCAGCAGGATCTCGCCGCCGCTCGGCGCGACGAAGCCGGCGATCGACATGAGAACGGTGGTCTTGCCGGAGCCGGACGGGCCGAGCAGCGTCAGGAACTGGCCGCGCTGGACCGACAGCGACACGCCGTCGACCGCCGCCACCTCACCGTAGCGTTTCGACAGATTGTCGAGGGCGAGGGAGTGCTGCAGCTCCGCCATCGTCTTCCCGCATCACCGGACCTTGCGGCCGGCGATGCAGGAAGGGTGCCACTCGTCGACGGCCCCTCAGGCCGCCCTGGCGCAGGCGGCGATGTCGGGCAGGTAGGCGTCGAGGCCGGGGACGCTGGCGTGCGGGTCCTTGGCGCGGTCGTCCCAGCGGCGGACGAGGAGGGCGTCTTCCCAGCCGGGTTCGGCGCGGAAGGCGGCGCACTCGGCCTCGCTCATCGGGCCGCCCTGGAGTTCCAGGCTCCGCACGGAGTCGGGCGACAGGCGGCCGAAATAGTCCGCCTCGGTAGCACAGAGATAGCGCTTGGCGGCGACATGCAGGCGGGTCGGCTGGGCGATCTCGTCGCCGAACAGGGCGGCCAGGATGCGACCGCCGCTGACCTCGTGGCGGTCGTCGATGCCGCGCTCGGCCGGATTGTCGTTCAGGCGGCCGAGCAGGTGGCCGACGTCGTGGAAGAGCGTTGCCACGACCAGTTCGGGCCGGTGCCCCTCGCTGCGCGCGAGATGGGCGCCCTGGAGCGCGTGCTGAAGCTGCGTCACGTCGGTCAGACCGTAGGGCAGGTCGGCCCGCTCGCGGTAGAGCTGGACCAGTTCTTCGGTGGAGCGGATCTTCATCGCCAGTCTCCCGCTTTGTCGCCGAAGCGTCATCGACGGCGGCTATAGCTCGCGTTATCGCGACTTCCGATGTCAATGGTGTGACGGCGGCGGACGTCGCATGATCACCGCAATGCGACGAGACGGGAGCGCCCGATGACCGACCTCGCCCCCTTCGCCGGCCCCGGCCGGTTCTGGAAGGGCAACGTCCACACCCATTCGACGCGCTCCGACGGCGCCTTGCCGGTCGAAACGGTCTGCGCGCGCTACCGCGACGCCGGCTACGACTTCCTGTCGATCACCGATCATTTCATGGAGCGGTTCGACTGGCCCGTGGTCGACACGCGCGGCGAGCGCTCCAGCAATGGGCGTTCGGGCGGCTTCACGACGATCATCGGGGCGGAACTGCATGCCCCGGCGACGAGCCACGGCGAGCGCTGGCACATCCTGGCGGTGGGGCTGCCGCTCGATTTCGCGCGCAACCTGCCCGGCGAGGACGGACCCGCCCTGGCTCTGCGCGCGTCGCAGGCGGGCGCGTTCGTCGGGATCGCGCACCCGGCCTGGTACGGCCTGACCACGGCGGATGCGCGCACGCTGCACTTCGCCGATGCGGTCGAGGTCTACAATCACACCTCGCAGGTGCGGACCGACCGCGGCGATGGCTGGTACCTGCTCGACGCGCTGCTGAACGAGGGGGCCCGGCATACGGCGATCGCCGTCGACGACGCGCATTTCCACTGCGACGACGGCTTCGGCGGCTGGATCAACGTGCGGGCCGAAAGCTGCGAGCCGGAGGCGCTGCTGGCGGCGATGAAGGCCGGCCGTTTCTATTCCAGCCAGGGCCCGGAGATCCGCGAAGTCACGCTGACGCCGGACACGATAGAGATCGCGTGCAGCCCGGCGCGCGCGGTGATCGCCGTCGGGCGGGCCTCGAAGAGCAGCCAGGTCGTGACGGAGGCGGGCGGCGAGGTGACGCGGGCCGTCCTGCCGCGCGAGCCGCTCGGTGCCAGTCCATGGCTGCGGCTGGCCGTGGTCGACGCCGCCGGCCGCCGGGCCTGGACCAATCCGATCTGGCTCGCCGGCCCCTGACGGGGAACCGCTTCCCGCGCCGTCGTTTTGCTGACCGAGAGCGAACGACATCCGCGAGAGGACGACATGTCGATAAGAACCACCATCCTGTCGGCGGCACTGCTGGCGCCCGCGGGCGCATGGGCCCAGGGGACGCCGGCGCAGAGCCCCCACCCGCAGGACGTGGTGCCGACCCCGGCCGCCGAAACGTCCGGTTGGGCTGACATCGGCCTCTGGGGCTGGATCGGCATCGTGGTCGTCGTCGTGATCCTGGCCGTCCTGTTCTGGCGCCGCCGCTGACGAGGCGGTCGCGCAGCGACCTCGGCGGTTCAGGTAATGCCGCTGGGTCTCGCACCCGGCAGAGTCGCTCGCTGAAATAAAAATTGTCGCCAGAAGCGAATAGGCGACCATGATTTGTGCTATGGTTTCCTGAATTCCCCGCAAAGAGGGCGTTATCGGGCAGCGATTTTCGCCGTCCGGGAAGTACAGGAGGCTTTAATGGTGGCCAAGAACAAGGCTTGGATTTCCCCTGCGCTCTGGGGCGTGGCGGCAGGTGCGGTCGCGACGATGGTTGTCGGTTTCGCCTGGGGCGGCTGGCTCACCGGCGGTACGGCGGAAAAGATGGCCGCCGCGCGCGAGGAGAAGGCGGTCGTCCAGGCGTTCCTGCCGCTCTGCGTCGCGGAAGGAAAGCTGCATCCCGATCAGCACGGGGCACTGGAGGCGGCGAGCTACTACCGCCGGGGCGACTTCGTCGAGAAGGCCGGCTGGGTGACAGTGACGGGTCCCTATCGCGAAGACGTCGCGTCGGCCTGCGCGGAAGCCCTGCTGAAGACGACCTGAGATGGTCCGGCGAGGCTTATGATCATAAGTCCCGAGCCTCGCCGATACCGCGGCGGACGACGGCCGCGTATGCGTTCGATGGCATTCGTCGGGCGATGCACGGATGTGCAGGCGGCAGTGGACCGGCCGGGCGGACGCGCCGAACTCGCCGGCAAGACCCAAAAGGATCTCGGCTGCGGCGAGGTCTACGAACTTCGGCGCTTCAGGGACGGCGTCGAAGGCGGGGTCGAGACCGAACCCGCGTGACGACGCGCGGACGGCGGCCCGTCCGCTGCTTCAGCGGCGGGCCGGGTGCATCAGGTCCGGAGCTGGCGCTCGAGCACGACACGCTCCTGCGTGCCGTCTTCCGCCTTGAGGCGGTACTGCGGCCCTTCCTTCTCGGCCGGAAGGAGACGCGTGACCGAGTAGGACTGCGGCCCGCCCTTCTCGACGATGTCGGACACGCGAACCACCTGCCCGACTTTGAACTTGTGCTCATTCATGGGTCGGGTCCTCGCTATCCGTTGAAAATCGGGCGGCGCCGAAGCATTCCACCGAGCGGGATATAAGATTTTTTCATCGCAATTCAACGCGTGCCTTTCCGGCCCGCCGCGTCTCCCAGGCTCGCCGCGGCGCCGCTCGCGAGTTCGACGATCTCATTGGTGATCTCCTCCTGCCGCAGATTGCGCGACTTCGACACGAGACTGTCGAGCGTGTTCATGACGTTGGTCCGCGCCGCGATCATGGCGCGCATGCGCGCCTCGTTCTCGGCGGCGAAGGACAGGACGACCGCCTCGCAGACTTCGGCGAAGACATATTCCTCGACCAGCCGGGCAAGCAGCAGTTCCGGCGGCAGCGTGATCCGCGGAGCGACGGCCGCGGGCGACACGGGGAAGCGGTCGAAGTCGAAGGGCACCAGTTTGCGCTCGACGATCCCGATCGAGGCCGATCCGTCGGGCACGGCGTGAACCACCGTCACCCGCGTGACACGGCCGCTGTCGAGCCGTTCGTACAGGGCTTCGACGATGCGGTTGGCGAGGCTCGCCGCCTGATCGACATGGGCGATCATCGGCGCCGACCACGCGACGGCGTCACCATGCTCCTCGGCCACCATCTGCCCGCGGTCGCCGATCAGCAGGAGCTGCGCCGGCGGATCCGTCTCGGACCGCACGAGCCGGCGGGCGGCATCGAGAACGCGGTCGCTGAAGACGCCGGCGAATCCCTGTTCGGCGCACAGCGCGACGACGGCGTGTATGCCGGGGCCGCTACGGGTCGGCGCCGGAGCGCGATCGCGCGGCAGGAAGGCGAGCGCCTGGCCGATGGCGGCGGCGATCGCGGCGGCCGTGCCGGCGACGCCGTCGAGATGGCGGCGCGCCTCGCGTGATCGCGCCGCGGCGATGCCGCGCATCGCACCGATCACGCCCGCGAGCTGCTTCACCGTGCCGATCCGCGCTTCGACATCGCTGAGCCGCTCGGTCACGGCGGGGGAGTCCGCGGCGCCGCAACGGGTTCAGCCGCAATGTCCGCGAGCGCGCGCACGGCGTTTACCAGCTGCAGCCGGGTGGCGTCGTCGAGCGTGCCCGTGCGGTGCACCGCCGCCACCGCATCGTGCGCATTGGCGTCCAGATGGCCGGCGAGGCGAGCCCGCACCGCCGCCACCGTTTCGACCGGCCGATCGTCGAACACGCCCTCCGCCAGGGCGGCGAGCAGTGCGACCTGGTCGGCGAGGCGCAGGCCGGCGAAGCGCGGCTGGGTGAGGAGGGCGCGGATGCGTTCGCCGCGGGCGATCTGCGCCTTCACGCGCGTGTCGGATATGCCTCCGAAGCGGGTGAACATCTCCAGTTCGAGGAACTGCGAATAGTCGAGCCGGATGCGCCCCGCGACCTGACGCAGGGCCGGCTTCTGCGCCTTGCCGCCGACGCGGCTGACGCTGAGGCCGGCGTCGACGGCGGGGCGCTGATTTGCGGCGAAGAGGCGGGCGTCGAGGACGATCTGGCCGTCGGTGATCGAGATCAGGTTGGTCGGGATGTAGGCGGACAGGTTGCCGGCGTCCGTTTCGGCGATCGGCAGCGCCGTCAGGGAGCCACCGCCACGTGCGGCGGAGAGCTTGGCGGCGCGTTCCAGCATGCGGGCATGGACGTAGAAGATGTCGCCCGGGTAGGCCTCGCGGCCCGGCGGCTCGCGTGTCAGCAGCGCCAGTTCGCGGTGGGTCGCGGCATGCTTGCTGAGGTCGTCGACGACGATCAGCGCATGGCCGCCGCGGTCGCGGAAATACTCGGCCATGGTGAAGCCGGCGAAGGGCGCGATCCATTGCAGCCCCGGCGAGGCGGCGGCCGAGGCGACGACGAAGATGCAGCGCTCCGGCGCGCCGTGTGCGCGGACCGCTTCGATGACGCGCTCGACGGCGGTCGCGCGCTGGCCGACCGCGACGTAGACGCAGACGATGTCGGAATGCTTCTGGTTGACGATGGTATCGACGGCGACCGAGGTCTTGCCGGTGGCGCGGTCGCCGACGATCAGCTCGCGCTGGCCGCGGCCGAGGGCGAAGAGTGCGTCCATGACGAGGATGCCGGTCTCGACCGGCTCGGCGACGAGGTCGCGCTCGATGATCGACGGCGCCGGCCGCTCGATCGGATGCCGGTCCCCCGCCGCGATCGGCTCGTCGCGGTCGATCGGCCGGCCGAGCGGATCGACGACGCGGCCGAGCAGCCCGGGCCCCACGGGCACGCGCACCACCTCGCCCGTGCCGCTGACGCGCGACCCCGCCTCGATGCCCGCGGCATCGTCCAGGATGACGGCGCCGATCAGGTCCTCGTCGAGGGTGAGGGCGAAACCCGTGCGGCCGCCGTCGAAGCGGAGCAGTTCGTTCAGCCTGACGTCCGGCAGGCCGGAGACCTGGGCGATGCCGTCCCCGATCCGTTCGACCCGGCCCACGCTCTCGGCCTGCGGGGCCAGGTCGGCGCGTGCCACGGCTTCGCGGCTGCGGCGCAGCCAGTCGGCGGCGTCATTGCCCGGCATGGTCACCTCGGGTCGGGACGCTTCGGGTGAGTTCCGCGGCGATGCGGTTTAGGTCGGCGCGAAGGCTGTTGCGGACTACCGCGTGCGGGGTCTCGATCTCCAGGCCGGCGACGAGGCCGGGGTCGACCGTGACCGCGAGTTCGACCGGCCGGCCGAGGCTGCGGGCGAAGGCGACGGCGCAGGCTTCAGTCTCGGCTACGGTCAGCGCACGCGGCGCCTTCACGGCCACGGGGGCGCCGTCCATCGCGATGCCGTTGCGGGTCGCCTCCGGCAGATCGGCGATCGCCGCGGCCAGTCCGTCGACGAACCCGGCGATGCGCGCCTCGGCCGGCAGTCGATCGAGCAGCCGGGCGGCGATGTCGACGGCGAGGCGGCCCGCCTGCCGGTGCATCTCGGCGGTCGCGCTCTCCCGCGCGGCCGCCAGCGCCGCATCGTTCGCCGCGCGCCGCTCGTCCGCCGCGATCTTCGCTTCGGCCAGGAGCGCTTCGGTGTGCTGGGCGGCCTCGGCTGCGGCGGCCTCAAGGATTTCGCGCCGCGCCGCTGCCGTGGCGGCAACCTCCGCCTCGGCCTTCGCGCGCTCGGCTTCGGCCCCGGCCTTCCGGGCAGCCGCGTCGTCCAGCAGCCCGGCGACGGCCTTCTGGCGGGCGGCGATCATCGCGGTGATCGGGCGGAACAGGAAGCGGTGCAGGATCCAGACGAGGACCAGCAGGTTCACGGCCTGGAGGCCGAGCGTCCACCAGTCTATGCGCATGCCGGCGCCCGGCTCACGATACGTAAGGGTTGGCGAAGAGCAGCAGCAGCGCGATCACCAGGCAGTAGATCGCCGTGGTCTCGATCATCGCCAGGCCGACGAAGAGGGTGCGCGACAGCGTGCCCGCTGATTCGGGCTGGCGGGCGATCGCGTCCATGGCGGCCGCCACGGCGCGGCCTTCGGCCAGCGCCGGCCCGAGCGCGCCGAACGACACCGCGAAGGCGGCGCAGACGATGCTGACGATCTGGATCCATTCCATCGCGTCTGTCACTCCTGGCTTGTGGGTCGAGGTTGCGAGGGGGGCTTCGGCGCGGCGCGGCGTTCGCCGACCGCGGCGGCGATGAAGACGGTGGCCAGGACCGCGAAGATGTAGGCCTGGACCATCCCGGTCAGCAGGTCGAGCGCCATCAGCGGGATCGGTACCAGCAGTCCGGCCAGCGACAGCACGATGCCGATCACGAAGGCGCCGCTCATCACGTTGCCGAACAGGCGGACGATCAGCGAGAAGGTCCGGGTGATCTGCTCGACGATGTTGAGCGGGATCATCACCCAGGTCGGCTCGGCGAAGGTGGCGAGATAGCCGCCCAGCCCGCGGATGCGGATCCCGAACAGGACCGTCGCGCCGAAGACGATCAGCGCCAGCGCGGCGTCCGTCTCCAGGTGGGCGGTCGGCGGCTCGACGCCGGGCAGCAGGGACGATGCGTTGGCGACGAGGATATAGAGGAAGATCGTGCCGATCAGGGCGCGATAGGGGGCGGGATCGACCTGCATCGTGTCGCGGATCTGTCCGTCGAGCGCGGTGACGATCGTTTCCAGCGTCGCCTGCAGCTTCGACGGGACCAGCGTCAGGCGGCGTGTCGCCAGCGCCGAGCCGAGGCCGAGCAGCAGCATGATCGCCCAGGTCACGAGCACCGGCGCGGTGAGCGGCACCGGGCCGATGGTCAGGATCGTGTCCATCGTCAGCGGCGAGCCGTTCACGACGTCGTCTCCGTGCGGCGCAGGCCGAGCCGGCGCATGACGAGATGGCGCGTCACCAGGAGACCGAGCGCGCCCGCCAGCAGCGCGGCCGCGCCGAGCTTGGCGAGGCCGACGAAGACGGCCACCAGGATGGCGAGGCGCAGAAGCTGCACCGCCAGGGCGCGGCCGGCGCTGCCGCCCGTGTAGAGGCGCACGTTCCACCAGAGCGAGCCGAAATGCGCGAGGCCCAGGAGAGCGCCGACCATAAGTCCCAGGATCGCTGCGGCCGCGGGCGCCAGATGGAGGCTGCCGCCGAAGAGGTCCGTCATGGGCGATGCATCCATTTCCATGCCGACCAGAGGCCGATGGCCGCGCCGATCATGATGAGGGGTGCGGAGAAGAAGATGCCGGTGCCGAAGATGCGGTCGAGCCACCGGCCGATCAGGATGCCGATCATGATCGGCACCACGATAGACCAGCCGAGCAGGCCGATCTGGCCGAGGCGCGCCGCCAGCGAAGGCTCCGGATCCGCCGCACCCCGCCGCTCGCGCTCCGCCGCGCGGTGTGCCGCCTCGGCGAGCCGGTCGGCGGTTTCGCGGGCGGGCCGCTCGCTCACGGCTCGTCGCCCGCCGGGAGGGGAGGTGCGCTGTTCGCGGCGTCGCGCGGACGCATGTAGCGCAGGAGCTGCCGCACGGCGCGCGCATGCAGGCGCATCTGTTCGACCCGGGCGGCGCGGTCCGCTTCGGTTTCCGCCGCATGCAGGGCGGCGACCTCCGCCTCCAGCAACGCCAGGTCGTCCCCGACGGTGCCCTGGCGGCAGGCGATGGCGACCTCGGCGCCGCCGGTCACGGTCATCACACCGCCCCGCAGGGCGCAGTAATGCGGCGCGCCATCGCCGCTGCGCCAGCGCACGACGGTCGCCTGGAGCACCGTCAGCAGGTCGGTATGGCCGGGCAGCACGCCGAAGCTGCCGCTTTCGTCTTCGGCGCGCACCGCACGCACGTCCGGATCGTCGACCAGGACGGCGGCCGGGGTGGTGATCTTCAGGTGCAGCGTCCCGCTCATCCCGCAGCGGCCCTTCCCGGGGGTTCCTTGGCGGCGGCCTCCTTCGCGCGGGCCTCCTCCAGGTCGCCGACCATGTAGAGGGAGCTTTCGCGCCAGTCGTCGCAGTCGCCGGCCAGGATCGCGCGGCAGCCGGCGATCGTATCCGCGACCGGAACCGAGCGGCCCCGAACGCCGGTGAAGGCCTCGGTCACCGTGAACGGCTGGGTCAGGAAGCGCTGCAGCCGCCGGGCGCGCTCCACGATGCGGCGGTCGTCGGTACCGAGCTCCTCCATGCCGAGGAGGGAGATGACGTCCTGGAGCTCGCGATAATGCTCGATCGCCCGGCGGACCTCGATGGCGGTGCGCGCATGGTCCTCGCCGACGATCAGCGGGTCGAGCAGGATGGAGGAGGAGGAGATCGGGTCGATGGCGGGGTACATGCCCTCCGCCGCCATCGCGCGGGACAGCACCACCATGCTGTCGACGTGCGCGGCGATGGTCGTGACGGCCGGATCGGTGAAATCGTCGGCGGGAACGTAGACCGCCTCGATCGCCGTGACCGCCGCACCGCCGACCGAGGCGATGCGCTCCTGCAGTGCCGCGACCTCGCTGGCCAGCGTCGGCTGATAGCCGACGCGCGACGGCAGCCGGCCGAGCAGGCCGGACACCTCGGCGCCGGCCTGGACGAAGCGAAAGACGTTGTCCATCAGCAGGAGGACGTTGCGGTGCTGTTCGTCGCGCACGAACTCGGCGATCGCCAGCGCCGTCATCGGCACCCGCCAGCGCGCCCCCGGCGGCTCGTTCATCTGGCCGTAGACCAGCACGGTGCGGTCGAGGACGCCGGAATTCGTCATGTCGAGCAGCATCTCGTGCCCCTCGCGCGACCGTTCGCCGACGCCGGCGAAGACGGATATGCCCTCGTAGGTCGCGACCATGGCGTGGATCAGCTCCATCACCAGGACCGTCTTGCCGACGCCGGCGCCGCCGAACATCGCGGCCTTCCCACCCTGTGCCATCGGGGTCAGCAGGTCGATGACCTTGATGCCCGTGGCGAAGATCTCCGATGCGCCGGTCTGGCTGGCGAAGGACGGCGGCTTGCGATGGATCGGCCGGCGCGGCGTATCGGCCGGCAGGTCGCCGCGCCCGTCGCCGACCCGGCCGGTGACGTCGAGCAGACGGCCCAGGACGGCATCGCCGACCGGCACCGTCACCGGCCCGCCGACGGCGAGAACGGCGTCGCCGCGGCGCAGCCCGTCCGTCGGCTCCAGCGCGATGGTGCGCACCCTGCGCCTGTCCAGATGCGCCTGCACCTCGACCGTCACCGTGCCGCGCTCGGCGTCCCGGATGGTCAGCGCATCCTCGATCGGCGGCAACGGGCCGGTGTCGAACGCCACATCGACCACCGCGCCCCGCACGGCGACGACCCTGCCTTCGACCGGTGTGTCTGCCGAGTCCTGCACGGCATCCTCGCTTCGCTCGATCACTCTTTCATGGCCCCAGCCGCCAGACCGCTGCAGCGATGGCGACTGGATCACGGCCGCGCGGCAGGCGCCTTGATCTCGATCACGCTGCTCGGGGCATATGGCGTGGGCCGCGCGGCGCTCCGCCTGGATTCGGCAGGCGAGGCGAAGATTGCAGGCGAGACGGGCGTTATCCGCAGGTGCCGGCGAGCGGTGGGGCGCGGCGACCGGGGAAAAGGCATGGAAGCCGGTGACGGGGGCGACCGAAAACAAAAAACCCTCCGAAGCGCATGGCTTTCAGAGGGTCTGAGGTTGGCTCCGCGGGCAGGACTCGAACCTGCGACCCGGCGATTAACAGTCGCCTGCTCTACCAACTGAGCTACCGCGGAACAGCGGCAAACCATCGCCCCGGTGACCGGGAGCCGCGCTTATAGCAGACATGAATCTGCCATGCGAGCCCCTGCGACGTTCCATTTTCATGGCCGTTGCAGGTTGGAGGCGCGGACCGGAATCGAACCGATGTACAAGGCTTTGCAGGCCTCTGCATAACCACTCTGCCACCGCGCCGGCGACCGAAGCGACGCGCGTATATAGGCCGCGGCGGCAGGCGAATCAACCGGCGCGAACCGAGGCGGGCGCCGGACCGGCGCTGCGGCGCGCATCCGGCCGCCGCCCTTCCGTATCGCCGCCCTGGCGCGCGCCGTGCATGATCGGGCGGCGAGGGCGCCGGGCGGGCGCCGCGGGGAGGGGAAGCGCGCGATGCTCGATCTGATCGTGAAAAACGC